>Ga0268298_10003657_pt1 | contig 15543 bp, 14 predicted proteins | sample WWTPWeurt_MetaG_FD_194462 | JGI IMG/M metagenome (GOLD analysis project Ga0268298, IMG submission 194462) | Activated sludge microbial communities from WWTP in Nijmegen, Gelderland, Netherland - WWTP Weurt | ecosystem: Engineered > WWTP > Aerobic digester > Activated sludge | place... | reverse complement strand
AAGATAATAATTCGGTCCTCTCCAACCTCGAATCAGTGCTAGGGGTTAGTATTAATAACGGGATGCAGGCTGTAGAGGATAAACTAAGTACCATAACTGGTGGCAAGAGCGAGCCTATCATTAATGAGGCTATCTCTAACTTTCAGAAGGAACTGTCTAAACTCCCCGAAGATCAGGTTAAAAAGATCCAGTATAATTACTGTAAAAGTATAGTCGAGGAATATGAGAAACAACCTTAATATTTGTGATTTAGAATTTTGGATTTGTGATTTGGAGGGTCATATATGACCCGACGAGTAGGTGCTCATGTTGGCGGAGGTTTAAGCTCAGCCATCGACAACACGTTAGCGATTGGCGGCAATTGTCTCCAGATCTTTGCTGGTAGTCCACGCATGTGGGCCAGGTCTCTTTGGCCAGATAGTGTAGCCAACAAATTTAAAGAGTCTGCAACCAAGAATGATCTCAATCCTGTTTATATTCACGCCTTATATCTGACCAATCTCGCGAGCGATAACTCAGAATTAGTTGAAAAGTCGATCGCAGCGCTCGTCATGGACATGAAAAATTCTGCTGCCATCAGTGGTGCCGGAGTCGTGCTCCACATTGGTAGCCATCAGGGGAGGGGCTGGGACAACACTCGCAGTTTAGTGATTGAAAGTATTAAAAAAGTTCTAGCTAGTACCCCCCCTAACTCTTATCTCCTCCTCGAAAACTCAGCCGGGCAAAAGGGTAAGATTGGAAGTCTTACTGAGCTTGCCGATATTCTAAATACGATATCCGACAAGCGGCTTAGAGTGTGTCTCGATACCGCCCACTCCTTTGAAGCTGGCTACAACTTTACTAATAATGCTGGCCTAGACATGTGGATTAAAGAAATTGATGCAACCATTGGTTTCGAAAAAATCGAATTACTCCATCTCAATGATAGTAAGACTCCGCTCGGCAGTGGTCGCGACAATCACCAGAATATTGGTGACGGCTACATTGGCAGTGATGGTATAAGTCGTATTATTAACCACCCCAAGCTCGCACATCTCCCCCTAATCCTCGAAGTCCCAGGGTTAGAGGGCATGGGTCCAGACAAAGAAAATATAGATAGAGTAAAAAGCCTGTTAGAATAGCAACATGACAGATTTCAGATCACGCTTAGAGGATATTAAATCCAAACTGGGTTTAAAAGAACTAGCAAGTGAAAAAGCCTCTCTACTCAAAGAAATGGAGGCGGGCGATTTTTGGGATAATAGTGATTTGGCTCAGAAAAAAAGTCAGCGTCTGTCAGAGATAAACTCACTTTTTGACTCAGTAGTTCATGTAGAAAATGCCATTGGTGACGCCGAGACTGCCGCCGAATTGGAGGATGAAGTTGGTAAATATGAAGGTATAGCGGGGAGTGCGCTAGGTAAACTTGAGATGAACACTTACCTCTCTGGTCGCTTTGACAGTCTCGATGCCATCCTCAGTATCCACGCTGGCGCTGGAGGTACTGAAGCCATGGATTGGTCCGAGATGCTCTACCGCATGTACCTCCGTTTTGCCGAAAGATCCGGTTGGGGTTATGAGGTAATTGATGAAACTAGGGGAGACGAAGCAGGTATTAAGTCGGCAACAGTTAGGTTTAAGGGAAAAAATGCCTACGGTCTCCTGAAAAGAGAACAGGGTACGCATCGACTTGTTCGCTTATCACCTTTTAATGCCGACAAGCTTCGTCAAACAAGTTTTAGTCTTGTTGAAGTCTTGCCAGGGGTCGAAGAAGATACTCCCGATGTCATTGTTAGGGATGAAGATGTGGAGTGGCAGTTTTTCCGTGCTGGCGGGCATGGTGGCCAGAATGTTAACAAGGTTAGTACTGCAGTTCGGCTTATTCATAAGCCAAGCGGAATAGTTATTGTCTCTACGCAGGAGCGGTATCAGGAGCGTAATCGCGAGATTTGTATGCGACAACTCAAGGCAAAGCTTTGGGAAATAGAAGAGGCCAAAAGGAAGGCTGAGATAAGTAACGCTAAAGGCGAATATCGAGTCGCTAGTTTCGGCAATCAGATCAGGAGTTATGTCCTCCATCCCTACAAACTAGTCAAAGACGTTCGTACCGAGTACGAGACCAGTGATGCCGAAGGTGTCTTGGATGGTGATCTCGAAGGGTTTATCCAAGCTGAGCTAAAAATTCTCCCTTAATCTGCTATAGTAGCTATAAGTACATAAATTTGAAAGGATAATTATGGATGATCTAAAACCCATCGACTTGGGCATAAATAACGAAATTCCTGTCCAATCAGCTAATACGGAGAACCAAACTATGAACCCAAAAAAATCAAACATAATTACTCCCATTCTCCTTATTATTGGCATCGTTGGTGGCCTATTTTTGGGGTATCAACTCGCCAAAGATAAACTTCTACTCGCTGGTGGAGATAACCCTGGTGCCTCAAAATTAGCCCAAAACCCTGAGAGCGCATCTAGTGTCAAAGCAGGCGATGTCTTTGGAGCTGCCGACGAGAAAACTTTTCGTGATCAAGCTGAGGGGGTACTCCAGCCAGGTGGTATCGAGGGCGAGGGGAGTCACCATATCGAACGCGGTGCTAATGCTAGTCAATGGGTCTATGTTACCTCCTCCGTGGTTGATCTTGACATGTTCATAGGACACCAGGTTACAGTCTGGGGTGAAACCAACTCTGGCAAAAAAGCTGGCTGGCTTATGGATGTAGGTCGTCTCAAAGTCCAGGAGTTAAACGCTGCCGAGATCAATAACATCGAACCCGCTGAATAATTAAGTCTTATTATTCCGTTGCTTTACGGCGTTATAGACTTTATACACTAAACTAAACATATGGTAATCTTCGACTCAGTCAGCAAGATCTATGGTAACGGGACCGTAGCTTTGGACAAGATTTCATTTGTGGTCGGCGTTGGTGAGTTTGCAATTATCTCAGGGCCTTCCGGCTCTGGCAAAACCACTCTCATGAAACTCATTATCAAAGAGGTTGGTCCATCGCACGGCAAAATCGTCGTAGATGGAGATGATGTTTCTGATATTCCCTCAAAAAACATTCATCTATTACGTCGTAAAGTTGGTGTAATTTTCCAAGATGCCAAGCTCCTAGAGGGTAAAACTGTCGCCGAAAATGTAGATATCGTGCTCGAGATCATGGGACTATCCGATTCTGAGATTACTAAACGGCGCAATGATTTACTTGAGTTAACAGGTATTGCCCATCATAGCTCTGATTTCCCTTCACAACTTTCAGGTGGCGAGGCACAAAGACTTGGTATCGCTCGTGCCCTCTCTACCCAACCCAAAGTACTTTTTGCCGATGAGCCGACAGGTAACCTAGATCCTGCAACCGCCAAAGATATCATTGGCTTACTGCAGGATATTAACGCTCAGGGTACTACCGTACTTATGGCCACCCATGATCTCGAATATGTTAAGCATATCAAGGCTCATCGGCTGGTTTTGACAAAAGGGGTGCTCACTTCTGACTCATCTGCTCACCACGCTTCACATCACCCTAAAGATGAGTCAAAATCCGAACCCAGCGAAGACAAAAAATCCTAAATCTGCTAGAGTGTAGTCATGTCAAAAGTTCAAAGTTTAGGTAGAGCTATAAGAAGGACTCCCTATCAGTCACTTTCGGCAATTCTTTTGACTACCCTCACCTTTTTCTCGTTAACTATTTTTGCGCTTGTGGTTTTAGGAACCACGCGCATGCTTACCTACTTTGAATCTCGTCCGCAAGTCACCGCCTTCTTCAAAGATGACGCAACCGCAAGCGATGCAGATAACTTAAAAAAGAAGGTAGAGGCAGAGACGAGTATAGAAACTACTACTTATGTTTCTAAAGAGGATGCACTTAAACTCTACAAGGAGCAGAACCAAGATAACCCCTTACTCCTAGAGATGGTGACTGCCGATATTCTACCTGCTTCTCTAGAAGTTTCGGCTAAGAGTGTGGGCGAACTCGAGAATATTGCCACTATCATGCAAAAAGATCCTTTAGTTGAGGAGGTGGTCTTTCAAAAAGATGTAATTGACACTCTGCGGAAATGGTTAGGTGGTATACGTCTCGCGGGATTATTTTTAACCACACTCTTAACGATCGCTTCTGTCACAACCATAATCGTAATTATTGGTCTCAAATTTAGAAGTAAAAAACCTGAGATGTATACTTTAACTCTTCTTGGGGCAACCAACTGGTACATCCGCAGGCCATTTGTACTAGAGTCAATGTTCTATGGTTGTCTTGGTGCTATCATCGGCTGGGGTATAAGCTATATTTTGCTTCTGTATCTCACTCCCAATTTAATTGCCTTCCTCGGAGAAATTAGGCTTGTTCCAGTGCCTTATTGGTTAATGCTCATAATTCTTGGTGGTGAGGTTATTGTGGGGGCGATATTGGGTGGAGTCTCTTCTCTTATTGCTACCCGTCGTGTTGGTCGATGAAAAAATTATTAATAACCCTACTCTTCTCACTTTTATCTTTTACCTTTTACCTCAAACCTGTCTCCGCGGCTGTCTGTGGTGATACTGTCCCAACCGACGAGAGTGAGCTAACTAGCTATGTGAGCGATTGTAATACTAAGTTAAAGAGTTTGTCGGGCCAAAAAGCCACACTCGCTCAGGCTCTCGGAGTCCTGACTACTCAAATCAATTTAACCCAGGCCAAGATTGCCGAGCAAACATCACAGCTAAGTAGGCTCGAAATCGAAATCTCTGACCTGTCAGGCAAAATTCAGAGTCTCGATTATTCACTTACTGATCTCACTAAGCTCTTTGTCGCTCGGGTTAAATCAAGCTACATGAATGCATCCAACACTCCCATTTCACTACTCCTTCATGTATCTGGGATTACCGAGTTAACCAAAGGCCTACAGTATGTCGAAAAAGTCCGTGACCATGACCAAAAGCTCTTATTAAGTCTCGAAAAATCACGCCTTGATTTTGATCAGCAGCGGACAATGAAAGAGCAAAAACAGGCCGAGATCGAAGCAGTCAAAAAGAACTTAGATCGCGAAAAAGCTGCACTCGCCACACAGGTAGCTGCCAAAAACAAACTACTTGTTGATACCAAAAACGACGAAGCAAGATTTCAGAGTTTGCTCTCGGCTGCGAGTGCGCAGTTAGCGGCATTTCGCCGATTTGCCACAAACCAGGGTGGAGCGTCCATCTTGAGTAATCAAACCAAATGTGACTCCTGGGGGTGCTACTACAACCAAAGAGACAGTGCTTGGGGTAATCAAACAATAGGGTTAAGTAATGAAACCATGAAAGAAGTTGGTTGCCTTATAACTAGTATGGCTATGGTTGCCAGTCACTATGGCAAATCCATTAAACCAGGAGATATTGCTGCTAGTAGTAACCCCTTTTGGGGAAACACGGCATTCATGAATCAGGGTAGTTGGAGTGTATCTGGTGTAACCATGACTCGGACTCGTATAGGTAGCTCTACTGCCAAAATCGATGAAGAATTATCAGCTGGGAGGCCAGTAGTTGTGGGTATCTACGGCGGACCTGATCACTTCTTGGTAATCACCAAAAAAGAGGGGGATGACTACATCATAAATGATCCGTTCCCCGAAAATGGGGCTGGGATTAAATTCACCAGCAAATATCCCATCTCTGCCATATCAGCAGTAGATCGTGTCAGTGTTAATTAAACAATTATGATTAAGTTGACAATTAACTGAAAAAGCATAAAGTTAAACCATGCCCAGGAAAATCAAGACTGTTAAGAAAATAGTAAAAAATACGAGCAAGGGTAAGTCAACCTTAAGTAAACGCATTCTTATTTCGCTCTCTTTAGTGGTTTTATTGGGGTTAGGTGCTTGGGGATTAATCCGCTCACTCACTGTCCCGACCGACATCAATCTTGTTGCTACCGATGTAAAAATTGACGATGGACAACGCATAGATAATGGAGGTGTTTACAAACCACGCATCATTGATGAAAACGGCTGTTACTATCAGCCAGTACAATGTGTCAAAGCTCCATGTGAGCCGATCAAAGTTTGTACATCAACCCCCATGCCAACCGCGTTGTGTACACAAGAAGTGGGAACCTGTGCTGGTGTAAGTGGTCAATGCATTACCTATACAGATGGTTGTCAAAAATCTAGGTTTTGTAAACAACCCATGGAGAAATGTATTGACAAGCCTACGCCCACGAGCACCCCAGTCCCAACAGTTATGCCCGGTGCATGTACTCGGGATGCGTATCTTTGTCCAGATGGAACCAAGGTTGGTCGTACTGGTCCAAACTGTGAATTTATTTGTCCAAAACCAACCAGTACTCCCACTCCAACTTGTATTCCAAGACCAGCCTGTCTAAGCGAAAGTCCTGTCACATGCAAAATAGCCGTGCTTGGTAATTGGTGTGAAGATAAACCTCAACCAGCAAATTTATACCTAACAACCTTCGCTGCTTCAGAACCGTGTGGGACATCAAACTACAAGTCCTATCAATATAGTTGTAGTAATGGTGTCAAACGAAGCATTAATGATTCTTGTCTAAGTCTAAGCGAAGGAATTAAGAGGGCTAAGGAATCATGTCAACTACAAACTATTCAAAAGCAGTAAAAATTTATGAAAAAAATTAAAGCAAGAGCAACCAAGAAAACCAATAATAAAGCAATTCTATTCGCTGTTATTTTAGCTCTCGCTGTTGCTTTCGGAATTTACCTTAAGAGCCTCTTTGTCTCTCCTCAGGTTGCAGAGATTGCAGCCCCCGCTACCACTTATTGTCAGACTAATGTAAACACAATTTCGTTCCACGACGAGTGCGCTATAGCTGGCACCTTCAAGCGAGCTGTCTATACCTGCAAGAATGGCGCATCAGCGGAAAAATTGGCAAGTAGCGAATGTATGTCCTACGAAAAAATTATGGCAGAAGCGCAAAATAACTGTGGACAAACCTGTGTTTCCTCTAGTCCTAATCCAACTTGTGTACCTAATCCTTGCGCTCCTGGTAGGGAGTGTAAGTTAGCTGCTCTCCCTAATGGTCAGTCATATTGTCCAGTTGGTAGCTCTGAGCCACGTCCAAGCCCATATGCCTCATGTGTCCCTAATCCTTGTACGGATGGACGCGTCTGCAAAATGATGGCATTGCCAGAAGGTCAGGTCTATTGTCCTAGTTCTAGTATTCCTCCTCGCCCCAGTCCTACTCCCACCTCTACGCCAACCCCATCACTAAGACCCAGTCCTACTCCTACTGCGACAGCTATAAGCTCAGCTTTCCAGTGTAAGCTAATCGCTTACAAACTATCTCCCAACGATGTGGTATCGGACCCGACCGCCTTTGTGACTCCCGACCGCTTACTAGACCCGGCAACGGCACGCGTCGTAGCAGGTGATCGTATTGCATATCTAGTTGAAGCGAGTCACAACCGCGACATCCCACTCGATGTTAAATTCTCAATCATGACTTCTGAGAATTCTCAGGGATTCAATGAGCCAATCACCATACTCAAAACCACACCTAGCTGCAAACCCGAATCTCAAAATAAATACTTTGGATGTGATTGGATCTCCCAAACTATCAATCCCAAGGTTCCAACTCTAGTTAAAGCAGGCGCCGTCATTGAGATCACGCCAGAAATTGAAAAATACGGCATGACCTCTACCAAGGTCGGTGTGTATTGGTCACTAGGAGGTGTAGGGTATCAGAGTCATTGTGCACTCACTTTACTTGGTGCTAAGAGTTATCCGCCAAGTACAGTCTCTCCCAGACCTACTATAGCTCCTGGTTGTTATCAAGCCGAATCATGGTGCCTACAATCCATTATTGGCAAGGATTGTCCAAGTAGGATTGTCTGCCCAAGTCAGGCACCGACACCAACTCCTACATCTACCCCAACCACAACATCAGTCCCGACTGCAATGCCAACTGCAACCGCCGTGGCAACATCTATCCCAGCACCCACCGCTAACTATTGTCCTGCCTCACTAGGTTCATGGGCATACAAAGAGAGCTGTGGTAACGGACAATATCGCTATGTTGAATATAGTTGCATAGGCGATAAGTCAACTCGCACAATGGGCTCGAGTAGTTCCTGTAAATCTGAATCAGTTTGGACGACAGAGGCTCGCGAAGCATGTCGCCTATCAGCATGCTCTACAGTTAGCCCATCAGCTACTGCCAAGCCTGTTCCATCACCCACGGTTAGACCTTCCCTAATTAGCTGCTATCGTACTTGTCGTCAAACTCAAGGCAGGGTTAGTTGGAGCTGTCTCCAGAAATGTTATCGCTAATTTGATAGACTAGTTTTCATGAGGTATTTCGTGCTCGCACTTATGTGCTGCATGGTGTATGTCACAAAAGTTATTGCGGTCAGTACTTCAATTGTGCAGTCTCCATCCACTATTAGTGATGAGCCATTTACTATTACAGTAAATGTTACTGGTGCGACGGCTGGTACAAACTACCTTCGTGCCGACTTATACCGCACTGACACAAAAAATTACTTTGGAGAAACAGATAACACACAATATTGGTATGGCGGCAGTGATGGAAAGCTCTATTTTCCTGTAACTATCGAGTCTGGAACACCGCTAATTGCAACTTTTAGTGCTCGTCTTGGCAATCCTAGCTCAACCGACTATCCAGGTCCCGGCTTATACAAACTAAGGATTCGTCGCTATACAAGTAGTGGTAATCAGGGAAGTGAAGACCCTCAACCGGCTGATATCAATATCACCAAGGCCAATCCTTCTCCTACTCCATCACCCAGTCCTAGTCCTTCACCTTCTTATGATCCATCTCCCACACCAGCTCCGACTCTATCCACCTCCCAACCGCCATCCCCACTTCCAACTAAAACGTTAGCATCTCCAGTCATGCTTGCAACTCTTCGCCCAGAATTAGCTAGTCCCGAGGCTGGGACAGTAAGTGGGGAATCTACAATAGACTTATCTAGCTTTGGTTTACTCTCGCCCACTCCACAAGTCAGTGCCCAGCCAAGTACATCATCTGCTAGTCTTAGACTAAACGAATCGCGCGCTAGATTTGCCGCTATTGTTGGTAGCGGGATAATTTTGGTTGCCTCCTCGTTATATCTTTGGTATCAAAAAAGAATGCGAGGTATAATTACTTGATGCAAAAAACGATACTTATACTGGTAAATTTTGCTTGGGCAGGACTCACATGGCGCCTAACGACTACACCCAATCTAGTTATTGCTCCAGAGAACCTGTTAAACACTCTCATTATGATGGGTGGGCACTTTACATTCTTTGGTGTGCAGGCAGTACTGCTAAAACTAAGTAATCAAAAAACTCTGCCGAGCATTTTCTTAGCGAGTCTCTATGGTCTTTTAATCGAATTAGTTCAACTTAGTGTTCCAGGGCGCTCAGCCGACCCTCTCGATTGGTTACTCGACACGCTCGGTGCGATAACCTTTCTTGCTATACTAAAGAGATTAAAAATAGGAAATAGGTTTTTTAAATTATGAAAATACTCTTAACTGGTGGCGCGGGTTATATAGGAGCTGTTACCGCCAAAGAACTAGAGAGACAGGGCTACGACGTCTTAGTTTACGATCATTTTGTCTCACATAACCCATCCAAACTCGGGAATACTTCATATGTAAAGGGAGGTATTTTGGATACCAAAACCCTCGAAAAAACTCTCAGGGAGTTTCATCCCGACTTGGTTATGCATTTTGCTGCTTACATTCAGATGGGCGAGAGTGTGGCTAACCCACGTAAATATTACGATAACAATTTTTTAGGGACCATGTCACTGGTCGAATCAATGATCAAGGTCGGCTGTCACAAACTAGTCTTTGCGAGTACTGCCGGGGTGTATGGTAACCCTGAGGTGGTGCCGATCCCTGAGGACCACAAAAAAGAACCACAAAATCCATATGGCGAAACCAAATTGGCCGCGGAGCGACTACTCAAATGGTACGATCGTGCCTATGGCTTTAAGTCTATCTCTATCCGCTTTTTCAATGCCGCTGGGGCTACGACCGAGCTCGGGGAGGATCATCACGATGAGTCGCACATTATCCCCAACATTATTAATGCGCAGTTAAGCAATAAAGACTTTGTGCTTTTTGGTAATGACTATCCGACGCCCGATGGTACCTGCGTCCGCGACTATATCCATATCCTAGATCTCGCCGAAGCCTTCCGTCTCGCGGCCGAAAAACTCATGACTCCTGAAGCCACAACTACTGCTTATAACGCTGGTACCGGCCATGGCTACTCTAACCTTGAGATTGTTAAGATGGTGGAGTCTGTGTCTGGTAAACCCGTTTCCATCATATTTGAGCCTCGCCGTCCTGGTGACGCCAACGAACTCGTGGCCGACTCTACACGCCTGCAATCTGAGCTAGGTTGGTCTCCGTCCCATTCAGATCTAGAGAGTATCGTCCAATCAGCTTATTTGTACCATTCAAATTTCTCTCGCTAACCCTATTGCACCCCCTATATTTTCTGTTACAATAACATTCTTACATTATGTGAATACACTTTGCTTGTCGATAGATAAGGGTAAAACCTGCTTCGGCGGGTTTTTTAGTGTCTTTACATCTTGATTTGCACTTTAATAATCGAATAACTACTAATCTAATTTGTAAAGAGATGGTAGTACCGTTTTTTTCTTTTTGAGTAAATCTTTTTAGGATTTTAAACTCTTTTTGAGAGTTTGATCCTGGCTCAGGATGAACGCTGGCGGCGTGCCTTAAGCATGCAAGTCGAACGATTGAAGCCTTGTAGCAATACAAGGTGGATCTAGTGGCAGACGGGTGAGTAATACATAGGAATCTACCTCTTGGTGGGGAATAGCTCGCCGAAAGGCGGGGTAATACCGCATACGATCTACGGATCAAAGACCTTTACCGGTCGCCGAGAGAGGAGCCTGTGTCCCATCAGCTAGTTGGTAAGGTAATGGCTTACCAAGGCTACGACGGGTAGGGGATGTGAGAGCATGATCCCCCACAAGGACACTGAGATACGGGTCCTACACCTACGGGTGGCAGCAACTGGGAATCTTGCGCAATGGACGAAAGTCTGACGCAGCGACGCCGCGTGTGGGAAGAAGGCCTTCGGGTCGTAAACCACTGTGGTAGGGGAATAACAAATGAAGGTACCCTACTAGAAAGCACCTGCTAACCACGTGCCAGAAGCCTCGGTAATACGTGGGGTGCAAGCGTTATCCGGATTTACTGGGCGTAAAGCGTTCTGTAGGCGGTTTTGTAAGTATATGGTTAAAGGCTGCGGCTCAACCGTAGACATGCTGTATAAACTACAATGACTAGATGGTTGTCGGGAGTATCGGAATTCTCGGTGGAGGGGTGAAATCCGTTGATATCGAGAGGAACACCAAAGGCGAAGGCAGATACTTAGGCAATTTATGACGCTGATAGACGACAGCTAGGGGAGCGAAAGGGATTAGAGACCCCTGTAGTCCTAGCCGTAAACGATGGATGCTAGCTGGTCGGATTTATCTGGCCGGCGTAAGCTAACGCGTTAAGCATCCCGCCTGGGAAGTACGGCCGCAAGGCTAAAACTCAAAGGAATTGACGGGGGAGCGCACAACCGGTGGAGCATGTGGTTTAATTCGATACAAAGCGAAAGACCTCACCTGGGTTTGAAATGTAACTGCAAGTCCCGTGAAAGCGGGATGTCTTCGAGAGTGTTACACAGCTGTTGCATGGCTGTCGTCAGTTCGTGTCGTGAAACTTCGCGACCTCTGCGAGCAATCGCACTGACAAATCTGACTCATATCGGTGAACACCTGCTTGATGTTCGTTAAAATTTCGGTTTTAATAGAATCAAGATGGTTAACACCGAGGGAAGTCGGGATCTTTCAAAAGAGCTTTTTATCCGCAAACATATTGTGCGTGTCCTATCTGATCGCCAGATGGCTATCCTTACAGGATCGCTACTCGGTGACGGATATATCCATCCACTCGGAAAAATTTGTTTTGAACAAAGCGAACAACAAAAAAGCTATTTACTATGGAAATATGAAGAATTTAAAGATTTTGCATATCCCAAAATAGCCAAAGTTAGTCGCATTGATAAAAGGAACGACCATACTAGTAATAGTTATCGGTTCTTTTTAAAACAGTATTTTCGATCGTGGAGACAAGCTTGGTATCCCAAAGATATCAAAACTATCCCATACAACATAGGACAATGGTTTACACCATTATCACTAGCAGTTTGGTACATGGATGATGGACACTTATTCAAAGGCAAACAACCACTTATTGCAAGTGAATGTTTTACCAGAGAAGATTTACTCAAAATGACAAATATTCTTCATTCATGGGGAATAGAAGTTGAATTGAGGACAAACAATAGAATGTGGATTCTACAAAGTTCAGTTAACAATTTTATGAAGCTAATTAGCCCATATATTGTTAATTCAATGAAATACAAGATCCTTGACCCCGTAACGACTTGAGAACAGTAGAGTTCTCAGATAGAGAGTTTTTACTCTTTATAACACGTCAGCTCCTCGAGCATATCGAGGATGAAGGTATAGTCTAGTTTTATCTGTAATAGATATTTTTTTGGAGGCGTTTCTTTAAGTAGAATAACGAACGCAACCCCCATGCTGTGTTAAATATTCACAGCAGACTGCCCTTGATAATCTCAAGGGAGGAAGGAGGGGACGATGTCAAGTCAGCATGACGCTTACGTCCAGGGCCACACACATCCTACAATGGGAAGTAACAATGGGTCGCCAACCCGCAAGGGGGAGCCAATCCCAGCAAACCTTCCCTCAGTTCAGATTGAGGGCTGCAACCCGCCCTCATGAAGTCGGAATCGGTAGTAATCGCGGATCAGCAGGCCGCGGTGAATACGTTCTCGCTCCTTGTACACACCGCCCGTCAAGTGAGCAAAGTTGGCAGTGCCTGAAGGTGGAAATCTTAACCCGCAAGGGAGGGACCCACCAAAGGTAAGGTCAGCGATGAGCGCTAAGTCGTAACAAGGTATCCGTTCTGGAAGGAGCGGATGGATCACCTCCTTTCTAGGAGTATAAAGGGTATCACGACCCGCCCTGTATGGGGAATTGTATACGTCCACAGCTTTTTTATTGGTTAACTGTTTAAACTTAACCAATTCTCAATTCAAGAAAACATTCGAGTGCTACCATCTCTTTGCAAAAGTTAGATCTTTTTGTCCCTTAACCCGCAAGCAATTATATTGCCCGGGGTATTAATCGTGCCAACTGTTAGAATACTAGTATGCAGGATAAAGAGTTAGATTTTTCTTGGTGGGACCTAGTAAAGGCGTACTCGCAACTGACGGGGAACAGGTGGAAGAAATATACGCTTTACATTGTCCCTCTTTTTTTAATTAGTTTTTACTCTGTAATCCCCCCTTTATTTTTAGCTAAAATAATCGATTTTTTTGGTAGTTATAAGGCTGGAGAGTCACTTGTCACCTTCTATTTTTATGCGCTCTTTCTTGGCATTTCTTTTTCGCTAGTTGCCTATATCCGCCTGTCACTAAAAAAAGCACTAGGCAACCTTCGGACCAACATAATTTACGATATTAATGTAAAAGGTTTTGATCGACTACTTAGTCTGTCCTGGTTAGATAGTCGCGCCGAAGTAGCCGGTGCCAAGGCACAAAAATTACAAAATGGCACTCAGGCATTTGTGACGCTTTCGGAGCAAATAAATAATGAGCTATTTCAGGCAGTTACAGCCACAATTGGCATTGCTATAATTTTTGTGTATCTCAATTCCCAATATCTGCTCTTTTTATTATTTTACTTAGCTGGCTTTTTTGGAATTATTAAGTTCTACTATGCCCGCATCCAACAAGTAAAAAATGACTACAACAAGGCTTCAGAAAAAAGTGGTGGGTCATACGTCGAAGGCTTAAGCAATATCCTAACTATTAAAACGCTCGGCGCAAAAGACTCCTTCAACACGAGGATTGCTGAGAAAGAAGACATTAAGAAAAAGTATGAATACTTGGGTCGTCGCTACGGCATTGGCCAGTGGATCGCATTTCAAGTATTTAACGGGCTCTGTATTGCGGGTTATCTTCTCCTTGTTGGTCACGACTATATTACTGGCGCAATTACACTCGGCTCGATCGTTATCTTTTACGGTTATCTTGAAAAATTAACAGGTAACGCAAGTAATATCTTGAGTGTCTACGAGCAAACAATATCTGCCAAGATCGCAATCGCCCGAATGATGCCAATTTTCTGGACAAACAAAGATAAAGATATAGATGAAAAATCGCTTATAGATTTCCCAACTAATTGGAGTGAGATCAAGATAAAAAACGTTACTTTTGACTATGACAATTTAGATAATTCGCCTAAACAAGTCAGTCTAAAGAATGTTAACTTGACGATTAACAAGGGAGAACATGTAGGCATTATCGGAGCAACGGGTAGTGGTAAATCAACTCTTTCCAAGATAATGATTGGGATACTACCTTTAACTAAAGGGACATATCAGATCGACAATGTCGACTTCTATTCAATTAATCACGACTCAGTAACGAAGAACGTCGCTCTGGTTCTTCAGGATTCTGAGATATTTGACCTTACACTCAGAGAAAACATTACACTGATGCGTTCACAGTCTAGCGAATCATTAGGTCAAGCAATCAAGATAGCACATCTCGATCCAGTCATAAGGAAGCTGCCAAATGGACTAGATACTGTCCTAGGAGAAAAAGGTTACAGACTATCGGGTGGCGAGAGGCAGCGAATTGGCATTGCTCGCGCAATTTATCGTAATCCACAAATAATTATTTTTGACGAAGCCACTTCCTCATTGGATATTGAGACTGAAAAGATCATACGCACTAATTTAGATAAACTACATGGAGACAATACTACTATTTGGATTACCCATCGTACCACCACGCTTGAACATTGTGACCGCATCTATTCAATCTCTAAAGGCAAGCTTGCATTAATTGGTAGCTATCAAGATTTTCTAAAAAAAGGTGTGAATAAATAATGGCTATTTTTTGGTGGGTGTGCATAGAATCGAACTATGGACCTCTTTCTTATCAGGAAAGCGTTCTACCACTGAACTACACACCCTAACGTACGCTATTGTAATAGATTTTGCCTAAAATCTCTACCAGAGCCACCCTTTAGATATTTCTCTATAAGCCTCGCTTCGACTCTAGTCTGAAACCATGTACAGAATATTAGTTCGAAATCTGTAGGTTTCTTAGTGTATCGAACATTAGATAAGTGCTGGTTGTGCTGATCAAGCCTACGGTCGATGTTTGAGGTCATACCCGTATAATATCTCTCAAAAGATGAGCTGTGAATTATATACACGTAGAATCCATTTTCCACATGTATAATCGTATCAAATACATATTGTAACCGTCCTGCCTGCCGGCAGGCAGGTTTAGTCTAAAATCTCTAGGTATGACAAAAATTAAGGCAATTGGTTTTGATTACGGAGGGGTATTGGGTGGTGACGCAGAAGCTGGAAAGCGGTTTAAAACTAAAATCTGCGAGCTCATCAATGTATCACTCCCTGTATGGGAAGATGCTTATTTTTCCAAAAATCATCTCTTAAATACTGGAGTTGTAGTCTCAAGAA
>Ga0268298_10003656_pt1 | contig 15547 bp, 14 predicted proteins | sample WWTPWeurt_MetaG_FD_194462 | JGI IMG/M metagenome (GOLD analysis project Ga0268298, IMG submission 194462) | Activated sludge microbial communities from WWTP in Nijmegen, Gelderland, Netherland - WWTP Weurt | ecosystem: Engineered > WWTP > Aerobic digester > Activated sludge | place... | reverse complement strand
ATAACTCTGGCGTCAGCCATTTTGAGTTGGAAGTGACCCGCACCCTGCTGCGTCAGGTGGATGCGATGCAGGTCTTTTCCGTCGTGCGCGGACAAAAACCCGAATCGATTCAAACTGAATTGTCCACGCAATGGTCTTTGCGCCAGCAGCCCGAAGTGACCCTCGTGCCGGAGTGGTGGCCGTGGATGCCGTTGATCCCCTTTAATATTTCGGTGGAGACAAAGTGAGAGTCCTTGCTGTTGATCACGGTGAAAAGCGCATCGGTCTTGCCATCAGTGACGAGACCGCCACCATTGCGAATCCGCTCAAAGTGGTGGAGCATGTTTCGCGGGTCATTGATGCCGCGCAGGTGGCTGACCTCGCCGCCCAGAATAATGTCTCTTTGATCGTCATCGGTCAATCCTTCGACGATGACGGCAACCCCAACCCGGCGGGGCGCCGCGCGGGGCGCTTCGCAGATGAACTAAAAAATCAAACCAGCATCCCCATTGAACTTTGGGATGAGTCGTTCAGCACGCAAGATGCCCGCGCCGCCCGCATTCAACTTGGCGTTTCAAGAAAAAAAAGAGCAGGCCATCAGGACGTTTTTGCCGCCGTTGTCATCCTGCAATCCTATCTCGAAGCGCATCGAACTTAATCGCTTCTCCATCCTTCATCCATTTTTCTTCATGCGTCGTTATCACATCCTTCTCTTTTTTTTCATCATCGGAATTTTTGCCTGCCTTGTCCTGTTTATCGGCTACATCCCTGCCCGGGCGTCCACGCTATTTGGCCCGCCCGCCCGCGCCCTATCCATTTCAGACCGCATTGAATATTCCACCCGCCTGCTCGCACACGGCAACCTGCTCAAGTCTCCGCTGGACCCCAACGGCACGGAGCGGTCCTTCCGCATTGATCAGGGCGAATCGATTTCTTCTGTTGCCCGGCGGCTGCAAGAATCTTTCATCATTGCTGACTCACAAGCCTTCTATGATTACGTGGTTTACACGGGACTTGACCTCACCATTCAAGCGGGAGATTACACCCTCAGCCCTGCGCTATCCGTCATCGACATCACCCGTGAATTGCAGGATTCAACTCCCGCCGAGATCACCTTTGTGATTCTCGCAGGCTGGCGGATGGAAGAGATCGCCGCTTCGCTCCCAACCTCAGGGCTGGATATTTCTCCCGAGGCATTTCTCGCCGCCGCGCAGAATCCGCCTCAGGTCCTCGGGCTGACATCCCCCGCCACGATGGAAGGATTCTTCTACCCGGACTCTTACATCCTGCCGCGCACCGTCACCGTGGACCAGTTCCTTGAGATCATTGCCCGTAACTTTGCCCAGCATATCACCAGCGAGTTAAGCTCCGGTTTTGCCGCACAGGGTTTGGATGTTTATCAAGCCGTTACGCTCGCATCCATTTTGGAGCGCGAGTCCGTCCACCACGAAGAGATGCCGCTGATGGCATCCGTTTTTCTTAACCGTTTGAGCATTGGCATGACCCTCGGCAGTGACCCCACGGTGCAATACGCCCTGGGCTACGACCCTCTCGCCCAAACCTGGTGGACGAATCCGCTCAGCCTCGACGACTTGAAGATCGACTCTCCATACAACACCTATGCCTATTCGGGTTTGCCGCCCGCGCCGATCGCGAGCCCAAGCCTCGATGCGCTGACCGCGGTGGCTTTCCCCGAAGCCTCGGGCTATTATTACTTTCAAGCAAAATGTGACGGCTCGGGTTATCACACCTTTGTCGTCACATTTGAAGAGCATCTTGCGAATGGATGTCCTTAAGGATATTTAAATTTCAGCAGTATTACCTCGACAAATAAACCCATGACAAAAAAATCCACAGGCGATTTCAGCCTGTGGATTTTTTTAGTTTTCAGGAGGTCAGGATCTCTATGTAATCCTGAGTTACCACTTCTGCGCTGCCCACCCCAAAGAGATTAAGCAGCTCATTTACCAACTCTGCCTTGTTATCCGCATCTTTGCGGCTCCAGGTGCGGCTCTTGATCTCAAGGAAACTTCCCATGTCAGGTTCCTTCATGCGGTCGAGGTTGATGAAGAACTCGGTTTCCTTGTACTTGATGTGCCAGCGTGAACGGTCTTTTTCGATCGTGATCACCTTTGCCGGTTTGAAGTATTCGCGATAGAAGCGCGAGGTGTGGATGGCCGGTGCAAGGAAGCGGCTGCGAGAGAGCAGCACATCATGCCCGATCTCGCCTTCCCGTTTTTGGCCGAGCAGGGTCAGGCGTGAGCGGACGCTTTCCACATCGCCTTTCGCGTTGATCAAATTATCTTCACGGAAGCGCAGCCGTCCCTGCGCAGGATCGCTGAACAGGTAGTACTCGTCGTATTGCAGGTAGTGCTTGTAGGCATTGACCTTGATCTCGTCGCGCTGCATGTTCTCAACGAGTTGATCGGGGTCTGTCAATTTGACCTTGACCTGCACTTCAAAAGATTCCTGCTCCATCGAGCCGCCGAGCGCGATCAGTTTTGAAAGAACAGACTGCTCGCGCAGGCTGAGGAAGGCATCGATTTTTTGCGCGAGATCACGAGCCTGATCGAGCAGGTCAGCTTCGTTGAGGGTCAGCAATTCATGGGCGCGCATCAGCCATTTGCCGTTGACCATCACATCGGTCACATCGGTGGATTTGGAAGCGAAGACCAATTGGGCGTAGGCATTGTTCGGGTTGCGGCGGAAGCGCGGCGAGTTGTGAACAGGGGAGGTATCCACCAGGATCAGGTCGGCACGTTTGCCTGCTTCGAGCGACCCGGTCAAATGCCCGATGTGGAGCGCCTGCGCACCCATGCGGGTCGCCATCAACAGGGCGGTCGCCGCAGGGACAACGGTCGGGTCGTTGCTGGAGGCTTTTGCCACGAAGGAAGCGAGGCGCACTTCCTCGAACATGTCGAGGTCGTTGTTCGATGCCGGTCCATCCGTGCCGATACCCACGTTGAGACCTGTCTCGAGCATCTTGTGGACGGGCGCAAAACCTGAAGCAAGTTTCAGGTTGGACGAAGGGTTGTGAGCAATGCCGGCGTTGACATGCTGCAAGGTCTTCATCTCGCCGATGTCAATGTGGACACAGTGCGCGGCGATGACCTTGGCTTCGAGCAGTCCCTGCTTTTTGACATACGGCACAACGGGCATTCCCTGCTCGTTGCGCATGTTCTCGACCTCGAACGCGGTCTCAGAGATGTGAATGTGCAGGGGCACATCGAACTCTTTGGCAAGCTCGGCGCAGGTGCGCAGGATCTCGGGCGTGGTGGAGTAGGGGGCGTGCGGCGCGACCGCCGGGACGATCAGCGGATGGTCCTTCCACTTTTTGATGAACTCACGCGCGTACGAAAGCGAGACTTCAAAAGAAGCCGCATCGGGCGCGGGATATTTCATCACGCTCTGCCCGCAGACCGCGCGCATGCCTGCGTCTGCGGTGGCTTGGGCGATGTCATCTTCGAAGAAGTACATGTCGTTGAAAGTGGTCACGCCGCTGCGGATCTGTTCGGCGCAGGCAAGCAGCGTTCCCAGCCGCACAAATTCAGGGGTGACGAATTCCCGTTCCACGGGGAGCATGTAGCCCATCAGCCACACATCGAGGCGCAGGTCGTCTTCGAGTCCGCGCAGCAGGGTCATGGGGACATGCGTGTGGGCATTGACCAGACCCGGCATGAGCACTTTGCCGCCACAGTCGATGGTCTCGTCTGCGGAATATTGTTTTAGGATCTCGGCTTCGGGACCCGCCGCAACGATCACATCACCGTTGACCGCGACCGCGCCTGGATCGTATTGATTCATTTTTTCGTCCATCGTGAGCACGATGGCATTGGTGAGAAGCGTGTTTACTTTTTGTGTCATTCAATCTCCTTTGTATGGATGACAGGGTTGAGCCCCTGTCTGAATTTTATTTTTCCCAGTTTAACAGAATTTCCAGCGCGCCCAAATTCCTTTTAAAGTCCGTCGATTTATGGGTGGACAATTCCATATCCACTGCCACGGCGCCCAACTCGACCGCGTAGTCTGCGAGGGTGCCGGTAAAGACGCAGCCGGTGTCGAGCGGAGGAAATGGATACCTGGTGGCTTTCGCAAGTTCCCTTGCAAATTCGGTCGAACGGGCTTCCCAGGGCTCGCCGCCGGGGAATACTCCCAGCGCCGCGCTGTGATAACTGATCAATGCCTCCACTTTATGGGTCTTGAGAAAAGCCATCAGCGTTTTCGTCTCTGGTTCGGAGCCGGGACCCGTTCCACCCGTGGTGGGACCGTAGTTCCAGCATCCGTCACGATCCCAGCTTGCAGACCAGTTGGTCGGGAAGTTGCGGTTCAGATCCACGCCGTGATCGTTGACCCGCCCATCGATGCCGTGATCGCGGGCGTCGCCGTCTGGATTCAAATTTCGTAAAATGTACAAGGTCACATCACTTGGGATGACCTCGGGATTTTCATAAACATGGGTGATCAATTCATCAGCCAGCGCAATGGTATTCCACTCGTAGCCGCCGTGGATTCCCGCCACGATCATGCGCTGCTTTTCACCGTTGCCAAAAGTATAAACTTCAATGGGGCGACCCGAGACCGAGTACCCGATCACCGTTGCGCGGACGTTGGAGTTCCCGCCTGCGAGCACGAACGGCGTTGGGGTCTGCACCACGATCATGGTCGAGAGCGGGTTGGGGGTGACGGTGGGCAGGAACAGCGCGTTCGGGTCTGGTGTGTAGGTTGCCGGCAATAAAATGGGCAGGATGGGCTGCGTTTTTTGCGGAGCGGCGAATACCGGCTGCAACGCCCAATAGGCGATCAAGACCAGCGCAATGCCTCCCAGCCCGATGATGTTTAATATCCACGCAAGTGTGACCCAACGGGAGTCATTGCGGCGGCGCGGCGCGGGCATCAGTTCATTTCCTCCAGGGTGGTGCGCAGCCAGTTCAAGGCGAGGTTCATCGCCCAGCGCGGAAGACTGCGTGGAGGTCCGCCGTAGGTGATGCGGTGAGTCTTCTCTCCACTCGGGGTGATCATTGCCATTTCAGCGGCGCGCTCATCGGCATAGACCGATACCCCCAAGGCAATGTCTGTTTTTGATTGTGCGCGGGCGGCGCGCAATGCTTCCATGAGTTGGGCAGGATCCAGATCTGGAATGGATACGGTGTGCGGAACTTTACGCGCCAGCAGTCCGTCGAGTCCGCTTTCGATGGCGGTCAACGACAAGCCGCGGCGGGCGACCATATCCAGCACTACTTCTTCCAGTTTGTCTTCATCTGCGCCAAAGACGACATAGCCGAGTCTTTCGCGGACCTGCGACTCGATCTCGGCGATCATGGCGTTCGCTTCGCTTTCGCTTTTTGCCTTGGCTGCGATGCGCACGTCCACCACGCCGGTGTGGGCTGCAAGCCCCACTGTGGGGTTGCTGAGCAGTTCAAGGTCTGCGATCTTTTCATCGATCATGCCTTCGCCAAGCCCCGCGCAGTGCAGCACACGAACCTTGATGACTTCATCGAGTTTGAATCTTTGCTGCAGATACGGGATGATGGACTCGTGCAGGACGTGTTCCATTTCATTCGGCACGCCCGGCAGAGAGATGACCGCGTTGCGCGGCGTTTCCACGATAAAGCACGGCGCGGTGCCGACGGGGTTTTTGATCCCGATCGCACCCTTCGGGACATACGCCTGCCGCTTTTGATTCTCCGATGGTTTGCGTCCGTAACGGGCTATGGTTTCAACGACCTGTTCCCAAAGGTCTTCACGGAATTCTGTTTCAACCCCGGCAGCTTTTGCCACGGCTTCGCGGGTGGGGTCGTCAATGGTCGGTCCCAGCCCGCCGGTGGTAATGACGATGTCGGCGCGTTCCATCGAGTTGCGGATCGCGCCTGCGATGCGCTCTTCATTGTCGCCGATGGTGATGGTGCGGTACAAGTCCACGCCGAGCGAGCGCAGGGTGCGCGCGATGTAGCGAGTGTTGGTATCCACGATCTCGCCTAGTAAAATTTCAGTGCCAATGGTGATGATCTCTGCTGATGTCATAAATTCTCGTCATTACTTTCTATTTTAAACACAAAGGACACGAAGGAAAACCTTGAGGACAACTTCCTTTTCCCTTTGTGTGCGTTGTGTCCTTCGTGTTTAACTAGACCACATTGTACTCTTGAATTAATCTTCCTTCTTCAAAGCGCTTCAGGTCGAGCATCGAAACGTCCACGCTTGTAAATTTTCCATCCAAAATTTTTTCTGCCATCAACTTGCCCGAGATCGGTCCATGCATGAAGCCATGCCCTGAAAATCCCGCGCAGACATAAAAGCCGCCAAGATTTGTCTCACCATAGATCGGGTGCGCGTCGGGCGTCACTTCGTACAGCCCGGCCCAGTGCGAGGCGCGGCTCGCCTTCTCCACCAGCGGCATGCGCTCGATGGCGGCTTCAAAGTTTGTGATTTCAAAATCCTCATCCACATTCTGGTCGAAGCCAGGCTTTTCGTTTTGGTTGCTCATGCCGATCAGTAATCCCTCGCCTTCGCGATGGAAATACAACGAGCGTGCAAAATCAATGACGAAGGGAAAATCTGCGGGGACTTCCTTGAGCGGGCTGGTGGTGAACATCTGCCTGCGCAGGGGGATGATGGGGAGGTGGACTCCGGCCATCTGTCCGATCTGACCGGCCCACGGTCCCGCCGCGTTCAAGACCATGCAGGTCTGAATCGTGCCGAGGTTTGTTTGCACCTCTTCAATATTCCCGCCCTTCGATCGGATGCCCGTCACCTCCACGCCGGAGAATATCTGCGCGCCGAGTTTGTGCGCCGCATTGATGTATCCCATCACCACGCTGTTGGGGTCTACTGTGCCGTCTTTCTGGTTGAAGGTGCCCGCCAGCGCGTCGTGGAATTTCATCAGCGGCAGGCGCGCGCGGACTTCATCTCCGCTCAGGAATTGGGTCGGCACACCAAGCTGGTTTTGCATGTCAACATTGTGCCTGAAGGCCTTTGTTTCTTTTTCATTCGTGGCTATCAACAGGTAGCCGCACTGTTTGTAGCTCACATCCTGGCCGAGTTCTTCTTTAAATCTTTCGATCATGGGCAGGCTTTCGAGGGAGAGTTTGACGTTGATCTCGGTCGAGAATTGATAGCGCACCCCGCCTGCGCACCTGCCTGTGGCTCCCTGCCCGAAGAAGCTGTCTTTCTCGAGCAGGATGATATCTTTCATGCCGCGCTGGGCAAGATGGTAAGCCGCACTGGCTCCCATCACGCCGCCCCCGATGATGACAATGTTTGCTGTTTTTGGTAGGTTCATGATATTTGCAAGAAACCCGTTTCCCGCGCCATGGCGGAAAACGGGTTTCGATTAGTTTGTGAAGGAATTTGGTTTATTCCACGCCGAGGTAGGTCTTCTGAACCATCGGGTCTTTGAGAAGTTTTGAGGCTTCGTCTGCAAGAACGATCTCACCGGTCTGGAGCACATATCCACGGTTGGCGATGGAGAGCGCCATCGAGGCGTTCTGTTCCACCAACAGAATGGTCTTGCCTTCTTCATGCAGTTTCTTGATGATGTCGAAGATCAATTCCACGAGCAGCGGAGCGAGACCCATCGAGGGTTCATCCAACAGCAGGATCTTGGGTTTTGCCATGAGCGCGCGACCCATCGCGAGCATCTGCTGTTCACCGCCCGAGAGCGTGCCGCCCTTTTGCCCGACGCGTTCTTTCAAGCGCGGGAAAAGCGAGAAGACATGGTCGAGGTCTTCCTTGTAGGTGGTGAGGTCCTTGCGGGCGTACGCGCCCATCTCGAGGTTTTCGAGCACGGTCATACGCGGGAAGATCATGCGTCCCTCGGGGCTTTGCGCCACGCCGAGGGTTGCGATCTCGTGCGCGGGAAGCTTGTGCAGTTCCACGCCGTCAAAGACCACAGAGCCGGTGCGGGGCTTGTTCAAACCCTGAATGGTGCGCAGGGTGGTGCTTTTTCCTGCGCCGTTCGAACCGATGAGCGTGACGATTTCGCCGTCATTCACGGTGATGGAGATACCCTTCAAGGCGTGGATGTTGCCATAGTAAGTGTGGACATCTTTTAATTCAAGCATGTTCGTGTTCCTCGCCTTTACTTGGTGACAGTGCCCTTGCCGAGGTAGGCTTCGATCACGCGCGGGTTCTTCTGCACTTCGGCAGGAGAGCCTTCCGAGATCTTTTCGCCATAGTCCAGCACGGTCACACGGTCTGAAATTGCCATCACCACGCGCATGTGATGTTCGATCAACAGGACGGTCAAGCCAAGTTCTTTGCGCAGGCGCTGAATGAAATTGGTCAGGTCTTGCGTTTCATTCGGATTCATACCCGCAGTGGGTTCATCCAGAAGAAGCAGCTTGGGGTTGGATGCCAGCGCGCGGGCGATCTCGAGGCGGCGCTGCAAACCGTAGGGCAGATTCTTCGCGGTCACTTCTGCATCGGAGCGGCGCAGACCGACAAATTCCAGCATGTCCAGCGCGCGAGCCCGGGCATCCGCTTCTTCTTTCAAGGTGGCGGCAGTGTGGAAGAGCTGCCCGATCAAAGAGGAGGTCATCCGGGAGTGCTGACCGACGAGGACATTTTCCAACGCGGTCATGTTCGAGAACAGGCGGATGTTCTGAAAGGTGCGGGCGATGCCAAGTTTGTTGATGTCGAAAGGCTGCTTGCCTGAAAGGTCAATGCCATCGAAGGACATCTCGCCGCTGGTGGGGGTGTAGACGCGGGTGATGGTATTGAAGAAGGTGGTCTTGCCTGCGCCGTTGGGTCCGATCAGGCTGGCGATCATGCCCTTTTCAATGGTGAAATCAACCTTGTTGACGGCGGTCAGACCGCCGAATGTCATGGTAACTGCTTTTGCTTCAAATAGGCTCATGACAGTATCCTAACCTTTCTGCGCCTGGAGTTCGTCCGTGGGGACTTCTTCATCACGGTGCAGTTCAGCCCGCATTTGCGCGCTTGGAATTAAACCTTCGGGTCGCACTGCCATCATGATCACTAGGGTGAGCCCAAATAGCAGGAACCTGTATAAGATCGGATTGGCGTTTTGCGCTACCGCCGCTTGAAGTGTGGGGTTGGAGGCAAGCGAGGGCAGGATGGTGAAATCCATCAAGCCTTTGAGGAAGTCTTTCAAGGCGGGCAGGAACAAACGGTCAGCGGTCATAATGACCAGACCGCCCACGATCACGCCGTTGATGTTGCCGATACCGCCGAGGATGACCACGCACAGGATCATGATCGATGCGCTGAAGTCGAATACGCTCGGGAAGATACCGGCGATGTAGGCGGCATAGAACGCTCCTGCAAAGCCCGAGAAGGTCGCACCCATGGCGAAAGCCATCAACTTTGTGCGGACGGGGTTGATGCCCATCTGAGCAGCAGCCAGTTCATCTTCACGGATCGCCATCCACGCGCGGCCGAGGCGGCTGTCGCGCAGGCGGCGGATGAAGAAGACCGACATGATGATGATCAAAATGATCAGGAAGTACCACGGGGTGGTATTGTTCGATCGGAACTCATAGCCAAAAAGATTCGGGCGACCGATCGGGTTGATGCCTTTTTCGCCGGCGGTCAGGTCGAAATGACTGACAAAATTGATACAGGCGACTGTATTTGCTGCGCCAAACAATTTTTGAATGCCGGGTATGATCCAGCATGTTAATGGTTCATTGATCGTGATGTCAATCAGGTTCTTGAACAAGACTGGCACGATCTCACCGAAGCCGAGGGTCACGATAGCGAGGTAGTCGCCTCGCAGGGGGAGGGTGGGCGCGCCAAGCATAATGCCCCAGACCGCCGCCATTGCTGCTGCGATCCAGATCACCAGCCAGAAGTTCAAGGTGATATCGTGGTGAGGAGATGAAAGGATGCCTGTGGTGTACGCGCCGATCGCGAAGAACGCTGCATATCCGAGGTCAAGCAGACCCGCGTAACCAACCACAATATTCAAGCCCAGACCGAGGATCACGAAGATCAGCGCGAAGATGAAGTTCGATGACCAGCGCAGTCCTGTGAAGCTGTCTACGAAGGGGAAGACAATCACCAACGCCGCGAGCAGGATCATTTTTGCGCGTTGTTCATTTTTTGCATCGAGTCCGCGGAATGAAACGGTTAGCATGGACAGACCGATCATCAAGAGCACGCCGATGATATTGGCAGGGATGAAAACATTGCCGCCTGTTGGGAACTTGCCCGTGGCTGGCTGCATGACGAAGTTTTGGAAGAGGCTTAATGCAAGCAGGATCAGGCTCGCGGTAAGAGCGACCGGAAAAGCCTGCTTGGCAATGTTCATGGGTTTGTCGTGCTCAAGTTTGCTTTCCAGCGCCAGCCCCAACCCTGCGCCTGCAAACATGCCCATCACAGCAACTGACCATCCGCCGAAAAGGAAGGTGAAAAGTCCGCTGAGTACGCCGAATGTGACACCGGTTCGAATATGTTTCATGGCGGTGTCCTCCTTACGCCTTTTGTCCGGTTTGCTCACCGAGCAAGCCAGTCGGGCGGAATAATAGAATAAGAACGAGCGTGGCAAATACCCAGGCGTTGGTCCAGCGCGCATTGAGGTAACCGTCACTAAAGGCTGCCAATAACCCAATCATGAAACCGCCGAGCATGGCGCCGGTGATGTTGCCGATGCCGCCGAGCACAGCCGCTGTGAAGGATTGCAAGCCTGCGCGGAAGCCCATGAACCACCAGGCGGTATTGTTATACAACCCAGACATGAGTCCCGCTGCGCCGGCAAGACCACCGCCGATCAGGAAGGTTGCCGTGATGACCCAGTCAATATCGATGCCAAGCATTTTCGCCGCATCGCGATTTTGTGCCGTGGCGCGCATGGCTTTTCCTAGGCGGGTGTGCTGCACAAAGAGACGCAAGCCGACCATCAAGGAAGTTGCAAGAATAATGACGAGCAGATCTTTGATGGTGAAGCGCAGCCCCAGCCCTGTATTTGCCAGCAGGTTGGGATCCATGCCCATGTTTGTGAACATTCGGCTGAGCAGATCAGGAAATTCTTTTTGAGCGCCGCCGCCGGTGGAACCAAATGAGGGCACCAGCCAGGATTGTCCCGCCCAGATCAAACCAATGTTTTCCACGATGAAGGACATACCAATGGCAGAGATAAGGGGGGCGAGGCGGGGGGCGTTACGCAGACGTTTGTAAGCCAGACGTTCGATGGTCGCATTCAAGGTTGCTGAAACCGCAATCGCAACGATCAGCGCGACAAAAATTCCGATCCCGATCGCAGCCGGATCCTGTGACTTGAGGGTTCCCATCAGGGAGAGTGTTGTGAGCGCGGTGAAAACACCGATCATGTACACATCGCCATGAGCGAAGTTGATCAATTCAATGATGCCGTACACCATTGTGTAACCGAGCGCGATGATCGCGATGATCGCTCCATTTGCAAGCCCGATGATCAGGAATTGAATAAGTTGGCTGGGATTCTTGGCAATCGCTTCGGCGATCAGGGGAATATCAAGCGCGGCGATCGGTCCCAGCAAAAGAAAAAGATAGATGGTGATGATGGCAATGGCAGGCCGTGCAAATTTTTGCAGTTTGGATTTCATTTCGATTACTCTCCAGGGCTTCGCAAGGTTCAAGAGTGTGCGGTAACTTTGCGGGAATAAAGGGAGAGGAGGGCAGATCATTCTCTGCCCCCCTCTCTTTGGGGACTAACTTAGAAGATTAGGGTGTGTAGGTACCGAAGTCAGCGTAAGCGCCATCAGTGACCTGACCGACCACGAAGTACGGCAGGGTGATATCGCCATTCGCATCGAAGGACCAGGTGCCCAAAGCGCCTTCGTAGTCCTTGATCGCGAAGACAGCAGCGGTGATGGCAGCGCGGTCAGTGGGGTTGCCACCAGCGGCGCAAACATCTTCGATCGCCTTCAAAGCAGCGCCCATGGCATCGTAGCCCATGATCGCGTACGGTTCCTTGGTCTCACCGAACTTGGCAGCGTAGTCGGTATAGAATTTCTTACCGGCATCACCAAGGTCCTTAAGAGCAAGACCGGGGGTGGTGGCGAAAACGCCTTCAGCGACATCAGCGCCAGCGCCTTCGATCAGAGCAGCGGTGAAGATACCATCGGGACCAACGAACTTGACGGTTTCGTTGTCGCCCATGATGGCGACCTTGTCCTTGAGGATCTGGGCGGCGTTGTTGTCAACGATCGCGCCAAGATAGATCGCATCGGGGGCAGCGCCGTCGTTGCTGGTGGAGATCTTGGTCATCAAAGCTTTGTAGTCAGCAGCCTTGGGATCGTAACCTTCCTGAGCGATAACGGTAATGCCAGCCTTCTGAGCGGCCTGGTTGACGGAGTCAGCAACACCCTTACCATAAACTTCCTGGTCATCGAGGATGTAAAGGGTCTTGACGCCCTGGGAGATCATGAAGTTCACAGCCACAGGTCCCTGGAAGTCGTCAGTCGCAGCGACACGAGCGTAGTTGCGGGTGCCGGAGGGATAGTAGACATCGGGCTCATTGGCTTCGGTCAAACCGGTGGCGGCGTGGGTCAGACCAGGATAGGTGTTGGCGGGGGAGATCATGACCAAGGGGCCAGCAGCATTCAAAATCGGAATGGAGAGCTTGGCAGCGCCAGAGTTGAAGGTGCCGAGGTAAGCCACGATCGAGGGATCAGCAGCAGCCTTGTTGGCGTTTTCAGTTTCAACAGCGGGATCCCACTTGCCGAGAGCGGCAGAGGCATCATCCCAGGCTTCGTAGGTCACGGTGTATTTGCCACCGCAGGCCTTGCCACCGGCCTGTTCGAGGCGCAGCTGCATGGCGTTCACAATGGTCTGGGTCTGGGTGAGAGACGCGCCAGTCATGGGAAGGCTGGAGACGATCTTGAGGGTTTCACCGCCACCACTGGTGCCACCGCAGGCGGCGAGGGCGAGGCTGGCGACAACCAATACCGAAAGTAAAGCGAACAAACGCTTAGACATTTTTCTTACTCCTCCAAAAATATTTTAGGTGAAAACGAATCCCGCACGATGCGGGTGACAACAAACAGCGGACAATGCTTGGGGTGTCTGCCTCACCTCCTTTGGGTTGGGAATATTTCGATATACAAAGAAAGCCCGAAAAACCCTTTCATATGGATTCTCGCGGCTCAACTCTAAACCTATACAATACAGCCCATTTTTTACTAAGCGCGAATGATACGGCTGTTTTTCTCTCTGGTCAAGTGCTGATTTTTTCAGCTTTTCTCAGGCGGCTTGTACAATAATTGTTCACGGATACGTAGGTCGGTGTTTCGGATCTTCATGGCAAGATCTGCCGCCAGATTATACATGAGGCGGTACCCCAACTGAGGGTAGGTTTCGCATAACATGATCAACTTATCACGTTGTATGACAATTAAATGGGTGTCTTTTTGGGCAGCGCGGGCGGATGCCGAACGTAGACCTTCATCCACTAATGCCACCTCACCGAACGATTGCCCCCTGCGCAAACGAGCAACGGCAGTCCCATTCTTATCTGCATCCCCTGAAGTGCTTTGGTGGATCAGAATATCCACCTCTCCTTGTGCAATGACGTACAATTCCTTGCTGCCACTATTCTCTTGAAAAATGATCTCTTTATCATTAAAGACCATTTCCTGGCATAAATTCGCCACCATTTCCAATTGTGTGGGAGTGAATTGATAGAAGATGTCGCTTTGTTTCAAGAAATTGACCAGAGAATTCATGGGGCTATCCTTTGGGAAAGTGTAGCATACTCAAGAACGAAGTGCAACACGGGATTGTGAATCGGTCTTTTCTACGGATAGGGCTGACTCAACCAATCAAGTGGATCCACCTGAATGCCATTAACCCACAATTCCCAATGCAGGTGCGCTCCGGTGACACGACCTGTTCCACCCACCAAACCGATCACATCATTTTGCTGCACGATCTGTCCCACCTGCACCTGGATCTGTGACTGATGCCAGAATCCACTGTACACGCCCCATCCATGGTCGATGATCGTTGCATTCCCGCGGACCGTGAGTGGACCGGCAAAGACCACCATGCCGCCCGCAGGAGCGGTGATGGGGAGCCCGTCACCGCCACCGAAGTCCAACCCTGTGTGGAAGCCGGCAACCTGCAATTCGGTTCCTTGACCGATGTAGGTTCTGCGGTTGCCGTATCTTGAGGTGAAGTACGTAGATTCGGCGTATGCTATGGCCGGTGAGATGAATTCCGTATTCCAATATCTGGTGGCTGTTGCCGGTGTGGTTAATTGGATCAGTTGTTGAAGTTCAGGTTCTGTTTCTGCCGGGTCGATCGTCACCGGGTCAACGTAAAGAAGCGGGTCATCCGGATAGTTACCCGACAAGATCAAGATCGACTGTTCGTAAGATTGGCGGCTTCCATCGGGCAGGGTGGCATCCAACCGCAACGGATATACGCCCGGCAAAAGCAAGGCATGAACTCCTTGCAGCGCGACTTGTGTACCATCATCCATTGGGAAGAATTGCAGTCGATGATCGACCAGGATTCCGCTGAGTGTGACATTGGGAAGGGTCTGCACTTTGATCACGCCGGTTCCACCCTGTTTCAAGGGCAATCCGCGGATCTCTGCAGAGACAAATGCCGAAGGAAGTCCGCTTGTATTCTGGTCGCCGTTTTCGCCAGCGAGGAAAAGCGTATCGCCGGGGATGCCGTCCCATGAGCCTTGCAATCCATTGAAATGTGCGAGAGTCCAGGTGTCTGTGTTTTGCCTGACCGCCAACTCCAAAAGGGATTCGCCCGCGCCGGGTGTTGTCCGCTTGCTCAATGACTGCGCGCTGTCACTTGCGGGAACGATCATGCTCACGCCGACATAGAATTCACTGGGGCTGACCACATGATTTAATTTCTTAAATAACTGTTCGGACACCTGCGTTCGGCGCGTAAGGCTGCGGAACGAATCGCCGAAATTAATGACTTCGGTATTCAGTGTGCCTGTAACACCTTCCAACCCGGGGATCACCAATTGCTGCCCGACGAACAGCGCATTTGCATCTGCGATGCTGTTTGCCGTCATCAGGTCTGTCAGGCTCACGCTGAAGCGCGATGCAATGGAGGAGAGACTGTCTCCAGATTGCACAATGTAAATGGGTCCGGTAATGTCCTGCGCTTGTACGGGGTGAGCTGTAGTGGTCAGTGAGAAAATAATGAAGAGGATGAGGAGTGCGCGTCTATGCATTCTTGAATTCAACCTTGTCGCCGATTTCATAATCCCCCCAACGGTCTGGGTGTATCTCCAGGGTATATTTTGCGTCTGCCTTTGGGAAGTAGGCGGGCCGCCATGATTTTGCGATGACCTTGTCTACCACGGTCATATCGGAGTTGATCCAAAAGACGGCAAGGTCAAAAGGGACGAAGAGCATGTGAATGGAAGTGTCGAGGCGTGAGTCCCGCTTTTCGACCAGCAGCAGACCTTCGTTAAGTCCGAGGCGGCTGCGGAACATGAGCCCGCGCAAGCGGCAGAGGAATGAGTCACAATATCCTACGCGCGCAGGGCTGGCGATCTGCTTGTTCAAATTGATGATGATGATGGGAAGGGGCATCTTAAGAATAAGGCGGCTTACCGCCGCCCTGTGTTGAAAAAAATAATATCAGGATAATC
>Ga0268298_10003655_pt1 | contig 15551 bp, 12 predicted proteins | sample WWTPWeurt_MetaG_FD_194462 | JGI IMG/M metagenome (GOLD analysis project Ga0268298, IMG submission 194462) | Activated sludge microbial communities from WWTP in Nijmegen, Gelderland, Netherland - WWTP Weurt | ecosystem: Engineered > WWTP > Aerobic digester > Activated sludge | place... | reverse complement strand
GCAAGCTCGACGTCTACCAGACCAGTGGGAACCTCTTCGGTGGCGCCGGAGTGGGAGTCCACTACGCGGTCTCACCAGAAGCCGCCATGGTGATCGAGGTCGCCGGACGCGCTCTGTTCCCGGACTTCGCGCCAGTCATTGCGCCGTCGCTGGGTTTCGCCTACGGCCTCTGAATGCACCTGGAAGCCGACTCGACCCTCGCCTTTCCCCGCCCCCTGGTCTACGCCACCTACCGCGACAAGCTGGTCGAGCTCGTGGAGTTCTTGCCGAACATCCGCGAGATCGAGGTGAAGTCGCGGAAAGACGACGGTAAGCGCGTCGAGTTCGTGAACGAGTGGCACGGCGGGGGTGAGATTCCGGCTGCGGCCCGGGCCGTCCTCAGTGAAAACATGCTGAGCTGGACCGACTACGCCAAGTGGAACGAAGACGAGTGGAGCTGCGAGTGGAAAATCGAAACCCACTCGTTCACCGAAGCCGTGCACTGCGCTGGAAAGAACCGCTTCGTCGAGATCGACGGGAAGACGCGACTCGAGATCCGCGGTGAGCTCGCCATCGACGGCAACAAGATCAAGGGAGTGCCGAAATTGCTCGCCAAAACCGTGAGCCGTGCGGTGGAGGATCTCCTGGTGAAGAAGATCACGCCGAACCTGCTCAGCGTGTCCGACGGGCTCGCGAAGTACCTGGCGAAGCACGCATGAACCGAGTGAAGGTCCTCTACTTCGCGGGCGTGAAGGATCTCGTCGGGCGATCCGAGGAGGATCTGCCGCTGCCCGATGCGGTGCGCTCGGTCCTGGCGCTGGAACAGCTGCTCACGACGGTCCATCCCGAGCTCGCGGGGCGCCTCGGGTCGGTACGCTTCGCGGTGAACGAGAGCTTCGCCGCGGCGAGCGACCCCGTGGCGCCCGGGGACGTGGTCGCCGTGATCCCGCCGGTGGCCGGCGGCTGAAACGCGATGGCCGCGAGCTTTCGCATCGGAGTCGACGAGAACGGCCTCGGTGCGCGGCTCGGCCCGCTCATCGTGACGGGTGTCTTGGCGCGCATCACGCCGGAGGGAGAGCGAGTCTTCTCCCGCAAGCTGCCCCGCGCTCTCCGCGCCGTCATCGGCGACAGCAAGAGCCACGTCTCCCACGCGGACGTGTCCCTCGGTCAAGCCTGGGCGCGGGCTCTCGGCGGCGCTCGGCACCCGAGCCCCGACGCGCTTTTCTTCGAGAGCCTCTCCCTCGAAGGGCGGGCGGCGCTGCGGGCGCCATGTCCGACCCGAGCGGAGCCGCAGTGTTGGTCGGCGGAGGGCGAGGCCTTCGACGACGAAGCCGAGCTCGAGCGGCAGGTCCTGGCCGCGAGGAAGAAGCTCGCCGATCGCGGCGTCGAGCTCGTTTCGGTGAAGAGCAGCGTCCTCTGCTGCGATCGGCTGAACCGGGCGCGCGCCGAGGGAAAGAACCGCTTCGTAGCCGACCTGCACGCGATGGAGCGCGTCGCGCTGGCACTGCGCGAAGAAGCGGGGGACGACGTCCTCGCCGTGTGCGGCAAGGTCGGCGGGATGCACGACTACTCGCGCTTTTTCGGACCGCTGTCGAGTCGCCTGCACGTGGTGCTGGAGTCGGGGCGAGCCAAGAGCTCCTACCGCTTCCCGGGGTTCGGGCAGCTCTCTTTCGTCCGCGACGCCGACGCACTCGATCCGCTGGTGATGCTCGCGTCGCTCGTCGGCAAGTGGGTGCGCGAGCTCTTGATGGCTCGCGTCGCTCGTTTCTACCTCGGCGCCGGTCCGGCCGAACGTTTTCCCAGCGGCTACAGCGATCCGGTGACGGGGCGATTCGTGAGCGAGACGGCTCTCGTCCGCCGCGAGCGCGGCGTGCCGGATGGCTGCTTCGAGCGCGAGGGACGCGAGCATGAGTGAAGGGAGCGCCAAGATCCTCCACGGCTCGGTGCCGCTCGAGGTCGCTCGCTTCGGTGCGCCGCTCGCCGTCGGCATGGGCTTGCAGGTCACCTTCAACCTGGTCGACGCCTACCTCATCTCACGCTTGCCACACGCCGTGGCAGGTCCAGCGCTGGGTGCCATCGGCATCTGCGACCAGGTGGCCGCGCTGGGCACCATCGTGAGCTACGGCCTCAGCGTCGCCACGGGCGCCATCGTCAGCCGCAAGCACGGTGCGGGCGACGAAGCGGCCGTCCGCCACGTGGCGTGGCAATCCCTGCTCTTGGTCCTGGTGATGAGCACGTTCTTCGGCCTGGTGGGCGTGTTCGGTGCGCGCTTCCTGATCGCCGACCTGGTCGGTGCCAAAGGGCGCGTGGCGGAGCTCGGAGCCGAATATCTCCGTGTGATGCTGGCCGGCAGCTTCACCATCTTCCTGCTCCTGCATCTGACGACGCTGCAGCGAGCACTCGGGAGCGCGAAGACCCCCGCGGCGCTCCTGGTCCTCGCCAACGTCTTGAACTTCTTGCTGGCGGTGCTGCTGGTATTCGGCCCCGGCGAAGCCCCCTCGCCCTTTGCCTGGGGGCCACCCATCGCTCGCGCGCTGGGCCTGCCGCGGATGGAGCTCATGGGCGCGGCCTGGGCCACGGTCCTCGCGCGGGTGGTGGTACTGGTCCCGGTTCTGGCGTCGTTGGTTCACCGTTTCGGCCTGTTCACGAGCGGCTCGCGGGGGCCGCTGGATGGCGCGATGATCGCGGGCCTGTTCCGCGTCGGTTGGCCGTCCAGCACGCAGCTCGTGGTGCGGATCGCGGCCATGCTCGTCATCCACTCGATGGTGGCGCGCGCCTACACCACGGCGCTGAGCCAATCGGCCACCACCGCGCTCGGCATCGTCTTCCGCCTCGAGACCATGGCGCTGTTCGTCGGGCTGGGTTGGGGCAGCGCGGCCCAGACGTTCGTGGGGCAGAACCTCGGAGCGCTGAACCCGGCCCGCGCCAAGCAGAGCGGCCTCTACGCCGCGCTCTACAACGCGGTCATGATGGCGCTCTTGTTCGTCGCCTACCGCGTGTTCGGCGAGCGCATCGTGCGCTTCTTCGACACGGATCCAGAGGTGATCCGCGTGGGCGTCGACTACCTGCGAAGCGTGGGTCCGAGTTACGTGGGCCTCGGCCTCGGGATCGTGCTCGGTGCGGCCATCCAAGGCGCGGGCGCCACCAAGCTCACGCTCGCCCTCGACAGCGCGGTGGTCTTGGCGTTCCAGCTCCCCGCAGCGGGGCTCGTCGTGTTCGGATTCGCCTCCCCTGCCACGCGCCTCTGGCAGGTCATCGCCGCGACCTACGTGCTCTTCGCGCTGGTCTACGTGGCTGCATACCGGCGCGGACGCTTCCTCCAGACGTCCGTACCATGAGGGAAACGGCGACCGGATCCGGAGCGCTCACTTCTGCTTCTGGTGGCCGGGGCCGACGATGATCTTGAACCCCGCTTCCGCGCTCCAATCGCTCTTCACGTGGGGCGGGTGGTGGCACTCGGACGCGCACAACGTCTTCTCGGGCGCCGCCGCGATCAGGGCTTTGTCCGCGGGGGCGTCGGCGTGTTTCGCGCCCGGTCCGTGGCACACTTCGCACTGGATGCCCTTGAGCCCCTCGACCTGGGTCACGGTGCTGCCGCCCGGCTTGTCGTAACCGGTGACGTGGCAGCTCACGCAGTCGAGATTGAACTGCTTGTCCTCTTGCTCGAGGGTCAGATACGCCGACGCATGTGGGGTGTTGTTCCAGAACTTGAACTCCGACTCGTGGCAGTGCGCGCACTTCTCGGCACCGAGATACCCACTCTTGCCCTCGGGCACGGGCGCGGGTTTGCGGTCTCGGAAGGCCGTCTTGTTGTGCTCGTTGACCCGCCGGTAGTAGGACTTCATCCGGTTCGAGACCTCGGAGTTGACGCCGAGAGACTCTTTGACGAGATCGAGCTCGTAGCGAAAGAAACTACCGTTCTCGGGGAGAGCCGGCGCGACGAGCGCATCCAGCTCTTTCTTGAGCGTATCTCGGTCTGCCTTGCGGGCGGCCAGGTCGGCGGGGCTCACTCCCGAATCGGGCTGCTCGGCGCTGCCGATGCGCCGCTCGAGCTCTTCCAAACGGCGGCGCAGCGCGTCGCGCTTCTCGCCGAGCGCGAGACCCGACCCATCCTGGAAGCGCAGATCGTCGCCGCGCACGAAGAAGTCGACCGTGATCACGCCCTGGAGGTGGTTCGGAGTCTGCACCACCAGGCTCTCGCCCAGGAGCATCGGCGGCACCGGGCCGTCGTTGGCCTCCCCCTTGTCCACCGTCTTGCCCACCACCACGAGCTGGAATCCGCCCAAAGTCTCCACGAGTCGCAGCGCCTCGCCTCGGGGCAGCGCGACCAGGGCGATCTTGATGCGCGCCCCCTCCTGGTCGAGCGCCTTCTTGGCCTTCTCGAGGGCGGCGCGCGGATCTTCGATCTTCACGCCGGGCGGTGCGGCAGCGCTCGAGAGAGGGCTCGCGATGCCGACGATACCGATCTTCTGACCCCCGGCCTCCACCACGCGGAAGGGCTCGGCTCCGCCGCTCTTGCCGCCGAGGTTGGCGGCGACGAGGGGCGCGCCGGTCTTCTGCGCGAGCCTCGCCAGCTCGGCGTCACCCGCCGCCCAGTCGTTGTTCCCCGGGGTCCATGCCGCGAGGCCCATGTCCTTCAACGACTCGGCGATGGCCTCGGCTTTCCACACCACCTGGGTTCGCTCTTCTTCCTTGAGCGTCGGATCTTTGAACAGCGTGGGCCCGGCCGCCACCAGCAGGGATGGCGCCCCCGCTTTCTTCGACTCGGTGAGCCGCGCCGCGTGATCGATGCCGCCGAGCATGTCTTTGACGCAGCCACACGGCTCCAGGGCCCCGGCCAAGCTGGTGACCACGAGCACCCTGAGCGTCGGCTTCGTGGGCGGACCGGCAGGCGCTGCGGGCGTGCGTTTGCAGCCCGCCATCGCCCACACGCCGAGCACGACGCCAGCGACCACGAAGCTCGGAGCCCGGAGGCGCAACATGCCGCTCTCCCTTAAAACACAGAAGATGTTTCGGCAACCAGCTCACCGAACCGGACGTGCGACGCACCGCCCCACCGGCGCCAGAGTACGAACTCGATGCACGCGCGCCGGTGAGCGCTGCGGCCTGATCACCGCACAAAATACCGGGGGAATTGCGGTCTGCTGCCCCGATCCCGATTTTCCCGAGCGCGGGGTGGCGGAGACGCGAGAGAGCGTCACATAATGCTCGCGGAACCATGAGCGGAACTGGGGACGCACGAGAGCACGTGACCCCGTTCGGTCCGTTCGTGCTCGAGCGGCGGATCGCGGTGGGGGGCAGCGCAGAGGTCTTCTTGGCGCGCCCGAAGACGGGCGTGAATCCAGCGCCGCGTCTGGTGGTGAAGCGCCTGCTCGCGGGCAGGCACGAGAGCCAATTCGACGTGCTCGATCACGAAGCCGAGCTCCACCGTGCGGTTTCCCACCCCAACGTGGTCACGGTGTTCGGTGCGGGAATGGTCGGCAGCGAGCCGTACCTCGCCATGGAGTATGTCGAGGGCGTCGACCTCTACCGCTTGCTCCGTCACCTCGAGTCGGAGCAGACGCGCCTGCCGCTGGGAGTCGCGGTGTTCGTCACGCGCTGCCTCGCCGCAGCGCTCTCGGCGGTGCACGCCGCCACCACTCGGGAGGGCGTCCCGCTCGGCATCGTGCATCGGGACGTGACCCCGTCCAACGTGTACCTGTCGGTGGACGGCGACGTGAAGCTCGGTGACTTCGGGATCGCCCGCGTCAACGAGCAGCTCCGCCCCCCGTCCGGGGATCCCGGGCTCAAGGGCAAGTTCGGATATTTGGCGCCGGAGCAGATTGCGGGGGAGCCGTTCGATCATCGCGCCGACCTGTTCGCGCTCGCAGCCATCCTGGGCGAAATGCTGATCGGCGAGCGGGTCTTTCCGGGTGGCGGCCAGCTCGCGGTGCTGCTCGCCATCCGCGACGCCAACATCGAGCCCCTTCGCAGCCGCGCGGGGACACTACCGCCCGGCTTCTTCGCCATCTGCGAAAAGGCCCTGGCGCGGAATCCCGCCGACCGCTACCCGAACGCCGACGAGCTTTCGGACGCGCTCCTGCATTTCGAGCTGCCGAGCGCCGACGAGCTCCGCGTCGAGCTCGCCGAGCTCGTACGAGAGGCCGGTGACTCGAAGCGGCTCATGCGCCAGATCAAAGACAGCGTCGACCGCATGCGCGCGGTGGCGCGCCGAGCGACACCGTCGCCGATCGGAAGCCCCGAGTCCGTGCCCCCGACCGCCAGCTCGGACCGCCCCGCAGGCGGGGACAACCGGGCGCGCCTCGACCCGAACTCCCCGCGCTCGAGCCGACGTTACCCGAGCGTCGAGGTGTCGCGCGTGCGCCGCACGGACGGACGCATGCTCGAGCAGCTCAGCCTTCCGCGGCTCCTCGAGTTGGTGGCCACGGGCGAGCTCATGGGAGACGACGAGGTCGCCTTCGGCGACGGCGAGTTCACCAAGATCCGCGAGCACGCAGAGCTCGCTCGCCACCTCTTGCCGTCCACGACCCAGACCACACGCGACCTCTACGCTCCCGGCACGCCCGACTACCGCGCCATGCTGGCTGACACGCGCGTGATCGAGGTCCTGGCCCAGATGCGCCGCGAGCGTGAGACGGGAGCGTTGTTCGTAGAGCGCGCCGATCGCACCGGCTCTCCCCAGCGCAAGGAGATCTACCTGAAGGCCGGGCGCCTCCACCACGTGGCGTCGACCGATCGCTCCGAGCTTCTCGGCGAATACCTGGTGCGGCGCAACGCCATTTCACGGGAGCAGCTCGAGACCGCGCTCGGGGCACTCTCACGCTTCGGAGGTCGCCTGGGCGATACCGTGATCGGCCTCGGCTACGTCGAAGCCGTGGACGTTTTCCGGGCGATCCGCGATCAGGGGCGCGATCGCGTAGCGGCCCTGTGCACGTGGAAGCGTGGCTCCGCGGTGTTCTATCGCGGCACGGCTCCCACTCACGTGGAGTTCCCCCTCGACCTCGACCTCGCGAGCCCCATGATGGCCGGCGCCATCGTCGAGTCCGGAGGCGACCCCCGCACGCTACTGCCGAGCGGTGAGACCGTGCTCGCTCCCGGCCCGCGTCATTACACGTGTTTCGACCCGGTGGAGCTCGGTACCGTGCCCCTCTCGCTCCGCATGGTACCCGCCTTGGCCAGCGAGCGCGTGAGCTTGACCGAAGCGCTCCAGCGGATCACCGCGCCGCGCCCAGCGGAGCGGGCCATCGGCGAGCGCGAGGCCCAGGCAGCCCTTGTGGCCGCCAAGATGCTCGGCTGGGTCGAGCTCTGACACCGGCCCGGAACCTTTTGGCTCGGCGCACGTGAAACCCCTTCGATGATGGCAGCCACGGGCCCGAGCCGGAGCGCCGAACCGGCGAGGAGCCCGGGCCGCGAGCTCGACCCGGCGACCCTGGAGCGTGCCCGGCGCGGCGACCCGATGGCTTTCCGCGCCTTCGTGGTCCGCTACGAGCGCCCGGTGTTTTCGCTGCTCTCACGCATCCTCGGCCGGGGCCCGGAGGTCGAAGACCTGGCGCAGGAGACCTTCTTGCGGGCGTTCCGGGCCCTCCCGAGCTTCGACCCGAATGGGCCGGCCCGGGTGTCGACCTGGCTCCTGACCATCGCGACGCGCCTGGCTCTGGACTCGAAGCGCCGCACGCGCCCCGAGCCCGCGAGCACGGAACCCGAGGTCGAGACCACTTCGCCCGAGCGCGCGGCCATGCACCACGAGCTGCGAGAGGCCATCGCTGCCGCCCTGGAGGGACTCTCGGACGATCAGCGGGCTGCGTTCGTGCTCGCCGAGTTCCATGGATTTTCGCTGAAGGAAATCGAGGCTGCGCTCGACGTCCCCGTCGCCACGCTGAAGACCCGCCTGTTCCGCGCGCGGGAGAAGCTCGCTCGTGCGCTCGAGAGCTTCGAGGAGGAACGCTGATGGACCTTCGTCGATTGGAAGACGCATGGCCGGTGGACGAACCGCCGCGGGACTTCGCCGAGCGCGTGACGGCGCGAGCCCTGGCCGAACGCCGGCCTGCTCCTCGCCGGCGCGCCCGGATCTGGCTGGCGGCCGTCGCAGTCGCAGCTGCCGCCGCACTCGTCTTCGCGTTGTCTTCGGAGCGCGGCATGGGCTCCGGCGGTCACGAAGCGCTCGCGCGCACGGAGCTCTCGCTCGGCGCCCGGGCCCGTGTCGTGCTCGAAGCCGGAGCCAAGCTCCGGTGGTCGGACGACGTGGTCACGCAGAGCGAGGGAGAAATCTTCTATCGTGTGGAACCTGGAGCGCGCTTCGTCGTGAAAACTCCAGCGGGTGACGTCAGCGTGCTCGGCACTTGTTTCCGGGTGCGCGTCGGGACGGCTACCGCGAAGGGAGACGGCGAAGTGAAGCGAAGGGAACTCGGGATGGCGGCCGGCGGCGCGGCACTGGCAGCGCTCGCAGTGATCACGGTCTACGAAGGCAAGGTCCAGCTTTCACACGCGAGCGGACGCGTGACCTTGGCGGCGGGTGAGGCGGGCAAGCTCGGCCCGGACGGAGCCAAGAAGCTCGACCCGACGGAGCTCGCGTCGGCGGAAAAAAGCCTGGAAGAGCGCCCCTCGGGCTTGGCGCAGGCCAACGAGAATCTGGCGTCGGACATCGCCGACCTGAACCGCAGACTGAAGAGCGTCGAGAAGGAGAAGGGCAAGCTCGAATCGGAGCTCGCAGATGCGGAGCGGGCGCTCGCGCTACGCGCGGACGGAGGTAAGCCGCGCTCGCGACACGAGTTCGATCTCGATCAAGACGATTGGACGGAGCTCGCCAAGGACGGGACCATCAAGTACCGCCATCCGTGTTTCAAGCCCAACGGCTGGAACCCCGATGCAGAGAAGATCGCCGAGCTCGGAATCGCGCCAGATGACGTTCCTGCCATCGACGCTGCCTACAAGCGTTCCTACGAGCGCACGTGGAAGAGCATTCGGCCGCTCTGCGCCAAGGCCATCGGCAACCCGGAAGTCGCAGACGTCCTGGGACCGGACACCTGCACTCACGTGGTCGTCGATACCTTGAGGCGCCAGGATGGGTCCGGCGTGAGCGAAGCCATGCGACAAGTCGCCGAAGTGCGCGCCGGTCAGCGGCCCGCCCCCAGCGGAAAGGACGTTCATCCGGTGTACGAGCTCTTCTGGACTCTGACGGGTGCGATGTCCGCGTTCGAAACGGACCTCGCGGAGAGCCTCGGGCCGGAAGAGGCCAAGCGCCTCGCATATTCCAAGAACCTCTGCGCCGGGCACAGCACGTTCGGCGGTCCCGGTCCCCGCTCGAAGTGAACGTCCGCGGCGATCAACGCGTGGTCTTGGTGCTCGGGTCGGGAGGCACGATGGGCTCCGTCGACGCACCCTGAGACGGCTCGATCACCATGCTCGAGGTGACGACGTCTTCCGAGACCATGCTGTCGGTCACCACCTCCACCGAGATCAGCGTCTTCTCCAGTGGATTCGCGAATTTGTCCGCCACGATCTCGATGGGCTCGTCGAAGCGAACGTCGATGGAGAGGGACTCGGCGGGGGCTGCCGGCGCCTGTTCGGACAACAACGTCACGCTACCGAGGCCGCCGTAGCCGGAGTTCGTCGGACGCGAGCTCGCCCAGGACGGCTTGGTGCTGATGCCTTCCTCGGAGCTGGCGCGACTGCCGCGCGCCAGCGCTTGGTAGGCCGTGCGGGTCGTGCGCTGCATGAGTCGCGCAGTCTGGAAGCGATCTTCCTTGCGAAACTCGAGGGCGGTGTCGATGAGCTCCACCACCGGACCCGAAAGCTCGGGGAGCGCCCGCGCAATGGTGGACATGGGGAGCGCGGCACGTGCCAAGCGCTCGGTCATGGTGAGCTCGCCGGCTTCTTCGAAGCGCCCGACGAGGCTCTCGTAGGCGAGCGCACCGACGGCCCAGATGTCCGCGCGCCAGTCCACCGCCTCGAGCTTGCCGCGCGCCTGTTCGGGCGGAACGTAGTGCGGCGCGTCCACGTGCACGCCGTCCTTCGCTGGATCGAACGCGAACGACTCGCGACGCATGCGCGCGAGGCCGAAGTCGAGCACGCGAATCGGCCCGTCTTCCGTCAGGAATACGTTCGCCGGGGCGATGTCGAGGTGCACGATGCCCTTCTCGTGGGCCGCCGCCAGTACGTCGAGGACTTGGTCGACGACGTACAGCGCCTCCTCCGGCGAAAGCACGCCGTGCTTCGCCAAGCGCTCTTCGAGGCTCACGCCCCGCAAGAGGTCCATCACCAGGTAAGGCGTGCCGTCGTCGGCCTTGTCGTCGTCGAGGACCTGCACCGCGCTCGGGTGCTCGACGGCGTTGGCGACGTAGCCCTCGCGTAGGAAGCGCTGGCGCACGTCGGCGTTCCCCGCGAGCTCCGGGTGGAGGATCTTGATCGCGACCTTGCGGCCGTTCTTGTGGCGTCCGGCGTAGACCGCGGCCATGCCGCCGACGTCCAGGAGCGAGTCGAGCGAGTAGCGCTGGCGGAGCGACGTCCCCACGCGTTCTTCGAGCTTCTTGCGATCCACCGAGGCGGCCATCTGGGTGACCTCAGGGGCCCGGAGCGAAGGGCAAGATCGTCTTCAGATCTTCGTCGTTGAACTTCAGCTGCAAGCCGACGAAGTAGTCGCGCCGGGTCGGGCTCAGGATGTCGTCGACGCCAGCCAGAAGCCAGAGACGCGTCACGAACTCGTAGCCGAACGAGACACGCCAGCGCGGCAGGATGACTTCACCGAATCCGAACAGGTCTTGCCTGAGCTCGAAGCGATCATCGAAAAGAAGGGTGTCGAGGCCGACGCCACCGGTGGATTCCTTGATGCCGAATCGCCCCACGAATGGCCCGAGACGCTGGGCGAATTGCAGCGAGAAGCGGAACGAGTTCGTGGTGACCGTGCGCACTTCGCGATAGTGCGGTGGCTGATTGGGATTGGTGCTGTCGACGTCGATCTGCTCGAAGCGCGTGAGGCCGCGCGGGTCGTTCACCACTTCGATGGAGTAGTACTTGTCCTCCCGCGGCTGGAGCCGGAGCTCGACGTAGCTCTTCACCGTGCTCGACAGGAACTGGTAGTCGGTGCGCAGCGCGACGATGGTCTGCAAGCGATTGATTCCGCCGACGAACTCGCCGACGCCCTCCGCCACGCCCTCGACTTCGTTGATGAGCTTCTCGTCCTTGCTCAAGCGGCCGAGCGTGCCCTCCCCGCGCTCGAGACGCCCGCTGACTTTCTCCAAGTTCGACAGGGTCTTTTCCAAGTCGACGCTCGCGCGGTTCACCCGCTCGATGACCTGTCGGACCTCGCCGCTCGAGCCCTTGCCCTCGTCACCCTTCTGCAAGAGCTCGCGCACCTCTTTGGTCGCGACGCGCACGTTTTCCAGGATGCGGTCGACCTCGGGCTCACCCTTGGCGGTGATGCGCTCGACGTTGTTGAGGATGCTCTTGATGGTGCCGCGGTTCTCGCGCACGGTCTGGTTCAAGGCCTCGGTCACCTCGGCCAGGTTCTGCAGCGTGTCCTTGAGGTTCTCTTCGCCCTTCTTGGTGCCGATGGATCCCGCCAGGCTGTCGGCGACCTTCTTCACCTGCTTGGTGATGTCTGCGACGTCCTTCAAGATCTGGTCGGTGGTGGCGGCTTCCACCACGGCGTTGATGCGATCGCCGTTCTGCAGCTGCGGTTTGCCCTCCGTGCCCGGAGCCACGGCGAGGAAGTACTCGCCGAGCAAGCTCGAGCTCACCTTGGCCACGGCGGCGTCTTCGTAGAGCGGGACGTCGGCGCGAATCCGAATGTCGATGCGAGCCTTTCCGTCCTGCAAGCGGATGCTCTCGACCTGACCGATGGGGATGCCTGCGACCTTGACCTGAGAGTTCTTCGGGACGCCGGTGGCATCGTTCAAGAGCGCCCAAACCACGTAGCCGTCGGTGCCGGCCGTGCGCTTGCTCACGAACTTGAAGATGAAGAAGCCGGCCACCACGGTGACGATCGCGAACAGGCCGACTTTGGCCGCTGTCGTGAACCGATTCATGCGTCGCCGGGCCCTCGGAGCGTACCAGCGGGGGCCTCGGGGGTCGACTTCGCGACGCGCTACGTCGCGGGGCGGCGCCGCACGCGCGCTCTCGGGCATTCACGCGCACGGGGTCGGCGCCGGGGCGTTCGCAGACCTGACGAGTATTTCCCACGGTCTATTGGGCTGAACTAGGCTCGGCCGGTGCCTCCCTCGGCTCGCTCGGTCGGCCTCCTGCTCGCCCTCGGCCTCGCCGGCTGCCCTCCCCGCGAGCCGACCCTGCCCGAAGCGATCGACCCGAGCCCGGCGGACGCGGGGGCGGAGGCCGGACCCGTCGCCGGGCCGGATGCTCTCGGCTGGCAGACGCGGACCGCCTCACCCGAGCCGAGCCGTGCGACCGGTCTTGCGCGGGAGCTCACGCTCGCCTGCGGTCGAGCCGACGCTTCCCTCGATCGAGTCGCCGAGCGCCTGCTCGCACGGGAGACGAGCGGGGCGGGCCCAGCCGATCCGACCGAGCTGGCATTCGAGCTCCGGGTGCAGGGCTCACCTCACGTGTGGCCCCGCTCCTGGTCCTACGCCGGTCCGAGCCTCGACCCAGCCGACGCGCGCGGTCGAGCGGAGCGCTGGCTCGCGAGCTTCCGCGACGGCGGCACTCGAGTGTGCGGCGCGGCCCACGCGAGGAGTGCCGACCGAGAGGGCGTCGTGCTCGTGGCGGTGGATGCGCTGGCGGATCTCGAGGCCGTCCCCACGCGCGCGCGCCCCGGCCAATGGCTGGACGTCACGGCCCACCTCCTCGTGCCCGCACGCGAGGCGAAGGTGGTCGTGCTGGGCCCACGGGGCGCGCCCCATGCCATTCCCACGACGCTCGACTCCGGCGTCGTGCGCGCGCGGTTCGCGCCGACGAGCGCCGGGAGCTTTCTCCTTCAAGTGCTGGCCGACGTCGACAAGGGCCCGCGCCCGGTCCTCGAAGCCTACGTGTTCGCCGATCAATCCCCGCCGGCTCGGCACGCGGACAGCCCCGCTCCGGGAGAAGACGCTGGACAGGGGCAAACAGACGCGGCGGACGCTTTGTTCGCCATGCTGAACGCTGCGCGGCGAGCCGAGGGAGCGCGTTCGCTCGCACGGAACGCGGACCTGGATCGCGCCGCTCGAGTGCACGCCGAGGCGATGCGCGAAAAGCAGACCCTCGGACATGACGTCGGCAAGGGCAGCGTGAAGGAGCGCTTGGAGGCGCTCGGTCTCTCACCCGTCGCTTTCGGCGAGAACGTCGCCCGGGCGACGACGACCGCACGCGCGCATCGCGCCATCTGGGCGAGCCCCTCGCATCGCGGCAACCTGCTCGAGCCCCGCTACGATCACGTGGGGGTCGCTGCGGTCTCGGGCCCCGAAGGCGTGTGGGTCACCGAAGTGTTCGCACAGATGCGCTGACGGAAGAGCGGCGCCACCCGGAGAAAATCGGGGATTTCGCCCGTTCCCGCTTTCAATGGCGCGGCCCTCGGGGTAGCTTGCCGCGGGGTCTCGCATGCTGGAATTCGTTCGAAAGCTCCTGGTTCCTGGCTCGAAAGTCGCCCGTGCGGCCGTCGCCTTCGGTGTCGCCGCCGCCGCGCTCCTGACCAGCCGCCCTTCTCCTGCCCAGACGCGCACCTGGTACCTCGACCGGGCGCAGATCTCGGGCGCGCCGGACGACGGGTTCATGGTGTGGCGCCCGAACATGTCGGAGCGCTCCCGTTTCTACGGGATGATGGCCCTGGGCTACACGCTGAACCCATTGCACGACTCGGCCGTCACCGACGACGGGACGACGCAGGAGCGCATCCAGCACCCGGTCAAAGGCCAGATAATCGACTACCTGAGCGTCGGGATGGAGCTCGCGAGCCGCGTCAGCTTCAACGTGGCGCTGCCCATCGCCCTCTACCAGGTGACCGGCGAGGACCCATCGGGTCGCGGCGTGAGCAGCGACGGCCTGAACGTGAAGAAGACCACGATCCACGATCTTCGCGTGGATGCCCGGGTCAAAGCCCACGAGTCCAACAACCACAAGTTCCGGTTGGGCTTCGGTGGCGCGCTGTTCGCGCCGACCGGTGACTCGAACTCGTTCACCGGCGACGACAAGACCACGGGCTGGATCTTCGGAAACGTCGAGTACGACGCCAAGAAATTCCTGATCGCAGGCCAAATTGGCCCGCACTTCCGCCCCGACCGCAGCATCGGCGGTCCGAACGGTGACCTCTACCTCGCGAGCGAGCTCCGCTACGCCGCCGGCGTCTACTTCCCGCTCCGGAGCGGCAAGGTGCGCCTCGGCGGCGAGGTCTTCGGCTCCACCGGCCTCTTCACCAAAGCGGGCGGCCCCGACAGCACGTTCTTCAAGGGCAAGAACACGAACCTCGAGTGGCTGGCGCAGGCTCGCTTCGGACTCGGCGAGAAGCAGAAGACCTGGCTCATGGCGGGAGCCGGTACTCGCGCTTCGACCGGCTACGGCTCCCCCGACCTGCGGGTGCTCGTGAGCCTGGGCCACTATCTGTACTTGTCCGATGTCGAGCCCAAGAGCCCGCCGCGCAAGGTACGAGTGCGACCCGACGTCGAAGACTACGCGGCGGACCGCGACAAGGACGGCTACCCCGACGACATCGACAAGTGTCCGGACGAGCCCGAGGACGGAAAGCCGCCGGAGCCGTCCGATGGCTGCCCCGCCGGCGCCGATCGCGACAACGACGGCATCCCGGACTCGGCCGACGCCTGCCCCGACAACCCCGAAGACAAGGACGGCGTCGCCGACACGGACGGCTGTCCGGAAGACGACGCGGACAACGATCAGATCCCGGACAAGGACGATCACTGCCCGCTCGAGCCGGGCTTGAAGAACAAGATCGCGGAGAAGAACGGCTGCCCCGGGCTCACCAAGGTGACCGAAGACGGCGAGGTCGCGCTGCTCGAGCCGATCCAGTTCGAGACCGGCAAGGCCGTCATCAAACCCGTCAGCTATCCGATCCTCGACGAGGTCGTGGCGCTGATGAAGGCCCGCGGCAAGCTGCGCATCGGCGTCTACGGTCACACCGACGACGTCGGCGCGGACGCCATGAACATGAAGCTCAGCAAGGATCGTGCGGCGAGCTGCATGAAGTACCTCACGACCCACGGCATCGAGTCTTCACGGCTCGAAAGCGAGGGCTTCGGCGAGACCAAGCCGCTCGTGCCCAACGACAGCAAAGAGAACCGCGCCAAGAACCGCCGCGTCGAGTTCAAGATCCTCGGCGGCGAGTGATGCGCCCATGAAAAAACCCGCGGTCCACCGGGACCGCGGGTCGGAGAGCGCGTCGCCTGAGCGAAGAGGCCGGAGCCTCCCGCGGCGAGGCCGCCTCACTTGCTGTGAGGGGGCATCTTCGCTTCTTTGAAGGGCACGTGCTTGCGCGCGACCGGGTCGTACTTCTTCAGCTCGAGCTTCGCGGTCTGCGTGCGCTTGTTCTTGGTGGTGTAGTAGGTGAAGCCGGTGCCGGCAGAAGACACGAGACGGATGTTGTCGCGCATGGGAGGCGAGCGAGTATCACCGGCAACCGGTGTCCGCAAGTCCCT
>Ga0268298_10003654_pt1 | contig 15552 bp, 20 predicted proteins | sample WWTPWeurt_MetaG_FD_194462 | JGI IMG/M metagenome (GOLD analysis project Ga0268298, IMG submission 194462) | Activated sludge microbial communities from WWTP in Nijmegen, Gelderland, Netherland - WWTP Weurt | ecosystem: Engineered > WWTP > Aerobic digester > Activated sludge | place... | reverse complement strand
ACGGCAAAGGGCACACTCCTGCCCGTGAGTTTTCTTGGTACCTGCCATTCAGATATGCAGACTGAGTGACCGCTGTGGAGGCGCCTAATCGCCAGCCAAAATCAGTGATTGAACAAGCGTACCAATATTGATACACTGCGCGCATGGAACGGCAACCCATACTTGATGTTCGCTTCTTCAGGACCGATGCTGGCACAGAACCTGTGCGAGATTGGCTGCGTGCACTTTCCGCTACCGATCGGAAGCTGATCGGGGAGGACATCAAGACGGTGCAATTTGGCTGGCCAATGGGTATGCCCCTGATCGATCACCTCGGTGGCGACCTATGGGAAGTTCGATCAAAGCTGGGTACCAGAATTGCCAGAACGCTGTTCGTAACCGAAGGCGGAACACTGGTTCTATTGCACGCCTTTATCAAGAAGCAGCAGAAAACACCCAAGCCGGATTTGGATCTGGCGAAAGAGCGATTGAAACAGTTGAGGAGACGAAAATGACCAATCCCCATATCGGCAGCAACTTCGATGACTTTCTTGCGGATGAAGCCATGCTCGAAGAAGCGACAGCGGTGGCCGTGAAGCGCGTCATCGCCTGGCAAATTGAGCAGGAAATGGCTGTTCAAAAACTCACGAAGACGGCCATGGCCAAAAAAATGCACACCAGTCGCGCCGCACTGAACCGCTTGCTGGATGAAACCGACACCAGCCTCACGCTCACCACACTGGCCAGTGCCGCCGCCGCGCTGGGAAGACAGGTCAGATTTGAGCTGTGCCCCACCTGATTGGTTTTGGCAACGACTGGGAAAGAGAATATGGTTTCTCTGTTTAAGCCGGTGGTGGTAACCCCGAATGGGACCACCTACGAGCAGCAAGAGCTGTCCAGCACGGACAAGGAGACGCTCGACAAGAAAATTGAGGTAGCCAAACGTGCCGGATGGATAGTGCGTGGCGTTCGGCATTCGTCCGATGGGGTGCATATGGCTACGATGGCGCGTCCACAATTCGAGGCCGGAGTATTGGTCAAGGTCTAGACAAGGGCAGAAGTTTGGTTCAGAGCGCGGGAAGCCAACCAGACGTCTCGAAAGCGGCCCTACGGTTATGCATATCGAATGGCGGCTGTACGGGAAACCCGGCGTCAGCAGCGTGCCCTTAACGGCCTGATGATATTTTCATGGGCTACGGCAGGTTTCTGAACCTAAACCAGCCGCTCACCTGAACCAGTAATCCGTCAGCACCTCGGCCAAAACGGACGTTGGCAAGTCGTTCAGTGTCCGGCAGCAGTGAATCTGTAAGCGGTCATTCGTCTACCAAAATGACTTGAACGTCAGCTTGGCTGGATCACGAACTCTCGACCAAAATCGTGTAAGGCACAAGCGGCAATCCTAAGTTGCGTCGCGGCCTATGAGCAGTCCTGATAATTGAACTGCTGCCAACCGCATCTTTGGCAGGAACTCCATTAACTCGATTAGGCCCATGCGAGCCGTGGCAGTATGACAAACCAAAGCTGCTGCCATTTTCTTTTCGTGGTTAACTACTGGAACAGCAACGCCGACCATCCCGCGAACAAACTCCTCCTTGTCTTCTCCGATCATTTTTTCCTTTAATCGATCGAGTTCCTTTTCGAGCGTACGCCGATCGGTCAGGGTATGCGGAGTCATTCGGGTCAGCACCAAACGATCAAGCAACTCATTTCTTTCCAGAAGATTCATCTGAGCTAGAAACAGCTTTCCGCCTGCCGTGCAATGCAAGGGATGACGTGACCCAGGCTCAATATTCAATCGCAGTGGCTCATGCGTTTCAACGCGCTCGATGTGGATAACACGATCACCATCCAACGCGGTCAGGTTGCAGGTTTCGCCGAGCGACTGGACCAGTGAACGGAGTACGGCCCTACAACTCCGCTTGAACGCGCCGTTGCCGATCGTTCCCAGTGCGAGATTGGCCAAGCGCGGACCGGGGACAAGGCTGTGCTCCCCGGCGATCTTCATCAGGTAGTTGTTTTCCACCAACGATTCCACGATTCGGGCAAGTGATGCCTTGGGGATCTTGAGCCGCATCCCAAGTTGAGCAGCTGTGATTGGCTGGGTTGCGGCGGCGACGAGTTCAAGCACTTGAAGTACGCGCAGGTAGCGTGCTTCTCCTTCCGTGTTAGCGATATCGGTTTGCTTCATCTGGATACTCAGACCTCAACTTTTGAGACAAAAAGCGATTCTCTGGTCCACCTTCCCGTTCCCACTCGAACTCTTCTTGAGCCATTCCTGCATGCCTCCTATTAATGCACATGCGCGGCCGGATCGCAATTCCCTTGCAGTCCGGTCACGACACAAAAGAACGAGGAGAGCGCTTGATGCGCAATTTCGATTACGTGATCGTAGGGGCCGGCTCAGCCGGCTGCACCTTGGCAAATCGCCTGAGCGAAGGAGGCAAGTACTCTGTCTGTTTGCTCGAAGCTGGACCAGCAGACCGGTATCCGTGGATACACATTCCAATCGGCTACGGGAAGACCATGTTCCACAAGGTCTACAACTGGGGCTTCGAGACAGAGCCCGATCCCAACCTTAACGGCCGCAAGGTTTACTGGCCACGCGGACGAGTGTTGGGTGGGTCAAGTTCGATTAACGGACTTATCTACATTCGTGGTCAGAAACACGACTACGACCTCTGGGCGGCCCAAGGAAATGAAGGGTGGAGCTGGGATGAGTGCCTGCCTTACTTCAAGAAGCTGGAGCACAACGACCTTGGCGAGTCGGCAACGCGCGGTGTCGGGGGGCCGATGTGGGCAACCACGGTGCCCGGTGGTGACAAGCTAGTTGATGCCTTCATTTCTGCGGCTGGAGCCTGCGGTGTTCCACACGTAAAGGATTTCAATGACGGCCGCCAGGAAGGGGTCGGGTATTTCCAACTCAGCACTCGTCAGGGCTTTCGTTGCTCGACGGCAGTTGCCTACCTAAAGCCTGCTCGCAACCGTACGAATCTGACGGTCGTAACTGGTGCCCAAGCCGCACGGATATTGTTCGAGGGCAAAAAGGCGATTGGTGTTCAGTACCGCAAAAGCGGCGAAATGATAGACGTCAAAGCTAAACGCGAAGTCATTCTGACCGCAGGTGCCATTCAATCGCCACAACTCCTAATGGTGTCTGGCATCGGTAATGGTGAGCACCTGTCGAATCTCGGTATCCGCTCCATTCAGCATCTCGCTGGGGTTGGCGAGAACCTCCAGGATCACCTCCAGTTTCGCCTCATGTACGAGGTGAGCCAGCCGATTACCATCAATGATCAGCTCAATTCGATCGTCGGAAAGGCGAAGATCGGCCTCAAGTGGATTTGGAATAGATCCGGCCCACTGGCCATCGGTATCAATATGGGCGGGATGTTTTGCCGGGTAATCCCCCAGGAAAGTAAGACGCCGGATACGCAATTCCACTTCGCCACGCTGTCGGCGGATCACGCGGCAGGGAATGTGCACCCCTTCTCGGGTTGCACCTATTCGGTATGTCAACTTCGGCCGGAGTCTCGCGGTACGCTGCGACTGCGAAGCGCCGATCCCTTCGACAGATTGGCGATTCATTCAAATTATCTTTCGTCTGAAACCGACAAGCGATTCGCTGTTGCTGCCGTGAAGTTCGCCCGAAAGGTGGCGAACTCGACGCCGATGAACCAGTACATGAAGCGCGAGTTCCGGCCTGGCCCTGACGTTAAGTCGGACGACGAGGTACTTGCCTACTGTCGTGAGTATGGCACCACGATTTTCCATCCTTCTGGCACCGCCAAGATGGGGCCGGCAAATGACTCGATGGCGGTCGTTGACGCGAAGCTTCGTGTTCATGGCGTTGAAGGGCTTCGCGTAGTCGATTGCTCGATCATGCCGACGCTGATTTCCGGAAATACCAACATTCCGACAGTGATGATCGCGGAGCGGGCTGCCGACTTCATCCTCGATACCGCCCGCCGTTCTTGACCTACGACAGAGGACACCATGTCAGCTCTTGCCAAAGAAAATCCCATGAAGCAATTCTCGAAGCATTCGGTATCCGCACAGGCGATGGTCGACGCATTCAAGCGCTGCGGAATCGACTACGTAACGACCGTGCCGGACATGGTCCAGATTGCTCTGCATCAATTGCTCAATAGCGGTGTATCAGGGCTCAATGTAGTGCATTGCACCACGGAGGACCAGGCGATCGAAGTGGCCGGCGGACTCTATGCCGGCGGAAAGAACGTCGCCGTGATCGTTCAGAACCAGGGGCTTTACGCCGGCATCAACAGCTTGCGTGCACTTGGCCTCGACTCAAAGGTGCCGCTGCTCTTCGTGATCGGTCAATTTGGGCGGGAGTTCTCCAATCTTGGGGGCAATCCGCGCGACTCGAAGCGACGGGTGGTTTTCATGTTGGAGCCCTTGCTGGAAACACTTGGCGTTCCTTACTGGCGTCTGGAAGGTCCCGACGATATGGGGAATGTCGAAGCCGCCTGGAAATCTTCCCGTGAGCGTAGCGGTCCGGCCGCGCTGATCGTTGGACATTTCGTCGGCTGGTAAGGCCGGGAACAATCTGAGGAGCCCAAAAATATGAAAACTCTCGATGCCTGCAAGATCCTTGACGCACATCGCGGTGACGCGATTGTCGTTTGCACCATGGGCGCCATGAATGCGCTCGACAAGCTTCCGCTTAATCCACTGACCATGGCCTGCGTTCCTCTGATGGGCGGAGCTGCATCAATTGGTCTGGGTCTGGCGCTGGCGCGCCCTGAACGTAAGGTCTTCGTGTTTGACGGTGACGCGAGTTTGCTAATGGAGCTTGGGGGACTTGTAACCATCTCCCATGCCCGGCCAAAGAATCTGTTCCACTTTGTCTTTAACAACAGCATCCAGTTTGCCGGGCTGGGCAACCTGGAGACCCCGGGCGCTCGCAGTGCCGACCTGGTTGCGATGGCGAAAGCCTGTGGGTACGAGGCAGCTCAGCGCATCGATGCACTGGATGACCTTGAGTCCCGAATGAAGGGGATTTTGGCGGGCCCCGGACCTTCCTTCGTCGAGGTAGTCGTCGAGTACGACGCTCCCACCCTTGGTACGGAGAATCCGGCAGTGGAAATGACCGACGAGCGCTTCACCAGAATGGGAGATGAGATCCGACGGATCCGCCACCATCTCGGCTGTGAGGCGGCGGTTACCGCCTGATCGATCGGCTAAGTGTGCAAGACCTTGCGGCTGGGCAGATCGAGATGACGAACGTTTCCCGGTATATAGATTGCCTGGAAAGCGAGAGGTGCCTGATGGTGGGAGTACGACCGTACCTCAAGCACCATTCCGAATCGCTTCTTGGCCGTGAGGCCGAGCAACTGTCCGATTTCCACAGAAAACTCCGTGGCATGGATCTGCTGGGAAACCGAGAGCGTCGGCGCGTTGAAGCGCTCGGCCAGGATGGTGCGGATCAGAACGCGGTTCAGTTCTTGCAAGGGCATGGCGAGAATCGACCGAAAACGTTCGCCATCGATATACAACTCGCTCAGGCAGTCAAACTCGTCGGCAACCTTGATGCGCCGACGAACTCGAATGAATTTACGCGCATTGGCAAGGAACTCAATCCACGGGCCATCGTCCGTGACGGCGGTGCAGTCGATGGCTTCGGCATAGACCGGCATGAGTGCAACACCATCATCGCCAATGAAGCGGAAGTGCAGGAGTTGTTCGGCCTGCGAGCTTGGGCTGACAAATGTTCCGTGACCATGGCGCCGCACGACCACATTGTCGGCGGCCAGTCTGGACAAGGCTTTCTGCACGGTTCCCAGGCTCAAGCCGACAGCGTCAGCAATTTCCTTTTCCGGTGGCAGCTTGTCACCGGTGGCCCAGTGGCCATCAGCCATCAGGTTCAGCATCGCGCGCCGCAGCCTGCTGTGTCGCGGCTCGTCGCTGGTGGAGAGACTTTCCAGTGCCAAGCGTAAGCGCTCAAGCGCGCTCGCTTCTGACGTCCCTTCGTCCGAACCGGGCGAAGACAACCTAGGAACCTTTTTTTTGTCGGCTATTGCGTTTTTCATGGCGAGTATCTATAGTCCTTTAAAGCTATATAGCTTAAGAGGACTGAGGTAAATCAGCAAGTTCTCATCAAGCAATTATAGATAGGAGGTCACCGTGCCCCAGGAGAGAGCAGTAAAGCGCAGCGGTTGCGCAAAGCAACGAGGATTCTCAACCGCCCCATTTCTCGCCGGCGTTGCGTCGTTTCTGACGCTTGGCGCCGCATGGGGATTGCTCTGGTGGTCAAACCTTTTCGATCGCGGTCTGCTCCCAGCACCCTGGGAGGTGCTGAAAGTTCTGATCGAACAGATGACCGAAAAAGGGCTGTGGCTCGACATATTGCTTTCGACCCGCCGCGTCGTGGTCGGTGTGGTGTGCGGCTTGGCCATCGCGTTACCGGTTGGCTTTCTTTTAGGTTGGTACAAGTCGGTACGGGCGTTCATCGATCCGGTGATCAACTTCTACCGCGCCTTGCCGCCAATCGCACTTATTCCGTTGGTTATCGTCTATTTCGGAATCGGTGAGCCGGCCCGCATTTCGGTACTGATCTATGCCGCGTTCTTCAGCAGCGTGATCGTGATCTACGAAGGCATCAAGATGATCCCCCCGATCTATATCCGTGTCTCCAAGGCGCTTGGCGCATCGGATTTCGAGATCTTCAAAAAGATCGTCGTACCGGCCGCATTGCCTCACGTCCTGACGGCATTTCGGGTTTCCACTGGCGTTTGCTGGACAACGCTGGTGGCCGCCGAACTGGTGGCAGCCGAACGTGGCCTGGGTGCAGTAATTGTGAACGGTCAAAACTTCTTTCAGGTTCCGGTCATCTTCGTCGGCATCATCATGATTGGAACGGTGGCAGTCCTAATGGATCAGGTATTGCGCTATGCGACTGCGCATCTCCTGACGTGGCAGGAGTCGATGTAATGGAAACCCAACGCCAGGCAGCACGCGAACGCGTCATCTTCAATAACGTCTCGAAGACCTATCACGGTGATCACGGAAGCGTAAAGGTGGTTGAAGACGTTTCCTTCAAGCTCGCCGAAGGTGAATTCGTCTCCCTCATTGGGCCTTCGGGTTGCGGCAAGACCACCATGCTCCAGATGCTGGCCGGGTTCGTCACTCAGGACACGGGCCAGATCACTCTGGATGGAGGGCCGATCAAAGGCCCGGGAAGTGATCGTGGTGTGATATTCCAGGAGTACGGGGTCTTTCCCTGGCTCACGGTCGAGAAGAATATCGACTTCGGACTCTCACTTCGTTGCAACAAGCATCTCGACTCCAAGCGCAAGGAGCTTGTAGCGCACTACTTGAAACTGATGCACCTAAATGGTTTCGAGAAAGCCTACCCAAAGCATCTCTCCGGGGGAATGCGGCAACGCCTTGCGCTTGCCCGGGCCTATGCGGTGAATCCGAACATCCTGCTGATGGACGAGCCATTTGGCGCCCTCGATGCGCAGACCCGCCTAGCCTTGCAGTTGCAATTGATGGAGGTGCTGACCGAAGAGCGCAAGACAGTCCTGCTGATTACGCACTCCGTCGAGGAAGCCATCTTTCTGTCCAATCGGATCCTGATCATTTCCGCCCGGCCGTCGAAGATCCTGCGCGTGGTCGATGTGCCTTTTCCCTATCCGCGAACACCGGAGCTCACGGCAACTCCGGAATTCCAGAGGCTGCGTCTTGAGCTAGAGGAGGTCAGCATGCAGCAGTACGCAAAGCAACAGGAACTTGCCGCAGAAACCCAATAACAACCCAAGGAGAGAGACATGAACAATATTCCATCCCGTCGCAAAGCCCTCGGCCAACTGGCCGCCATGACAGCCGCACCGATGCTTGCCGCCAGCCCATTCCGCCATGTGTATGCGCAGACGGCCAAGCAAATTCGTGTTGGCTATCTGCATATCCCGTCCTGCGACAGCCAGATGTGGCTGATGAAGGAATATGGTTACTGGGCCAAGGAAGGTCTTGAACCCGTCTTCACACGCTTCAACACTGGCATCGAGGGATTCTCGGCACTGGTGGGGGGCAGCGTTGATGTGTTTTCCACTGGCGGCGTAACCCACAACTTCCCCGCACGTGGTCAGGGTGTGGTGGTGTTACCAAATACTGTCGAGTGGGGTGGCCAGGTGTTCGGGCGCACAGATGCCGGGGTCAATTCGTTGGCCGATCTCAAGGGCAAAAAGATCTCGACGACTCTCGGGACGACCGGGCAGATTTTCCTGCACACCGCGCTCAAGAGCGTGGGACTCGATTCCACCAAGGATGTCGAAATCGTCAGCCAGACCATGCCGAACGCGGTAACGTCTTTCATGACCGGAAGCCTTCCCGCGTTGTCGACCTGGGTTCCGTTCAATTTGCGCGCCCGTGAAGCAAAGTCGGCGAAGCTGCTGGCGGAGGCGCGGCAATTTGCGTCGAAGGGTGCGGGATACGTAATCACCGCTTACTCCACTAACAAGAAGATTCTGGAAACCAATCCGGATCTGATTCGCCGTCTGATCGCCGCCTGGGGGCCTGCCAACGAAATGCTGAGGACGAAGAAGGAAGAATCGGCCCAGCTTCTGTTGAGCAAGTACTACAAGGGTGAAATGGAGCCGGCTGACATGACCGCCAATTTTGGAGCCATGGATCTCCATGGAAATACCGAATGGGCTGGAAAGATGGCAGATGGCAGTCTGGTCGGGATGCTTGATTCAGTAACCAAGATGTTTGTCGAGTTCGGCGCCATGAAGGATCCGCTGCCGGCCGCGAAATACTCGGACTTCTCGTTCTATTCGGCGGCCTTCAAGAAATAACGCAATCAATCCGATTGAAAGCATCGGGCGACTCAGGATTCGATCTTTTGGTCTGGAGTCGCTCGCAATCGCTGTAGCCCTTGATCGCAGAGGCATTATCACTAGCCATGAAACTGAACGACGAAGAAAAATCAATGCTCGCCGGCGAACAAGGGCATGTGGCCAAGCAGGCTATCGAGCACCAGATCCAGGTGGGCAGATTCTTTGGGGCAGCGGATTTCGTGCCGGTCACCCAGGCGCACATCATGGCAGACACAGAGAGCTTGGGCGAAGCGGGTGTGGTATGGCTCGAAAATCTGGCGAATGCCGGTGAGCGGGGAGTACGTGTCCCGACCATTACGGACCCTCGAGGAACGGATTTCACCAAGGCAGAAAAACTAGGCCAGGCCGAATGGATGCTCTCCTTGGAGCGGCGGGCGATCAATGCCTTTCGGCGTCTCGGGGTCAGCATGACGGATACCTGCATCAACTACCAGACGGTGGTTGCGGCTACACGAGGCGAGCATGTTGCGTTCGGCGATACCGGCGTTGTGATTTATACGAATTCGATTGGTGGCGCAAAGTCGAACTTTGAAGGTGGGCCATCGGCGTTGGCTGCCGGGATTACGGGCCGCACCCCTCGTTACGGTTACCACCTCGAAAGCCATCGTCAGGCTACCGTGCGTATCCAACTCGAGTGGACGCCACGCGAACTTAGCGATTGGGGGGCGTTGGGCGCGATCATTGGCCGCATCTGTGGCAATTACTGGCAGGTGCCGGTGGTGGACGGCTTTGACCGATTTCCAACCTCGGATGAGATCAAGCATTTCGGTGCGGCAATGGCGAGCTTCGGTTCGACCGCCTTGTTTCACCTCGTCGGTATTACCCCCGAGGCTCACTCCCTTAGCGCTGTAGGTGGCGATCGGTTACCGATCGGCCACCGCCTCGGAGAGGAGGACATTCGCCGACTAAAGAAAAGCTATGCAGCCGACAAGACCATTGACCTCGTTGTCTTCTCGGCACCCCAGCTCAGTTTGTACGAACTGCGCGACCTGGCAGGACTTTGTCAGGGTCGAACCTTCAAGCGCCCCTTGCTGGTCACGACAAGCCCCCAGGTCAAACCGGACGCGGACCGATTTGGTTACACCGAAACAATCGAGGGTGCAGGCGGAACAGTACTCACGGGAATGTGTTTCTATCAGTCGTACGCCCGCGAAATGAGCGAAGCGAACGGCTGGCGGCGTCTGGCCACCAATAGTGCGAAGCTGGTCAACATTCTGGGCGGCTATGGCTATGTACCGATGCTTGCCTCGATGACAGATTGTGTTGATGCGGCCGAAACCGGAGAACTCAAATGACGCTTTTGAAGGCTCGGCATGCGATGGGATCGAAGGTAACTGGGACGGCGCTAGTCGCCAACGACGGCTTCTCGGCACGATACGACCTTGATCGTATCAATGGAGTTTTTTCACGGCCCACGCACAAGCTGGCTGGTCGATCTTACGTTGATCGAATTCTGATTCTTGACACAGCTAAAGGTGGAGTGGCGACAGCTTGGATGCTCCACGAAATGAAGGCACGGAATATGGCGCCGATGGCCATTGTCCTCAACTCCGTGAATACGATATTGGCTCAGGGAGCCGCGATGGCTGGAATGACGATGCTTGCCGGGTTCGAAGTGGATGTCACACAGTCGATTGCCGATGGTGCCACTGTGGAACTGGATCCCGAAACCGGAAACATGAGGGTGGTATCAGGCTAACTCTGGCCTAGCGAAAATCTGGTCGGGCAGCGCGACCGACTTGTTGATCATCAAGGCTCGGTCCTTGAAGTCAATCCGATGACCGGATGTGGCAGAAAGAAGCCTTTCATTGAGGAAGGCTAGAAGGCTGCTTTGGCCGACCAAGAGACTGACAAATAAAGTGATTGATGGCGGCTTAGGGATCAGTTACCTGTCGTTCGAGCTTGACGATTTTTCACTGTCGCTATGTCCGCAGCTGGCCGATTGCCGACCACCATTCAAAGCCTCCAATTTCTCCATTAACGATTGCGGAATGGCCCGGTACGCAACCCTAAAGCCGACGCTCGCATGGATCGCCAAAGACCTCTGAAGCCAGCAGAGCTGCTGCTTGACCAGCCCGATGTATCGGAAACGAATGAACTACAGTCGCGGGCATTTCACCCTCCCCAGGGCAGCCTCGTCGATAAGGCGCTGTAAGGTCCTCGTTGGCTTCCAGCGTCCTCCTTGGGCGACGAAGCGGGTGGTTGCGTCGACGATGATTGCTGCTCCCTTAGGCTCAGCAGCCAGCGGCGCCCACGCCAGCTCGGCTCGGGCCCGTTGATGGTGGTCGAATGTGCCAGAGTCAAAGTATCCTTCGTCATCAAAGGCGAGAAAACCGAACGTGTTCCAAACGACGCGAATCGGCTGGCGGTCCAGCAGTTCTACGGCGACGTTGGTCATACGCACTCGAGCCCCGGCGAAACGGGTTAAGCGGCAACTCGTCGGATCCCGCAGCATCTGGTTGAACTTTGCGCTCGACAGGCGATACAGACTGTCGTCCTGGTCGAGCAAAAACATGCGGCACGAAATTCCCATCACTTGTCAGTCCTAGTTGAACCGACCAACCCCACCTGCCGCCCGACACAGTGGGCAGACAGGGGGGAGGCACTGTTGCGTGGGTCAATTGACGGCGTCATCATTGGAAACTTCGATTACGCAGTCATGCAGATTAATCGGTGTGAACCAGGTTTCATCGTTGTTGGTGCATGAGGCAAGTGTTCATGCTCTCACATCAAATCCGGCAGCTGATCGCGGGGCACCAGCAGCTTGACCGAGCGGCCCTGACCCGGCGTTCTCTCGATGAATCTCAGCTTCTCCAGACTCAGGACCATCTGATGGACCGCTGACGGCGACACGCGGAAATACCGCTGCATGTCTGCTTCCGACGGCGAACTCAGGTGGATCTTCGAGTAATAGTAGATGAAGGCGAGGTACTGCCCCTGCCTGGCGGTATAGCTGCGGATAAGTCGCGCCGCATTTTCGCCCTGGTGGTCGCTTGCGCCATTGTGGTCAAGCGTGCGAATGCTCATTACAGCAATCTGGGGAACTGGCTGCCGGAAGCAATCTGACATCGGGTCCGGTGTCGCCTTTCCTTGGAATATGCATTCTTCAAGTGGATATTGCCAGTACCAAAGTAGTATGAAAGCGGAAGAACTATGCCCGTTTCCGCGCCAACTTGCCTACCAGCAACTCTAGGTCAGCTACTCGTTTCGCTTCCTGAACGCGAGAAAAAATCTCTTTCAGGACGGCAGATCGCTTGTCGCCCTGGATGCCACTCAGAAGTCCCTCGATGGCCATCAGACGGTGAACGAGTTCGGCGTCCGCCTCTGTCTTGGCAGCCCCATCAGATGCATTGGCCGGTGCCCGCATATCACCTTCACCGGTGACCAACCAGTGCAGATCAACTCCCGTGCCGGCAATGGCAAACAATGATTCACCACTGGGTATGCTGTGGCGACCCTCGTACTTTCGGATCGCGCTGAGATGAACCCCCGTTGCCTCGGCGAACCGCTCCTGGGTCATTTTCAATACGTCTTTTCGCCAGAGTCGAAGCCGATAGGCGATGTCGTTTTCGGGTGTCGAACTCAAAAGCATCCCCTTTCGGTTTCTTTTACAATCGAAAAAATCTCTTCCAGGACGGCAGATCGCTTGTCGGCCTGGATGCCACTCAGAAGTCCCTCGATGACCATCAGACAGTGAGCGAGTTTGGCGTCCGCCTCTGTCTTGGGAGTCCCATCGGATGCATTGGCCGGCGCTCGCATATCACCTTCACCGGTGAGCAACCAGTGCAAATTAACTCCCGTGCCCGCAAAGGCGAGTAATGATTCGCGGCTGGGCAGGCTATGGCGGCCCTCGTACTTTCGGATGGCGCTGAGATGAACTCCCGTTACCTCGGCGAACCTCACCTGGCTCATTTTCAGCACATCTTTCCGCCATGCTCGAAGCCGATAGGCGATGTCGTTTTCGGGTGTCGAATTCAAAAGCATCCTCTTTCGGTTTCTTTTACAATTGACAACAGACCGAACGATGTATATCGTTAGTCACCGTGGATAGTAGTCCAATTTTGGAAAAGCGACATGAATGACATCATTTCGATTAACCGTCAGTTTCTCATAATGGCGAGAGAAGCGTCGAAGTCCAAGTCCGGAGAGATCATGACGGGGTTATCCCGGAACGCTCTGGACCGCATCGCCCAGATGACTCTGGATGAGATCGATGCGATGGCGCGCGACATAGGCATCAGCGTCATCAGCATCAGGCTGACGGAAACCGAAATGGATCGTCTTCTGTCGCTCCAGGGCTTGCAGAAGGCGGCCTACTCGATATCCATTGCGGCATCTGCCAGACCACGGGGAGGGACAGGTTCCTTCCCGACATCCCGCCAGGCAACTGAAGCATGAGGCCAGGGATTCCAGCATGAGAACTTGTCAGGCTCACATCCCTGACGCTTTGTTCCGAGAGGCGAACTTCGTGTTTGATGGCTTCCTTGGCGGTCAGCGGCCATGGAATGCGCCAAAGGGCAACGTGTCTTTCACATCAAAGCAGGATGTACTGCTCAGGGCGCGCCGGGTATTTCCGCAGAAACGGCAAGTCTTCCCGTTTATCGAACCGAGGCGATAGGGAGTTCGGTGGTGGTCGCCTTGGCCGAACTCGAAAATCTTCAACAGGCTCACGAACTCATTCGCGCCGGGCTGAGACTGTCCATTATTCGAGGCATGACGCGCATTGGGACGCGAACATTGCGGCAATGGTGGAAAGATGTTCACGGCGTAAAACCCTCGAACGGGAAATTGCCGGAGACCGTACTCTCCTTCATCAAGGATCGTGACTCCGCGGCCAGGCTGTCGGCATTCGCCGCACTCCACCAGCGTATCTTTGCGTCAGACTTGACGACGACCAGTCTGATGACGACATGGCAAGAATATCAGCGGATTTGCGGCCCACTGGACATCAACGCTGCCTACTTTGCCGCTCGCGACGTGCGGGTGAAGATCGTCATGCTCGTTCCGTGTCAGGTGTGCAATGCGGCGTTCATCTACGACGCTGGCAGCAAACATACCGATCATTGTCCGTTTTGCGAAACCAGGGTTGTTGTCGCCGACTAAGGGTCTCGGAGCAAACGACGCCAGGCTGTGATCGACATTTTTTGAAAAGCTGCCGAGAGGTGCGCTTATCGGGCTGAAATTGGCTAGGGCGATGGCTAGCATCCTCGGATGCTCAACCTCATCTATCGGCACCTTGCCAAAAACGCACCCGGTTATCTTTGGCTGCTGGCCATAGGTGTCTTGGCTGGACGATACCTCGCCGTATCGATCAACGTCTCTGACTCCTTGTCAGGCAAGGTCTATCTCATTCAAAAGGGAGTCAAACCTGAACTGGGAGATTTTGCGGCGTTCCGCTACCAGGGCGGGGGTTTCTATGCGCCTGGAGCGTGGTTCCTCAAGCGCGTCACCGGTATCGCCGGGGCGAACGTGAGTGCGGTGGATCTGGGATCGGGATACGTTGAATTTTTCGTTAACGGAAAATCCGTTGGACGGGCAAAACCGAAAGCGAAGTCGGGTATTCCCCTGATGCCCGGACCCACGGGAACAATTCCGCCGAGCCACTATTACATGGCCGCACCGCATCCGGATAGCCTGGATTCCAGATACGCCCTCGTCGGATGGGTCGATGATGAGCACGTCATCGGCCGCGCCTTCCAGATTCTTTGAGGTTTCCCGCGAGCCCTTGCGCTGTAGCCTCCGTGGCAATCGAAGCCGAAGCAATGGCCTGAATGCCTGCTGATGTTCTGGCGAAAAAAGAAATCCGCACCTCTGCCTGAGCCGTTAAGCGCCGGCGAGTCCATCTACCGCTGGGGCGATGACGAAATTCCCCGTTATCCGCCCTTCATGAAAGGGCTGCCTGTCGTTCCCCCGGAAAAGCTGCTCGAGACCCAGAAGGAACTGCTGGACAGGATTTCCAACTCGGCCATCGCCACGCCGGAGATTTTTCAGAAGCATTACCTGTCGGCGATAAAGCGCTTCGCTTCGTTTTCGCATCTGTTGCCAGCGTCGCAGTCGCACCATCATCGAGGGGCAGGGGGCTTGTTGCGACATGCCATCGAGGTGGGCTTATGGGCGCTTCAATCCGCGGATCGCGTTCTGTTGAAATCGGCCATTTCCCCAAAACACCGACGCGAAATGGAGCCGCGCTGGCAACTGGCGGTCTTCCTCGCCGCCCTGTGCCACGACGCCGGCAAACCTGTCACCGATTTGACGGTGACCAACAAGGATCGCACATCGACCTGGCATCCGATCACGGATGACCTCCACGTTTGGGCAACCAGGAATGGCATCAACGCCTACTTCCTGGAGTGGCGTGAGGGGCGTGGGCGCCAGCACACCGCGCTTTCCAGCCTCATTGCAGAGCGAATCATCGGGGTCGAGTCCCTCGCATGGATCGCGGAAGGCGAAACCGAACTGGTGGTCTGGCTGATGGAATCTCTGGCCTGCAATCCCGGGCCGACCAACCTCATCTACGACCTGGTCATCAAGGCCGATCAGACGAGCGTTGAACGCGATCTCAAGACGCTCGGGGTAGCCATGGCCGGCTACGACCTGGGTGTGCCCGTAGAGCGCCATCTGATAGACATCATGCGCAGGTTTGTCCGGGAGGGAGTGTGGCTCGTCAATCAACCTGGGGCGAGACTGTGGAATATGGAGGGACATGTCTACCTGGTGT
>Ga0268298_10003653_pt1 | contig 15555 bp, 11 predicted proteins | sample WWTPWeurt_MetaG_FD_194462 | JGI IMG/M metagenome (GOLD analysis project Ga0268298, IMG submission 194462) | Activated sludge microbial communities from WWTP in Nijmegen, Gelderland, Netherland - WWTP Weurt | ecosystem: Engineered > WWTP > Aerobic digester > Activated sludge | place... | reverse complement strand
TGTTTGTTTCTCAATGTTCAAGGCCACCTTTTGGGCGGGATCGGTGATGCTGAGGTAGTCCAGTATACCGATGAAGATGACAATGCCGATCAGGTGAGAGGCTGCCATATACAGGGCGGAAATGCCGCCGAATTTTTGCAGGGTTTTCATGTTTATCTCCTTTTGATTTCAATCTTCCATGTTGCGCCACATCCACGCGAAACGGATGATGAGCAGTAGACAGATGGTCTCGACCGTGGCGATGAAGATGTAGTGCGGATAAGATGCCGCTCCGCCCCAGATATAGGCGATGGTGATAAGGCTCACAATGATATTGATCCAGCGGTTGATTCCGTACTTCAACACGCGTGACAGGATAATCATGACGATACCGAAATTTCCCATCACTGCGCCGATCAGCATCAACTGCGGAATGGATGTGCCCGCGCTGGCGGATGTCCGTGCGACTTCTTCCGCCGCGCCAGGGATGAAAAGCGAGAGGATGTCCGCTTTCAGCATGTTGACCATGACCACGATCCATAGGGTCGAGAGCAGGGCTTTGGTGTCGAACTTTTTTGCAGAGGTGTTACTGGTGTTCATTTGTTACTCCTTTAATGAAACGAATGACTTGTTTTAGGTGAGACTGTTTTTTGGGGATAGCCAAATTCGATTGAGGATTAGATGCTTTTTTAGATTTTCAAAAATAAATTTATGATCGGCAACAGGATTGCCAAAATGAAACCCACCAACAAGGCGGCACTGAGATGTTTGTTCTTTGGGTGATCCACCCAATACGTGAGAGTGGCTGACAATAACAATGTCTGTGAAAATACCTCTGGCCAGCCGATAATATGATCCCAGATGTGAAAATTGAAGAAAATCATTCCCTCAATTCCTCCCCAACTCGCTGAAAATGGCGTAATGATTCCGATTACGGCAAGCATGCACCACATAACGAGCCAGCCTTTTCGATTGCCAAATAGGACGTCTCTCAACAGGTAAAACACAATCGCCAATAAGGCTCCCCGTAACGGCTGGAATAGGGGACTGGCCATCAGGATCGGGTCTGTCATTTTCCGAATGATAGGATCTATATCTGGACGGATCATCCGCGTTGCATATCCAAGGAGAATGGAAAAGACAACGCCAGTCGTTAAATAGGTAACAGTGTGAGAGACAATCGTTCGATACAGAATTGACCAGAACGAAGGTTGTGGGTTATTCATTTCGATCTTCGTTACAGGGGTGGCGCTGATATCCATTCTTTCTCCATTTTCATGATCGATTTGGACAACCGAGACGAGCGGCATTCCGAGATCGCGCACTTTTCGCAGTAACCCATGCAAGGCAGACTGATCCGCAACAGGTCCAGAAAGAAGCGTGTCGCCATTCTCTTCCAGCGTGATGGTCAAGCCGTCAAACCACGTCATCCACTGCGCGTCGAGGTGTCCCTTGAGGCGGATTTCGTAAAGCGGATCGGTAGACGGTTTTTCCATCTTGTTTTCTCGGTTACCGCTGTAGGATACTTTTGGATGTGGTGAGACGTCATCACCAAATGATGTGATTGAGGTGGTGATTGCGGAAAACAAAAACTCCAGCGGCGGCTGGAGTTGATTGGGAAAGTCGAGACTAAAACAGGTCGAGTTCTTCGGCGCGATGGACGGCTGACCGCCTGTTGTTGACCCCCAGTTTGTTGAAAATATTTTTAGTGTGCGTGCGCAAGGTGTTGAGCGAGACGATCAGGCGTTCGGCGATTTCGGGTCCGCTCAGTTCGGTGCGGAGAAGTTTTAGGACTTCAAATTCGCGGTCACTCAGTGGATCTACGATTTCAGATTTTGGATTTACGACACCTGCACTTGCGTGCGGTGCAAGTGTTTTGGATTGGGGCTGAGGGAAGGATGATAGGAGTCTTTCGACATAATTGCTTCTTCGATTGCTCAGATGTTTTTCAAGCAAAGATTGCATCGGCTCGCGCTCATCCGTGAAAATGCGTATGTAACCTTCATTCTCGGTCAAGGTCAACGCGTGTTCCAACGCGGTGAGTGCGTGGGGTTGATCGCCTTGCGCGTGATAAAACAGTGCTTGGGTTATCAAGATTTCAATTACGCTTCCCGTCCGCTTTTGAGATTTTGCCAACGCAAGCAAACGCTCCAGCAATGGATGGACTCCCTCAAACGAATGCTCCGCCAGATGGATGCGCGCCAGTGTGAGATGCTCGTACTCGCCGAGATAACTCGCTTCATCCTTGACCGAGAGGCTGCGCCCCCGCGCCCAAGCCTGAGCCATGTCGAGTCGCCCTTGTTTCAGATAAATCCGCGCCTTGCGAGATTCGATGGGTTGCAGCATGGGAATCGGATTTTTGACATATCCGCGCTGTGCTTCATCTAAAAACTGAATCGCCTCATCCCACGCCCCAGCGGATTCTTTCAAACGAGCCTGAGCCAAGCCCCAGCGGTGCGCCCAATCTATCAGCGTGGAGCGCTGTCCCAGTTCAGCGACCCATTGCAGGCGTTGTGTGACCGCTGCGTCATCCCCGCGCTCGTGAGCAAGCATTGCCAATCCCAAATGGTGATGCGCGGTCACGTTTTCTGCTTCCTGACCCAACTCCGCCGCTTGTTGAATCCTGAGTTGAAGCGCCTTTTCCGCCTCGCCCAGGTGACCTAAAATCACTTGCATATCCGCCACAACAAACGCGCTGGCAATCGCATACATTTGATTGCCTAATTTTTGCATATCATCCATCCATGTGAGCATGGCTTGTAGTGACGCTTCCACGTTCCCAACAGCCCACTGCGTAAATCCCAATGTAATGGCAGCCTGGGCGCGAATCAAAGAATCGTCTTTGGGCGCAAGTTGAAGGGAGATTTCGGCATATCTCACCGTTTCAGATAGGTTCCCTTCGATCTGGGCATTTCCCGAGCGGATCAGTGCAATCGTGGCTGGGATGGATTTGAACTCCTGCTGATCTTTCACATCAACCAACGCGCGCTCGGCATGTTGCAGATAAGTTTCACTCGGTTCCAACTCACCAACATCTGAATATGCCCACCCGATCTGAACGCACAGCCACGGACGCGAACAAATCACCGCATCGGGCAATTTCTTGATCCAGCCAAGCCAGGCAAGGGTTTGGAAATTCCGTTCCATGCTCTGCCAGACATTTTGTGCTAGACGAGCCGCCCGCTCGAATTCCCCAGCAGACAGGGCGTGATGGAAGGCATCCCGCATCAGATCGTTCTGCTCATACCATTCACTGGCGCGGAGATGCAATTCAGCAACGTCTGTCTGCGGGAGATTCTTTCCCAGTCTTTGGCGCAGCAAATCTCCGAAGAGATGGTGATAGCGATACCAACGCCTCTCGCTGTCCAACGGAATGATGAACAGGTTGGTATGTTCGAGCCGCTCCAACGTCTCTTGTGCGGGAAGCGGCGAGTTGCCCAGGATGGCGTCACAAAGGGAGCCGCACATTCGATCAAGGATGGATGTGCGCAGAAGGAAGGCCTGAATGCTTTCATTCTGTTGTCTGAGAACTTCTTCGACGAGATAATCCAAAACAAAGCGATGACTGCCCGTAAAGGATTTGATGAAACTCGCGGCGTCGCTAGAAGCGTGTCCCTGCATGGAGAGCGCCGCGAGTTGCAGGCCCGCGATCCAACCTTCCGTACGGGATTCCAATGCAGCAATGTCTTCAGGAGATAATCTCAACCCCATCCCTTGATTGAGAAATTCAGCGGCTTCGGCAGGGGTGAAGCGAAGGTCGGCTGCGCGAAGCTCGGTCAACTCGTTGCGGACGCGTAATCGTGCCAAAGGCAGGCGCGGGTCCTCACGAGACGCAAGGACCAGATGTAACTTTGGAGGGATGTGGTCAACGAAAAAGGCAAGGGCTTCGTCAATCGGTTTGGAATCGAGCGCATGGTAATCATCCAATACGAGGATGAAATCCTGCTCGATGGCGCTGACCTCGTTCAACAGAGCAGTTAATATCGTTTCAGTCTGCGGCAACTGGGGAGATTGAAACATCGACAACAGACTCTCGCCAAGTCCCGCCTGCATGGTTTGGAGTGCCGCAATCAGGTAAGAGAGGAACCGCGTCAGGTCGTTATCTCCATCATCCAATGATAGCCACGCGGCTGGCTTCTTGCATTGAGCGATCCACTCACTGACCAGCGTTGTCTTGCCAAAGCCGGCGGAAGCTGAGATGAGTGCTAATTTACTTCCCTTTGCCATGCCATCGTTCAGCCTTTCGATCAAGCGTGGACGCGAAACGATACCCAGCCGAGGGGGAGGAATGTATAGTTTCGTGGCTAGGATCGGTGCAGACATATGTCAAGTATACGGCACATCTCACAAAACACAACGTCATGCGGAATGCTTATAAATTTGCATATTTGCGACGATTTTTTGCTTATTAAATTAGTCTTTTTTGGGTTTCAACTTTGAGAGAACCTCTTTAACGACACTTTGCTTCCATCTTTCTGTACCTTGGTATGTTGCATTTCACGCGACAATTCCCTGTTGTTGCCAGCCTCAAGATGATGAGTTAAGAACCATTGGGCCTCGGTGTATAATCGCAAAATCATTTTAGTCTTGGAAGGTAATAAGTGCTTAAAAGTCTTCAAGGCAGGCTAAGTACTTTGTTCATTGCTTTTGTTTTGCTTGTGCTTACTTCGGTGGGCGCAACGTTTTGGGGCGTTAAAACCCAGCAAAAGGATGCGCTGGTGATCAACCTTGCCGGGCGGCAAAGGATGCTGGTGCAATTAATGACCAGGCTGGCGATGGAGCATCAGGATGATGCCACAAAAGAAACGCTGACCCAGGCTGAAACAACCTTCGAGCAAACTCTTTCGGCATTGGAAGACGGCGGAACAACCACATACCTGCCTGATAATTTTGTGACTCTGCCTCCAACCCAGGATGCTGAAATCATCGCTGCATTGGAGGTGACGCGCGAAAGTTGGGGAAAGTTTCGTGCATCCATTGACTTGATCCAATCTATGCCGAAAGGGGCTGCTGGGTTGACAGGGGCAATTCAGGGGCTGGATGTTCAGTCTGCTTTGCTGGCACAACAGGCGGATAAAGTCGTTCAATTATATGAAGCCTCTGCCACTACAAAATTAAACATTCTCCGCAACATTCAAATTATCTTCTTGCTGCTGGCCTTGATTCTGCTTGGGGCGGGGGCAGTGGTCACACGCCAGTCTTTGCTTCGTCCGCTGACCGAATTGGGCGTTGCGGCTGCCCGTCTGGGAGAGAATGATCTCGAATATCCGGTGCAGGTTCAAGGTCCGGAAGAGATGCGGAACTTGTCTCAATCCTTCGATGGGATGCGAGTCAACTTAAATTCTGCGCGTCAGGAATTGATCGACCTCAATAATAATTTGGAGAAGCGAGTTGTTCAGCGGACGCAGGAATTGGAAGCGTTGAATGTGGTCAGCCAGGAGATCACTTCGAGGCTCGATATTGAGCAGGTGTTGAATTCGGTAACGGATAAATCGCGCGCGTTGGTTGGCGGTGAAGTTTCGTTTTTGTGTCTGCTGGATCATAGCCAGAAGAATTTGAGACTTCAGACTTTCAGCGGTTCGGATGATGCCGCTGTGGGGGATGTGACCATTGTGAAGGATCATGATTTGACCGCGACGATCGTTGGCAGCGAGAAGGCGGTGGTATGCGGGATTGATTCCTGCCGCGAAGGTTGTGCGATCCTTTCACAAAAATATCGCGGCAGTCATCTTGCTGCGCCGCTGCGAATCAATGAACAGATCATCGGCGCGTTGTGCGTGGGAAGTTCCAGCCCTCAACGCTTTGGCGAAGAGTCTGCAGAATTGTTGACAAAACTTGCGAATACTGCCGCCATTGCGTTGGAGAATGCGCGGCTTTACGAACAGGCGGAACGCATCGCCACGTTGGAAGAACGCAGGCGCATTGCCGCAGAAATGCATGACGGCCTGGGACAGACGTTAAGTTACCTTGGGTTGATGACCGATCAGGTGGTTGATTTTCTTTCCAATGGAAAAGAAGAAGCCGCAAGGGAAAGATTGCACCGCACGCGTGAGACCATCGAGAAGGCAACGGGTGATGTGCGCAAGGCGATCAACCAGTTGATGGATGAAGATCCGATCCGCATGGACTTATGCGACCAGCTGGAAATGGTTGCGCGGGAATTTTCCTCCGCAGGTACTTCCATGATCGAGTGGAATCCCAAGGGAATAATTTCCTGTAGTTGCTCGACTGAAATGAATGAGCAGGTCATTCACATTGTGCGCGAGGCATTGACCAATGCCGTTAGTCATGCACATGCGGAAAGAATTTATTTGCAATTCAACCGAAATAACGGCATATATACTTTGAATATCGAAGATAATGGTGATGGTTTTGATTCATCTCAACCCAGCCCCAGCGGGCACTTTGGACTACGGATCATGAAGGCGCGCGCATTGCGGGTTGGCGGATCATTGACAATTCACTCCGCGCCCGGGCAGGGTACACAAGTGATCTTATCCTTCCCCGCTGAAAATGCAGGAAATTAATCCCATGAAAAAGATACGTGTTCTCCTGGTGGATGACCATGCCCTGTTCCGCGAAGGTCTGGCGGTGGTGATCAGTTCGCAGCCTGATATGGAAGTCGTAGGCAATGCCAATGACGGGCTGGAAGCAGTCATCAAGGCGCAGGAACTCAAGCCTGACCTGATCTTGATGGATATTCAAATGTCAACGATGGATGGGTTGGAAGCGACTCGCCAGATCAAGCAGATACTGCCTGACACCACGATTGTCGTTTTGACCGTCCGTGATGATGATGAGAAATTATTCGAAGCGTTGAAAAGCGGCGCGCAGGGCTATTTGTTGAAGGATATCCGCTCGCACAAAATGGTGGAGATGCTTCAAAGCGCCATGAATGGAGAGGCAGCCATCACACCGTCACTGGCGGGCAGGGTGCTGGCAGAGTTCCGCAGGATGAGTTTGCATCAGACAGGTGATGCGAGTGCAGTCCATGAAGATAATTCACTCACCGAGCGCGAGTTGGAAGTGCTTTCTCTTGTTGCCAAAGGGGCATCTGATAAAGAGGTGGCAGAAAAATTGTTTGTGAGCCTGAACACGGTCAAGACGCATATCCGCAATATTCTTGCCAAACTACGCGTGGATTCGCGCAGAGAGGCAGCAAAACTGGCGCAAAGCAAAGGTTTGTTGTAGCCCCAAAAGAACTAATTCTTTTTAAAAAAAGAGTGATGTAACAATCACTCTTTTTTTGTTGCAATTATTACGCCCAACCGATACGCTAATCGGGTTAATTAATGTAATATGAGCCATTCAATTTTGAAAAAATTGTATCCATAAAATGAGGAGAATCGCCATGCCCGAGAATAAAAAAGAAGAGCCGCAGCATATCGGTCAGAAAATTTTCGACAATATCTGGCTGTTGTTCGTGTTGTCCCTGTTGATCAGCACTGTGCTTTACAACGTGTGGGGCATCATCGACTTGATGAACGTTCCAATTGCCAAATAAGGGATCGGAGGAATCGATATGTTAGCGCCTGAAAAAAATTGGTGGAAGCCCATGGGGCGGCTGGAAAAGACCTGGCTCACGGTTGCCCTGGTCTGGTGTATTTTTTTGACGATCATGATGCCGCTTTGGTATTTTTACGGCAAGCAAAATGTGCCCACAGAAACCTACCGAACGTCACCGGCTGATTTTTCAGCGAAGGTCAATGCCTTCGTCGAGCAATACACTATCGGCACGGATGAAGCGACCGGCTTTCCCATCGTCGCAGCACCCGCTGGCTCCGATATCTATCTGCGTGCCAGCACCTGGCAGTGGTATCCCATCTTGCAGCTTGAAAAGGGACAGGAATACCGCCTGCACATTTCCTCGATGGATCTGCAGCACGGTTTCTCGCTTCAGCCTGTGAATATCAACCTTCAAGTGATCCCCGGGTATGACTACGTAGCGACCATCACTCCCACCAGCTCCGGTGACTTCACCATCGTCTGCAATGAATATTGTTTTGTCGGTCATCATACGATGGTGGGCAAAATCATCGTGAAATAGGAGATACACAGATGACATCTCTTGCTCCCACAACTCCCTGGACAGCAGGCGCGAAAGACGACTACCGCGACTGTCCTGTTACCACCCTCAAAGTGGATATGCACACCGAACGCCTTATCATCGCCAACGCGGTGATGGCGGTCGTGACCCTCGCCCTCGGCGGCATTGCGGCGCTATTGATCGCGCTCACCCGCTGGCAGGCGATTCATTTACTCCCTGCGGCTTGGTTCTATCGCCTGTTGACATTGCACGGCATCGACATGCTCGTGGCGTGGATCGTTTTCTTCGAGATGGCAGGCTTGCATTTCGGCTCCACCGTTCTGCTCAATGCTCGGCACGCTTCACCCAAACTGGCGTGGACGGGCTTCATCATGATGACTGTCGGCGGTTTGATGGCAAACGCCGTTGTGCTATTTGACCCGAACTCCAGCGTGATGTTCTCTGCGTATGTTCCGCTCAAGGCTCATCCGCTTTTCTATCTCAGTTACATCCTCTTCGCAGTCGGCGCGTTGATCACCGTTATCACCTTCTTCATCAACATCGTCGTCGCCAAGCGCGAGGGACGCTTCACTGGCTCTTTGCCGCTGGTCGTCTTCGGTTTGATGACCGCCGCCATCCTCGCCACCTACACCCTGCTCGAAGGTGCTGCTGCCATCGTGCCCGCTTTCTTCTGGTCACTCGGCATTCTCAAGACTTATGACCCTGGCATCTATCGCAACTTCTTCTGGGGCTTTGGACATCCCGCTCAACAAGTCAACCTCGCGGCGATGGTTTCCATTTGGTATGCGCTCGCTCAAATGACCGTCGGCATTCGCCCCGTCAATGAGAAGTTCTCACGCCTCGCCTTCATCCTCTATCTGTTCTTCATCAACCTCGGCTCGGCTCATCACCTGTTGGTAGACCCCGGTCTTTCCTTCGCATGGAAAGCCGTCAACACTTCCTACGCCATGTACCTTGCCGTGCTCGGCTCGATGATGCACGCCTTCTCGATCCCTGCCGCGTTGGAAATTGCTTTGCGTGCCAAAGGTCACAGAAAAGGATTGTTCGGCTGGCTGCGCAATGCGCCGTGGGGCGAACCTGGTTTTAGCGCGCTCGTGCTTTCCATGTTCCTCTTCGGTTGGATCGGCGGCGTGACTGGCGTCACCATCGGCACCGAACAGATCAACATGCTCGTTCACAATACGTTGCGCCTGCCCGGTCACTTCCATGCGACTGTGGTGAGCGGAACAACACTGGCCTTCATGGGCTTCACCTACTACGTCATCCCGCTCATCTTCCGCAAGGAACTCAAACTCAAGAGTTGGGCAAAGTGGCAGCCGTATGTCTTCGGCGCTGGAATGTTGCTCACCTCCTTGGGCATGATCGCCAGCGGTTTGCAAGGCGTCGCCCGCCGTAACTGGGACATTACTTTCGCAGGCGTTGTCCCTGGTACCGTTGAGATCACCCTCGCCATCTTCGGCATCGGCGCAATTCTCGCGGTGATCGGCGGCATCATGTACATCACTATTGTGCTCGTATCCATTCTCACGGGTCCGCGCCTCGAAGCATCCAATCTCTTGCTGCTGACAGGCACACACAACCCCATCATCGACTCCACCAAACTGACCGACCATCAAATGGAAGACAAACAGAATCAACCGAAAGGCGCGCTCACGCTCGTCTTTATCTTCCTCGTCTGGTTCGCGGTGTATTACTTCACCAACTGGTGGCTGCTTGGTCGTACCTGGTTTATTAACTAAGCCAGATTTCTCCTTTGATATCCTGCCCGGGGATCGCCACCTCGGGCAGGAACACTTAATATGACCGCATCATTTCTTCTAGGTTTACTCGGTAGTCTTGGGCATTGTGTGGGGATGTGCAGCGCCGTGATTTTGCTTTTTGACCGTCAGCCGATCTTCCAAAACAAACTCGCTTGGGTTCTCGCACACGCGGGGCGCATCACCACCTACACCATTCTTGGTTTTATCTTCGGCGCATTTGGTCAAACCCTGTGGGCATTCGGAAACCTGCAAGCCGCGCTTTCGATCTCATTTGCAATCATCGCCTTTTATATGGCATCTGCATTTATTGGATTAACTCCCTCGCCCGAACTTTTATTTTCAGGATTGATTAAACGCTGGGGCAACGCCATCCGTGGATTTAAATCCGCTTCGCTCCCCGCCTCGTACCTGCTCGGTCTTCTTTGGGGACTCCTCCCCTGCGGCTTGGTCCTGACCGCGCTCCTCACCGCAGTGACATCCACCAACGCGCTTCACGGCGCATTGAATATGACCGTCTTCGGCATTGCCACAATTCCAAGCCTATTCGCCGTCAAATGGCTGGCGACAAAATCCTCGTCCCGCTTCTTCTCACGCGGACTTGCTTCACTCGTGATGATGTTCTTCGGCTTCCAATTCGCCATGCGCGGGTTCGCCTCTCTCGGCATGGTGGATCATCTCATGCTCGGCTCTCTGATGCTTTGGTAAAAAATGAATCTCGCTTCTGCTTCTTCTGTCCCATCAAAAACACTCATCGCCTGCTCGTTGTGCGGGTTGACGACTCTCCATCCGTTAACCAATGACCACGGGGATGTATTCTGCTGTCCATCGTGCAGGGAGGTGGCGGCACTCCTTGCGGAGAGTCCAGCCATTGAGCAGAATCAGGCTCAATTTCCAGAAAGAAGCGAGGATGTCATCCTCACGCTGGGCGGCATGTGGTGTTCATCCTGTGCGTGGCTGGTGAGTGAAAATCTCAAACGCACAAAAGGTGTGGTCAATGCGGAAGTCAGTTTCATTCAGCAACAAGCCAATATCACTTTTGACTCATCCGTGACCAATCACAAATTACTAAAAAAACGTGTGCGCTCGCTGGGTTATCAAGCCACACTGCCCGATGAAAAACCACGCGATGAAGAGGAATCATTTTTCACTCGGCTGTTGATCGGCGGCGTGATGGTGCTGCATGACATGATCGTGGGCGGCGGAATTTATGCACGTGAGTTGCTCGGCTGGGCAAGCCCAGAGACGGCGTGGCTCGTGCATTTTTTCCAGATCATGATGCTGGTGACGAGCATTCCTGTTTTGATCTTGCTGGGTCTGCCAATTTTGCGTGCGGGGTTTGCAAGCCTTCTGCGTGGACAACCCAACATCCACACGCTAATTATGATCGGCACGTTTTCAGCGTATGCGTTGTCGGTGCGGAATTTTATGCTGGGTCATGGCGGTTTGTATTTTGACACGGCGACCATGCTCATCTTTTTGGTTTCGATCGGGCGCTGGCTTGAAATGCAGGCGCACAAATCCAGTAACAAAGCGGTGGCTCGGCTGCTGGAGCAAATCCCCAACGAAGCAACGGTGGTCGCTGGTGACGGCGATAAAACCGTGAACGTCTCTGAATTGAAAGCAGGGATGCGTGTGCGCGTTCGCCCCGGCGAAAGATTCCCCGTGGATGGACTGATCGCCATCGGCGAAGGTGACGTGGACGAATCGCTGTTGACGGGTGAACCCAAACCCGTGACTCATCGCGAAGGCGATAAAGTGCAAGCGGGCACAGTGAGTCTCGATGGAAGTTTTGAAGTGATCGCAACCGCTGTCGGTGAATCGACAACGGCGGGGCAAATTGGGCGGCTGTTGCATGAAGCGTTGTGGGCGCGTTCACCGCTCGAGCGCATGGCAGATAAACTTTCCGCATGGATGACTCCGCTGGCGCTGGCATTGGCGACGATTGCGTTTCTAATTTGGTATTCCATTTCGGGGCTGGAAACGGGATTGATGGTTGCGCTCTCCGTGTTGCTGATCGCCTGTCCGTGTGCGCTGGGGTTGGCAACTCCGCTGACCTTGTGGCTTTCGCTGGAACGCGCCGCCGAATCGGGTGCCATTCTACGCAGCACTGGCGCGTTGGAACGGCTCGCTAAAGTGGAGCGTATCTTCTTCGATAAGACGGGCACGCTCAGTCAATTGCCGATGAAAGTTCAGGACGTTTTCATCGAAGGCAATAACGAAAAGAAAGCAGGCTGCCGAAAGAAGTTTCTTCAAATCATCGCTTCAGTTGAAAATGAATCGGAGCACCCGCTGGCGAAAGCAATTGTGGAATTTGCAAAAACGAATCAAGTTGAATTCATCAAGCCCACATCCTTCAAAGTCATCCCTGCTCTTGGCGTCATCGGACAATTACCAATTACCAATTACCAATCCTCAATCCTCATCGGTTCCGCTCGTCTCATGACCTCCGAAGGTTTGAGCATGTCTGCCGAAATCAGCCAACAGGCTGAGGCGTGGAAAGAGGCGGGGCATATCGTGGTCTATGCAGGCTGGGACGGTCAGGTGATGGGTATTCTTGCGCTTGGTGAAAAAATCCGTGCAGAGGCGAAAGATGTCGTGAATCAGTTGCAATCACGCGGACTGGAACTCGGCGTGCTGACGGGTGATGAAGCCAGCGCGGGCGAACGATGGCAAAAGGCGTTGGGAATTCCCGTTAGCGCGGCGCTCAGCCCCGACGAAAAAATGAATCGGCTGGCGGAAAATTCCGCGATGGTTGGCGACGGCATTAATGATGGTCCCGCACTTGCCGCTGCAACTGTTGGGCTGGCGATGAATCACGGCACCGATGTGGCGCGCACCGCCGCCGACATTGTGCTCGTGCGCGATGATCTGCGTGTCATTCCCTGGCTGGTGGATCTCTCCCGCGAGTCAATGAAACGCGTGCGCCAAAATCTCGGCTGGGCTGTGATCTACAATCTGATCGGAGTCGCGCTCGCCATGACGGGCTTGCTGCAACCCATCTTCTCGGCATTTGCGATGGTGGCGAGCAGTATCTTCGTCACGACCAATGCGATGAAGATGAATCAATTTCCGCTGTTGGAAGAGAAAGAAAATTAACCACGAAGGGTCACAAAGGAACACGAAGGAAAACCTTTGTGACCCTTCGTGACCCTTTGTGGTCGAAAAAGGAATTTATGTCTAACAACCCCTACGCTCGACGCAAAACCCTGCGCGCCTTTGAAAAAGTTTGGACAAAACTCGAAGGCTTCGTCAACCGCTTTACGAAATCAGATTTCAATCCGTTGTATCACCTCGGCACGTTAAGTATTTTCATGCTGTTGATTCTCATCGGAACAGGCACGTACCTCACCGTCATCTACCGCCCTGGTTTGGATGTGGCGTATCAGACCGTTGAGAAAATTGACTCGAATTGGTTCGGCTCGCTCATGCGCAGCATTCATCGTTACGCGTCAGACGGGATGATCGTGCTTATCATTTTGCATTTGCTCAAAATGTTATTCAGCGACCGTTTCTGGGGTCAACGCTGGCTGGCGTGGACAAGCGGCTTTATCATGCTTGCGATGGTCTGGCTGACTGGCACAATGGGCTACTGGCTTATCTGGGATCAACGCGCGCAATGGATGACCGAATACATGATGGAATATCTGGCGGGCACATCGGGTCTCACCTACGTCGCGCCCGACCTCGCCTCGCGCACCTTCTCCAACTTCGTCATCATCCTTTTTCTGCATGTCTTCCTGCCGCTCATCGGCTTCCTTGGCATTTACATTCACAGCCTGCGCCTCTCGCGTGAACGCTGGTGGTCGCCGCGCTGGGTCAGCATTCAAGCGGTTGTGGGTCTGGTGATTCTCTCACTCATCAAACCCGTCCAATCGGCAATGCCTGCAGATTTATCTCATCTGATTCCATCCGTGCCAATGGACGCGCTGTATTTGGGCTTTTTGCCTTTGATCGATTCATTTGGGAATTGGATTTTCTGGGGATTGGCGATTCTCGTCGGCGGGAGTTTGTTCCTGCTGCCCTGGCTCGCTTCGGGACGTAATCTGGGACCTGCTTCTGTTACCGATCCAAAGTGTACTGGCTGTAACATTTGCTACGCCGAATGTCCGTTCGACGCCATCCGCATGAATGACCGCAATGATTCTTCGGGTTATCACAAACTGGCGATCATCAACGCCGCGCAATGCACAGGCTGCGGAATCTGCGTGGGGGCGTGCCCAACAGACGCAATTGATTTGAAAGGCGGCTACAGCGGGGAGCAGGTCTTTGGCGCGGTGAAGGGTGCTTTATCTCAGGAAAAGAAGAACGGCAGCCCCGTCACAGTTTTGTTTGCAAGTCAACGGGATGAAGCGCTGGGCGGCTTGCCCGCAGAATTAAACGTCAGTGAAGGAAATGCTCCAGTGGCAGTATCAACTGTCGGTGAGAAAGAAGCGGCGCGTGTTATCACGGCAGTGTTGCCAAGCGTGAGCGCAGTCAACATCGAGTGGATAAAATCTCTGCACAACGAAGGCGCGCGCGATGTCGTCCTACTCGCTCCACCGTATGACGACGGCGTTTTCCGAGAAGATGCGCATTGGATTGCGAACCGCCTGCGTGCGCGACCCGCACTGGTGACGAAGGAATTGCACTGGCTCGAAACGACGCCAGGTGAAGCGAAATCGGTTTTGAATTTTCTCAACGATTTGCACCGCCCTGAAACGCAGGCCAAAAAGTCTGCGCCTGTGCTGCCTGTTGTGAAGGAGCGCAGCAAGTTGATGCCCTCGCTGGTGAGCGCGTTGATTGGCACGCTGATTTTATTTGCGGTGTTTGCTCTCGCTCTTCCACTGGATGTTCCCGCTGGGATGTCTGCGGCGCAAGGTTCTGCCATCCGCGTGGCGCTGGATCTGAAGGGAAAAATTTCCGCTGCCAATATCCCCGAAGGCATGACCCTGCCCGAAGGCGCAGACGCGGAAAAGATTTTCGGCGGCACGCATTATCCTGCCACCGTTCGGTTAATTGTGGACGGCGAAACTGTGCTGGAAGAAACCTATCAACCTTCTGGTGTCAGCGGTAACGGACGCATCTCTGCGCTGGAATTTATACCCATTCTTTCAGGCTCGCATCAAGTGGAGATGCTGTTGAAAGATGATGATAAAGATTTCCGCACAGTGTATTCAGATACGCTCGTGCTGGATGTTTCGCAAGTGGTTGTGTTTAGTTATGACAATAGCAACGACACGGTAATGGTGAGATAAACAAAAAACTGCGACATTGTGTGTCGCAGTTTTTTTATTTAGGCTTGTTGTTTTGGTTTCTTGAAATAGTACACAAGGAAGCCGATCAGCAAAATGAGAAACACGCCAAGCGGAATAAAGGTCAACCGCGCATTCTCAGCCAACGCAGCACGGAAAGGTTCTTCAACAGTGGGGCTGGCAAGGTACCATTTGGTACCCAATTCAGAATACCCATTCACAATGCCGTCATAGTATACATATCCGCTATCCGGATAATAATGCAACTGGTCATAGGGAATGCCCTTACTGTCTTTCGCGTGCATACGCACAACTTGATAACCGATCCCATGGTCGGAGGGCGGGTTGACATCCCCTTTTGAAAAATCTGCAAAGGCATAATAGTCCTGAGTCAGCGCTGGGTTGGAGATATTGATATCTTCAACAATTCCAAACCCGCGAATGACGATATAGTCAAATTGTCCCTCGGCAAGGGCGGCAGTGGGGAGCAACAATGCCAGAGTTAGCAAGAGAAGGTAATATTTTTTCATAAGTCTCC
>Ga0268298_10003652_pt1 | contig 15560 bp, 15 predicted proteins | sample WWTPWeurt_MetaG_FD_194462 | JGI IMG/M metagenome (GOLD analysis project Ga0268298, IMG submission 194462) | Activated sludge microbial communities from WWTP in Nijmegen, Gelderland, Netherland - WWTP Weurt | ecosystem: Engineered > WWTP > Aerobic digester > Activated sludge | place... | reverse complement strand
CGAGTGCTCGCTCAAGGCCTCCACCAGCTTCAGCAAACGCTGCAGCTCGAAGTGGAAGTTGAGCAGCGAGCCCACCTTGAGCGGATGCTGGTTGAAGTGCTCTGCCAGCACCCCGGCGGCGGTCTGCAGCGCCTGCACGAAGGCATCCGGCGCGCGCGGCAGCACCTGGTAGGGCGCTGCGGCATCGCCCAGCAGGGCCTCGACCGCTTGCACCAGCGCACCCAGCGCGCCGCGCACCGCGACGGGTGCCGTCTGCGCGGCCGTGCGGATCTGGCTGATGCGCAGCTCGGCGCTGTACATGCGCCGCGCGCGCTCCACCAGGTTGTGCGCCTCGTCCACCAGCACGGCCAGGTTCCAGTCCAGCGCCTGCATCAGGCCCCAGAGCAGGCCATTGCTGTCGAACAGGTGGTGCACGTCGCCCACCAGCACGTCGGCCCAGCGCACCAGCTCCTGGCCCAGGTAGTAGGGGCAGAGTCCATGGCGCAGCGCGATCTGGCGCTGGGCATCGGCGTCCAGCCAGCCCAGCGCCACGGCCTCGTGGCGCGCTGCAGGCAGGCGATCGTAGAAGCCACGGGCGAGCGGGCAGGCCTCAGCGTGGCAGGCCTTGTCGGGGTGCTCGCAGCCTTCGTCCTTGGGCACCATGGTGAGCACGCGCAGGGCGCGACCGGCCACGCCCGAGCGCAGATCGCCCAGCGCCTCGAGCGCCGTGATGCGCCCTGTGCCCTTGCACGTGAGGTAAGCGAGCTTGTCGATGCGGTGCAGCGGCATCGCCCTGAGCAGCGGGAACAAGGTGCCCACGGTCTTGCCGATGCCGGTGGGCGCCTGCGCCAGCAGGCAGTGCCCATTGGCGGCGGTGCGGTACACCGCCTCGGCCAGATCACGCTGCCCGGCACGAAACGGTGCCTGCGGAAACGCCAGCTCGCGCAGCGCCGCGTCGCGTGCGTCGCGGTGCCCGGCCTCCTGCTCGGCCCAGGCCACGAAGGCTGCGCAGCGCTGCGCGAGCACGGCCTCCAGCTCGTCGGCCCCATACACCTGCCGCAGCTCCACCTCGGCCTGGCTCACCACATCAAAGTACACCAGCGCCACGGCCAGCTCGGGCAGCTGGCGCGCGCGGCAGAACAGCGCGCCATAGGTCTGCAGCTGCGCCCAGTGCAAGGCCCGGCGGTTCTCGGGGATCTCGTCCGGGTGCCCGCGTATCGTCTTGATCTCCTCGAGGCATTGGCGGCGCGGGTCGTAGCCGTCGGCGCGGCCGCGCACGCGCAGCGGGCCGCAGGTGGTGTGCAGGGCGATCTCGGTCTCGTAGTCGGGCCCACGGCGCGAGGCCACGGCATGCTGGCCCGCAAGCCCTTCGAGCGCGGTGGCCGAGGGCGTGAAGCGCCGATCCAGATCGCCCCGCTTGGCGGTGAACTCGCAGAGCTCGCGCACCGAGACCGTGTAGGCCCAGGCGGGTGGCGCAGCGGCTGCGGCCACCTGGGCAGGCTCAGTGGTAGTCGTCTTCGAGCTGATGGCGGATCGCAAGGATGTTGACCGCATTCTTGCCCTCGATCTCGTACAGGGCAACGTAGCCGGCGCGCCGGAAGGGGATGACGACCTCTCGCAGAAAGGGGCTTGTCGCGGCCTTGCGGAAGATGAAGGGTGAGCGGCTCAGCTGAACTTCGATCTGTGCCCGGATGCTGTCGATGGCCAGCTGCGCCGCCGCGAAGTCCTCGGCCGTTTCAGCGCGCATCACGAGAAAGTCGAACAGGCGAAAAAGGTCGTCGCGGGCGGCATCCGTGTACCGGACGGCGAAGTCACCCTTCACCCGAGCACCTGCTTGCGCCGCGCATCCAGCCTTTGCTGCAGCTCGTCATGCACATCGGATGCCGCGTGGTACACACCCGTGCGCTGGGCATCGATGCTCGAACTCAGCCCACGCGCGAGAAACTCGGCCTGCGCCTGGCGGCGGTGTATGGCCTCGCGCACCGCGGTTTCGATCAACGAGGTGAGCGTCTCGCCTTCGCGAAGCACACCCTCGGCAGCATCGCGCAGCTCGGCATCGACCCGCACGGAGGGAAAGCTGGCTGTTTTCATGGTTCGAGCTTGCGTTGCACTTGCGACGCATTGAGTGTACGCCGCCGCCCTGACCTGCGCTGCCGCCAAAGGCGCGCTAGGCTTCGCCATCCAAGGAGACCCCATGTCCAAGCTTCGCGTTGAGAGTTTCACCATCTCGCTGGATGGCTTTGGTGCCGGCCCCGACCAGGACCTGGGCAACCCGCTCGGCGTGGGCGGCGGCGCGCTGCATGGCTGGGCGTTGGCCACGCGAACCTTCCAGCAGAAAGTGTTCGGCAGCGATGGCGGGCAAACCGGCATCGACGACGACTTTGCGGCGCGTGGCTTCCAGAACATGGGCGCCTGGATCCTGGGGCGCAACATGTTCGGCCCCGTGCGCGGGCCCTGGCCGGACGAGAGCTGGCGCGGCTGGTGGGGCGACAACCCGGTGTATCACGTGCCCGTGTTCGTGCTCACGCACCACGCGCGAGCGCCGCTGGTGATGGAAGGCGGCACCACCTTCCACTTCGTCACCGAAGGCCCGCTCGTGGCGCTGCAGCGTGCCCGCGAAGCCGCGCAGGGCAAGGACGTGCGCGTGGGTGGCGGCGTGAACGTCATCCAGCAGTACCTGCGCCAGCGCCTGATCGACGAGATGCACATCGCCATCTCGCCGGTGCTGCTGGGCGCGGGTGAACGGCTGTTCGACGGCGTCCACCTCCCGGCATTCGGCTATGCCTGCACCCAGCATGTGGCCACGCCATTGGCGACGCACATTGTCTTGTCGCGGCAGTAGGCAAGACACCCGGTGCTGACCGCTCGCTGTTCAGTGGGCGGAGCTCGGCAATGGGGCGCGGTGGATGGCGGCCGACAAACGTGGGGGGTCTGGAATGATCCAGCCCTGCTGGACGTTTACTCCGTGGACGCATGGTTCCGCGTCCGCCAACCCGGAGGTCGATCCCATGAGCAAGCTTTCCAATCTTCTGACCGCAGGCGCACTGGCGCTGCCGATCTGTGCCCAGGCCGATGTCCATGCCTACGTCGCATTGCCGCTCACAGCCACACAGGAGCAGTCGGCCCCCAACAGTGTGGGCACCGGCAGCGTCACGGTCTTGTACGACACGGCCAGCAAGGCCCTGCTCTACAGCGTGGTCTACCAGCTCAACCCTGGCGCCACGGCCACGGCGGCGCACTTCCACGGCCCCGCGTCGCTGGGCGCCAGTGCGGGCGTGCAGATCGGGCTGCCCACCCAGCCGACAGGAAACGCCGGCAAGCTGGTCGGCAACGTCACACTCACGGCCCCACAGGAGGCGGACCTGCTGGCCGGCAAGTGGTACTTCAACATCCACAGCAGTCTGGCAGCGGGCGGCGAGATGCGCGCGCAGTTGCTGGAGAACTCCGCCACCCTGGTGCTGCCCACCTTTGCCAACGGCAAGCTCACGCTGCCGGTGGTCTTGACGCCGGGGCTGGCAGGCAACGCGGCCTCTTACACGGCCGAGCTGATGCTGATGGATCCGGCCACCTACAGCTTCATGTTGACGACGGCCACGCCCTTGCGCTGAAGAAAGCGCCGCTCAAGCTCGAGGACATCCGTGCACTTCGTGTTCGCTCGCAGATGGAAGCGGGACCGCACGTCGCGCATGGCCGCCGCCGACTCTGCGGCTCACCCGGCCTGCGGATGGACCGGCGCGTGCCCGGCATTCAGCGGGTCGGCCGGGATCAGGATCCACATCAGCAAGTAGACCAGCGCACCCGTTCCAGCGCACAAGGCCAGCAACGCAAACAACAGGCGCCAGATCCAGCTCTCGACACCGGTGACGCGTGCGATGCCGCCGCACACGCCACCCAGCCAGCGGTCGTCGCGGCTGCGGCGCAGCGCATTGATCGCCAGCAGGGCTGGGGCGGTGACTTCCGGGGCACCACCGAGAACGCGCGCTTTGGCGCGTGCGAATTCCTCGTCAGAGAGCATGCCGCGCTCGTGCAGCGCACCAAGGCGCCCCAATTCTTCACTCAGACTCATGATGCTTCTCCCAACAAACTGGCCATCCAGAAGCTCAGATTAGCGCGGCGACCATGTTCTTCAAGCGCCCTGCGACAGACTGCGCAGGCAAGCGACAGGCCGGCAGGGGGCAAGGCAAAGTCGGCAGGCCCGGTCGATCGTGCAGCCGCCCGTCGAGCGGCTGGAGGGTTTCGGCCATGACGGCCCATCCCCGGCAGAGGTCTGGGCACCCACAACGCGCAGGGCAGCATCGATGGGTATGTGGGGTCGTTCGTTGACATGTCGCAGCACTACAGCGACCAGCAGAAGATCCGGCAACTGGCCTACTTCGATGTCCTGACCGGACCGCCCAACAAGCGCATGTCAAGACGCTCAACGACTCGCACGGCCATGGCATGGGCGACGAGTTGTTGGTCATCATTGCAGCCCGCCCGCGCCAAGCGGCCGGCACCGCATGGCTGGTGGCCCGGATGGGCGGTGATGAGTTCGTGGTCATGCAAACCGACCTGCCTGCGGATACATCATTGGCCCAATTGAGGGATCACGGCCATAGGGGACTGGGTGCTGGAGATCACGGAGGGCATCCTTCTGGACAATGCACACGTTGTGGCCCAACGCATGCAAAGGGTGTGAGCTTCGCGTTGGACGAGTTCGGCACAGGCTGTTCGTCGCTGTCCTATTTGCAGCGCCTGCCGCTGCGGCAACTGAAGATCGACCGATCCTTCATCCGCGATGTGCAAGTCAACGGCAATTCCGAGGCCATCGCACGCGCCATCATCGGGCTGGCTGCCAGCCTGCGCCAACCGAGGCGCAGGCCTACAGTACGGGCCATGGACCTGCTTGCAGTTTTCGCCTCCGCGATGCTGATCGGCCTGTCCATCGCTGCGCCGGTCGGCCCCATCGGGCTACTCACGATCCAACGCAGCATTGAGCACGGCCCGCGCGCCGGGCTGGCCACCGGGCTTGGTGCGGCGGCCGCCGACGCGGTTTACGGTGCCGTCGGCGCGTATGGCGTGAGCTGGCTCATCGGCGCACTGGTCGCCGCACGCGTGCCCCTGGCGCTGTTTGGCGCGGCATTCCTGCTGTGGATGGCCTGGGGCCTCGTGCGCGCGCAGCCGATCGAACGTGCCGCAGCAGCCGCGCCGGCAAGCAACGGCTGGCAATACTTTGCGACGACCTTCGTGCTCACCCTGTCGAACCCAGCGACCATCTTTTCCTTCATCGCCGTGTTTGGCACCTTGGCAGGGCGCAGCGCCGTGGACGCACCGGGCACGATGGTGTTGGGCGTGCTGGTCGGCTCGGCGCTTTGGTGGCTGTTTCTGTCCAGCGCGGTGGGCCGGTTCCGCGAGCGCTTCGACTCACGTTGGCGCCGCCGGGTCGACCTCGCCAGCGCAGCAGTTCTGGCCGGCTTCGCACTCTGGCAGCTGGGCTCACTGTTCTGAACGCTCGCGCTCCAATGCCTTGCCAGCGCTGACGATTGCTTTGCGGCCCATCGCGTCACGGCGATGGCCTGACGCCGACGCGCTGGTCAGTCGTCGAACCCCAGGAATACCGCCGCCTCCTCCACCGACTTGCGCTGCGAGACCACCGCGTTGGCCGGAAAGCTGTCGTCGGGCCAGCCCATTGCGACGCAGGTCTGGATCACTTGGTCGTCCGGAATGCCAGCCTCGGCCCGCACCACTGGCGACTGCATGATGCCCTGGCTGTTGATCACCGTTCCCAGGCCGCGTGACCACGCTGCATTGACGATGCAATTGACCACGCCACCGCAGTCGAAAGGCGCGATGTCGCTGCCGTAGATCGCGCGGTCGTAGGTGATGACGATGGACACCGGCGCATCGAACTGCCGGAAGCCGCGCAAGACCCAATCCTGCCGCTTGGCCTGATCGTCGCGGGCAATGCCCATCGCGGCAAATAATTGCTTGGCCACGCCGATCTGCCGCTCGCGGTGAACGCCGCCATAGCCTGGGCCCATGCGGAATTCACGCGAGTCAGGCACGCCCGCCAGGTTGCGCTCGACATTGCCTCGCCGGATGCGGTCCAGCACCTCTCCAGCCACCACGTAGAAGTTCCAGGGCTGGGTGTTCAGCGAGGTCGGTGCACGCAGCGCCAGCGCCAGCACCTCGCGCACCAGCGCCTTGGGCACCGGCTTGTTCAGATAACCGCGGATGCTGCGGCGCCCCTGCACCACTTGGTCGAAATCCATGTGCGTCTTGCCTCCCCCATCGCATGCCTGTCAGAAAGTGCCGGGCTGCCCGGCGCCCGGGATGCTAGCGCAGCGCGCGGGGATGCTTGTCGCGAAGCTGGCCAACTCTGCGAGTGCCGGCGTTCCCGGAAGACAGCCGCCAGGAATGCGTGCGAACTGGAACTCCCAGTCAGTTCCTGCCGCTGGCGAGCGGCAGCTGACAGGTCAGTCAAGCGAGGGAGACTCAAGCGCGGACGCCGTCCCAGCAGAGTTGGAACGCGACCGCACGACTCTCTTCACCATCCGAAATCGCGCCAGAGCGGATCAACCGCGCGGTTTCGCGAACCGACCCGAAAAAGCACGAGGCCAGGAACGGCACCGGGATGGACTTCAGAATCTCCTGCGCCTGTCCCTCGACGACGATCTGCAGCAATCCTTCGCCAAGCTTGGCGGTGTAGGCGCGGCTCTCTTCGGTCATGTAGTCCGAGCCTATGAATTGCTCCATGAAGGTGACTTCGTCGTGCCGCCGCAGCCGGTGGTCCAGCGTTCGGTTCCACACGTTGCGCACCCGGCTCTTGATCGGTGCGCTCGGATCGATCTCGCCGCCATAGAAGTCCATTGCCTCGCGCTTGGCACGACGGTAAACCTCATTGAAGAGCTCGTTCTTGCTGGCGAAATAGATGTAGAGCGTGCTCGTGCCAATTCCTGCGGCCTTGGCGATCTCGCTCAGGGTCAGGCCAAGCAACCCGCGCTCAGCTGCCATGCGGCAAGTTGCAGCCACGACGGCGTCCAGCTTCTTATCGTCTTTCAGCTTCATACAGCGAGAATATAGGAGAAGAAATATTCGTTCAAATTGAGTCCGATGACCACTTCCGCCTTGCGATGTCGAGATCGCTTTTCGCTTTGGGTTGGGATAGCGATATTGAGGCGCCGAGCGGCATTCGATGGCTCGCCTGGACATACAGAGGCGCTGCCGCAGGGCCTGGCCACTCAAATGCAAAGGACTCTTTTAAAAGAATGAATATTCGCGTAAAGTTGCTTTCCAAGTGATGGGCAACCGGGAGCTCCAGGCCGCTGCCGCCGCCAGTCACGTGGTCAGGCCGCCTGCTCAACAACTTCCGAAGATCACAGAATGGACACACCTCTTTCCACCAGCCAGATCGTCGTTCGGGTCTGCCTCTTTGCCTTCGCTGCAATCGCCGTCTTTGGCGGTTCCGTGCAGATGTACTTGGGTCAACCGGACACCTCTCCGAGACTGGACAACGTCCACCGCTTCATGGCGGGGATCTACCTGTTCATGGGCATCATCTGCGCTTGGGCGGCAGTGACGGTCAGGCAACAAGGCACGCTGGTCTATCTCATTGCGGCCGGAGTCTTCGTCGCAGGCTGCGGGCGCCTGCTGTCCATGAGCAAGGTCGGGCTGCCTGAGCCTCCGGCGCTGTGGCTGGGCTATCTGACTCCCGAACTCTTGTTGCCCTGGGTGCTGGCCGCAGCGCACTTCTATCGACCGCGGACTTAGTGCTTGGAGCGGCCTGTCCCTTTTCTGACCGCGCCAAAAGTCGGGGCGCGATGTCGAGCTGGAACGTCTGCAATCTGAGCTCGGTCTGGCGGGGGGCTATGGCCGCCTTGGGTCAGGCCGTTGCGCTCAATACATTGAAGACTGGACGCTCAATCTCTGCGCTATCTGACGAGAGCTGTCGGCCTTGTCCGCGAAACTCAGGTCACGGTCACGAGCCGCCCTTCGCCGCTGATGGCCTTCCTGTTGGCCAGACCCGACGACAGCGATGGCTGCAGCCGAGTTGTTCAAGCGCACACGCCGGCGCGCACTCGCATTTGCGCCCCTGGGCACTCAGCTACAGCCGAATCCCGCACGGAAGCTCGAGCCGTTCTCAGGCCATCCCAAGCGGCACCGGCTCCGGCTCCGCCTGGTCCATCACCACCGCATTGCGCCCGCCTTGCTTGGCGCCATAGAGCGCCGCATCGGCGCGCTCGAGGAGCGCATCGGCCGTTTCAGCGGTCCGGGCACCGGCCACGCCGATGCTGACCGTGAAGCGCACTTCACCCGAGGGCCCGATCAGCCGCGCCGCGTCAACGGCGCTGCGCATGCGCTCGGCCACCTGGCGCGCCTGGGCCAGCGTGGCGCCGGGCAGTACAGCGACGAACTCCTCGCCACCCACGCGGCCAAGGCGGTCGCGCGCTCGCAGGTCGGCGGTCAGCACGCGCGACACGAGACGCAGCACCTGGTCGCCCACGGCGTGCCCGTGGCTGTCATTGATGCGCTTGAAATGGTCGATGTCGATCATCAGCACCGCGAGCGCCACCTCATCGCGGTGCGCCCGCTCGACCGCCTCGTTCGCGAAGGCCATCAGCGCACGGCGATTGGCCAGGCCGGTGAGCTCGTCGGTCGAGGCCAGGGTCTGAAGGTGGCGCGCCTGGCGGAACTTGCGCACGGCCACCATGAATACGGCCGCCAGCACGATGACGAAGAGAAAGAGCGCGACCGCCTGCGTCTGGCGCAGACGCTGGCCCTGCTCGTTGAGCTGGCGCAGCGCCGAGATGTCTTCGGCGTCCCGCGTGCGATTGAACTCCATGCGCAGCCGTGCCGATTGCTCGGACACACGCAGTGCCTGGAGCTGGTCCTGGATGGCACGTGCGTCGGCCATGGCCAGGTAGGCATCGCGCCAGCGGCCGAGCTGGTGCAGGGCAGTGGCACGCACGCTGAACCACAGGGCGAGGCTGGGTTGATTGCCGCGCTTTCGCAGGGCCGACTCGACGCGCTCCAGCTCCGCATTGGCCTCGGCGGCGCGGCCAAGCGCAACCAGGGCCTCCGCACGTGTGACCACATTGACCTCATACTGACGAGGATCGGTGGCACGATCCAACTGCCCGAGCGCACGCTCCGCATAGGCCAGCGCTTCTTGCGCATGTCCGAGCTTCAGATGCGAGACGGCGATGGCGTGCTCGTCGTAGGCCACCCCGATCCGGTCGCCGAGTTTCCTGCTGGCCTCGGCCGCCTCTTCGAAGCTGCGGATGGCTTCGGCCCACTCATTTCGTGCCTGCAGGCTCTGGCCGATGCCGAAGCCATAGATGGCGCTGTCGAAGGTGGCACCGCGCTGGCGTGCGGCCGAATGCAGCGTCTGCAGCAGACGCAGCGCCTCGTCGACGTCACCGATACGCCGATAGTGGTTGGCAAGATGTCCGAGGCAGAGCGTGTGGTCCAGCGCAGGGCCCTGGTTCTTGAGATGTTCGCAGGCGGAGAGCAGGTCCTGCTGCGCGATGTGCCAATCGCCACTGCGCGAACGTTGCACCCCGCGCTCCATCAGCACCAGGCCGCGAATGCCGGCATCGGCCGGCCGCACAGCGAGCGCGAGAAGCTCCTCGAACTCGGCCCGGCCGGCGGCCGTCTCCCCAATCTCCACCAGCATGCCGGCGCGGCATGCGCGCAACCGAAGCCAGGGTTCGCGCGCAGGTGAGTCCGGATTGGTGGCCGCAGCGACCAGCCCGGCATTGGTGACGGCGAGGGCCTGGGAGGCGTCGACATCCGTCAGGACGCGGCATTCGGCCTCGTCGACCATCAGTCGCAAATCGAGCCGATCCTGGGCCGAGGCCTCGCGACGCAGCGTTCGCAGGATGCTCAGGCCGCGTTGTGGGTCGACCCCTGCGTCCAGGCGCGCCTCCGTCACGCGCTTAGCCAGCCCGCCGCCGTTCGCTGCGGCGGCAGCCGCCAGCAAGGCAAGCCCAAGCCCTGCAAGCGACGCCTTGCAGCGGGCGCTGCGCTTCGCCTGGAATACGGGGGACGGCATCGCCAAACTGTAACGGCTCGCGCGGTACAAGGGCATGATCGGATGGTCTCGATGCGTGCACTTTCAGTCGGGAACTTGGTTGCCCTTCGACCGTTCTGCTTGCCACCGTCCGTGCACTCACGACCCGATCAGGCGGCGCGCTCGCACCTTCGAGGCAGCGCCATCAAACCTTCGCCGGATCGATCGCACCATGGCTGACGGCCCCCTGGTCGGCGTGGCGGTCGGGTGAGGCGCGGTGTATCCGGGCCTGGTTCACCATCCCGTGTCAGCGCTCGAGCCTTCGCCTGCGTCGTTGAACTGGGGTGGGTGGCGCTGGCGGAAGGCCTGCACCCGGGGCTTCGAGCGCCGACAGCCGATCACGCAAACGCCCCACCGCAAAGTCGATGAAGGCGCGGGTCTTCATCGGAAGTCGCCCCTGGCCAGCGTAGATCAGGCTGGACGGCACCGCAGGTGACTCCTCGTCGATCAGCACACGCACGAGGCGGCCGTCGTGCAGCGCGTCGGCCACCTGGTAGGACAGCACCCGGGTCAAGCCAAGGCCGAGTACCGCTGCATCGATGGCGGCATCAGCCGTGGAGACGGTCATGCGCGAGCGGATGCGCGCTTGCCGCTTCCGGCCTTCGGCATCGACGAAGGTCCATGCCGTCGCGGCCTCGAGGCCGTCGAACGTGATGCAACGGTGGGCCGCGAGGTCGGCCAGCGATTGAGGCATGCCCATGCGCTTCAGGTAGGCCGGGCTTGCACACACGACGCGACGGACGCTTCCCACCTGCGTCGCGACGAGGTTGCTGTCGGGCAAGGCGCCGATGCGCAGGGCAAGGTCGACATGCTCCTCGATGAGATTCACGTTGCGGTCGCCCAGGCGGAGCTGGATGTCGACCTCGGGGTGCGCCTCCAGGAAAGCCGCTGCCACCGGCACCATGTGCAGGCGGCCGAACACGATCGGCGCGGCCACCACGAGTTGACCCTTGACCTTGGCGTAGGCACCCGAGGCGGCGCGCTCGGCCTCGTCGACCTGCTCCAGGATCTGCCGGCAGGCGTGCAGGTAATCGCGCCCCGCATCGGTCAGCACGAGCTTGCGCGTCGAGCGCGTGATGAGGCGCGTCTTGAGATGCCCCTCCAGGTCGGCGAGCTTGCGGCTCACGGTGGCCAGCGGCACGCTCAGGCGCCGCCCTGCCGCCGACAGACTGCCCCCATCGACGATGGCGGCGAAAACGGACATGGCGTCAAGGCGATCCATTGTTTCAAATATCGAGAGGAAGTTTCGCGGAATTGCAGTCTATCTGTCCATATCGAGAATATCTACATTCTCCTCACCGGCATTCACCGGCCCAACCAACACCTGGAGTCCACACCATGTCCCGCCTTGCCACCCCCGCCAGCATCGACGCCGCCCCTGCTCCGGCTCGCCCGCTTCTCGAAGCCGTCAACAAGCAGATCGGCAGCGTGCCGAACCTGTTTCGCCTGGTCGCCAACAGCCCGGCTGCGCTGGAGGGTTACCTCGGCATGTCGGGCGCACTGGCCAAGGGCAGCCTGCCGGCCCAGACCCGCGAGCGCATCGCGCTGGCCGTCGCCCAGATCAACGACTGCGGCTATTGCCTGTCGGCCCACAGCTACCTGGGCAAGAACCTGGCGAAGCTGAGCGATGCCGAGATCGCGGCCAACCGCCACGGCGGCTCGCTCGACCCGAAGGCCGACGCTGCGGTGCGCTTCGCGGCCAAGGTGGTTCGCGAACGCGGGCATGTGCCCGATGCCGACGTGCAGGCCGTGCGCATGGCGGGCTACGACGACGCACAGATCGTCGAGATCGTCCAGCACGTGGCGCTGAACACGTGGACCAACTACGTCAACTCGGTGGCGCAGACCGAGATCGACTTCCCCGTCGCGCAGGCCCTGGCCGCCTGAGTTGTCAGGCCATCCCACGAGGCGGCACTGCCCTGCACGCTGCCCTCGTGGCCCGTTGCCATCCGTCTGGAGAACCCACCATGCCTCGTCCGCCCCTGCCGCCCTTTACGCTCGAGACCGCCACGCAAAAGGTCCGCCTCGCCGAAGACGCCTGGAATGGCCGCGATCCCGCGCGCGTGGCACTGGCCTATTCGCCCGACAGCCGCTGGCGCAATCGCTCGACGTTCCTGCAGGCGCGTGCCGAGAATCTGCCGATCACGGAGTCCGAGCGCCGGTACCACTGGCCGGCAGGCCGGCGGCCGGACGACCATGTCGGTCTCACCGAGCTGGGGCTTTGATCGTGGCCAGCACCAGAACCTACGCCAGCGACGTGGCCTTCACCGACACGGTGAAGGCGATCCAGGCCCGCAAGGGCTCACGCTCCACCTACTCGCGCATGGAAGCCAACGGCTCCTGGGAGCGCATGATCACCGACGACCTGAAGGCCGAGATCGAGTCCCAGACCAGCGTGTTCCTGGCCACGGCCAACTCGGATGGGCAGCCCTACATCCAGCACCGCGGCGGGCCGGCCGGCTTCCTGCAGGTGCTGGACGAGCACACGATTGCCTTCGTCGACTACGCAGGGAACCGCCAGTACATCACCCAGGGCAATCTAGAAGAGAACCCGAAGGCACAGCTGTTCCTGATCGACTACGCCAATCGGCGCCGCATCAAGGTGTGGGGCACGGCGCGCGTCGTGGAAGGGGATGAGGCGCTCGCGCGCCGGCTGATGCCGGACGGCTATCGCGCGAAGCCGGAGCAGGTCGTGCTCTTCACCGTCACTGCATGGGACGTCAATTGCCCGCAGCACATACCGCAGCGCTTCGAGGCTGCAGATGTGCGCACGGCCATCGAGGCGCGCGACCAACGCATTGCCGCGCTCGAGGCTGAGATCGAGCGCCTGGGCGGTGGTCCGCCGCGTATCGAACCCCATTTACAAAATGGATCTGAGCCGCTGGTCTCGGAGTTCTTTGTCTTGTCTCGGGCACCATAGCCAAAGAAATGATCGTATAAAGAAGAGGTGTCAGCGTACGCCTAGCAGACACAGACTTTTGGAAGGGTGTCAAACCGAGGTGTTTTCGGGGTCCCGCCAAGTCGCTGAAAATGAAAGTGTGTCAACTGCCGCCGGATCGTGACGGGCTGGCGCTAACCCACGCCCTCCAAGTCCTCCGTGGCCGCAGTCACCAAGTGCGGCTATCCGTCTATATGCCGACGATCGGCTCCAGGAGCGGAGTACCCGCCCACGACCCTGGACCGACATCCGCTGTCCGGATCTCGCCGCCCTGAAGCTGCCGGTCGGACACCCCCACAGTCAGCCGTGGGAGACCACCGAAGTCGCTGCTGCCAGCGAATGCGAGACCGAGACGATTCAGGCCCGGCACCAGCGCATCAGCTGGGCGCGGCTGCTCAGGCGGGTCTTCAAAATCGACATGCAGCACTGCCCGAACTGTGGCAGCGGGGAGCTCAAGATCATCGCGTCCATCCACGAGCGGCCGGTGATCGAGAAGATCCTGACGCACCTGGGCCTGGATCCGCAGCCACCTCCCCGGGACGGGCGCTCGCCGCGGACACCAGACAGATCAACACGGGCATCGCTGTTTGGCGGCAGCCAGTGCGGCGTTGTGCCGCCCGTGGACTAGATGCTGAAAAGACGCGGGTCAACGCTACCACCGATGCAGAGCGTACTCTGGGCGAGACGTCGGTTGCCGGTCAAGTCTGGGCGAGGTGCCGGCCCAGGTCAGGCGCCAGTTCCAACCCATCCAGGCAAGCATCGACCGCCGTCCCAGGGCTAACTCGAGCTTTCCGAGTTCCACAGGGCGCGTTTGAAATCCCTCTGCGCCGATCGAGGCAAGGTAGTCACAACGCACCGGAGCAGCGGTGCCGCCTGGATGCGGTGCGGGTCAGCACGGGCAGTCTCGCCCGCTCCCTCCTGCGCTTGCTGCCGTGGTAGCCGCTCCTGCCTGTGCGGGTGAACCTCGCGACTCCGCCTGTGGCAGCAGTCTCCTGTCCGGAACCTGCACTCCAGGGAAAGTTCGATGTGCAGCCACAGCTGCACTGCCCGCAGCGCCAGGCGGATCGATGAAATTCAGCGGAATCTTGTCCAAGTCCTTGTCGCTGTCGCGCGTCGAAGGTGTGGGCGACATCACACCATCACCCTTCGGAGAGGCGGCGATGCGACGTGGCTGGCGCGTGGCATCACGCTTTCATAACGCGTGCCCTCTTAGCCTCGCGGCACACCCGCTGTTGGGTGAAGGGAGCATTCGCATGAACCAACGACACACCGCACTTGCCGCCCGCACCAGCATCGCGCTGGCCAGCGTCTGCGCAGTGCTGATGAGCACCACGGCATTGGCCCAGGCGCCGGTCGACGCCGCCTTCGAAGCCGCTCAGATCCTTTATGACAAGGGCGACTACGGATCGGCCTATATCCGCTACGCGGAACTGGCCGATGCCGGGCATGCCGAAGCCTCGCGTATCGCGTGGCTGATGAGCCTTCATGGCCAGCGCCTCTACGGTCGGACCTTCGAAGCGACACCCCATCAGCAGCTCAGCTGGCGCTGGCACATGGTCCGCACACCCGGTTGCGCCGAAGCGAAACAGCCCCCTGAACTGGCCGTGTCGGGCTGCTGAGTCCGTTCACCGCCTTGGTCGCGCATCGAATGATCGGGGGCCTCAGGGAGGCGGGGCCGAAGGTTGGAACCCCGCCGCGCCGTGAATGGCGAGGAGCGCGACGAGCATGAAGCCGGTGGTCGGTCGGCCAGCACGCCCAAGAGAGACCGCAAAGCATGCGCCACGAAGCAGCCCGTCGCGCGACCGGCGGGGGATCGGCCGGGACTGGCTGATGGGGGCATCGCCGACAGCAGCCGTTCATTCATGCTTCGGCTGAACGGCCGGTCCTTGAGGTAGCGAACTCAACATCCCGACCCATACCCGCCCGTCGGGCGTCTCCAAAGCTGCCCGATGCTCAGCGCTCGCTTCTCGACCTTCGCTTCCACGAAGTGGCCGTTCGTGACCTCACACACCCGGCCAGGAGCCGGCATCGGGGAGGCTGCTCCATAGCAGTCCCTCACCCCTGCCACTGTCAGCGAGTCGTACCCGAAGCCTTGAGGGACAAGTGTCGTCGCGCCAGCATCTCCTAAGGCGACTTCGCGCGAATTGGGCCGCAGGCGCGGGCGAAATTGCCCCCGCCCAGGTGATGGATGGTGTGAAGTACCTCGTTATCGTCGCGAACCGACCAGTGGCCTTGGGAGAAGATCCGGTCGTCGGCCGCCGCGGCCACGACCTCGGCAAAGCAGGTGTCGTAGGCCTCCTCCGTATGCGGCTCGCTGATCAGCCGGCATTCGAGCCAGGCTGCACAGCCCGCCTCAATCATCGGCAGGCCAAGCACCGGCCCAGGCGTGACGGAAATACTGTAGCGCGAGAACTTGTCCCCGTCGCGGCCGCTCGCATTGCCAACGGCGTAGGTGAGATCCGCGAGCCCTGCCCCAGGAATGCACAGCCCGAAGGCCCCACTCGCCATGACCAGTTCTCGGGTGAACGTGCTCTTGTCGATGACGACGGCAATGCGCGGAGGTGTGAACTCCACTGGCATCGACCATGCCGC
>Ga0268298_10003651_pt1 | contig 15560 bp, 18 predicted proteins | sample WWTPWeurt_MetaG_FD_194462 | JGI IMG/M metagenome (GOLD analysis project Ga0268298, IMG submission 194462) | Activated sludge microbial communities from WWTP in Nijmegen, Gelderland, Netherland - WWTP Weurt | ecosystem: Engineered > WWTP > Aerobic digester > Activated sludge | place... | reverse complement strand
GCGCCGGTCTGAGGAAATGACCCTGCTTTTCAACACTTGGGCCTGGCGAGTTACAGGGTTGTTGCTGGCGATCTTGGCTGTGGTCATTTTGGTCTACCTAGTGCTGTGGTCCTGGCCTTGGCTGATGGCTAGGCTGGCTATCCACCGTGAAAATGGGAAAGTCATCCTTTTGATGCCGCAAAAAGATGGGTGGGCGGCTTTTGTCCCCAATCTGAATGGTCAGCCAGGGGCAATGATCCCCGATCAGGCGCAAGGCCGCCAACTCATCACCTCTGGCGGGTTTAAAGATGAAAGCCTTCAGAGCCAGACTGCTGCCCGTTCTCAGGCTGCTGATATTGTGCGTGCGGCAAACACAGGCAACAATCTACCGGTAAATCGCCAATCTCTCTTCCGCAAGGTTATGCAAACTGGCGCTTCCCAATGTCAGCCCCAGTTAAGCGCCAGCCAGCCGCAAGGGCTACGGCTTGTGCGTAATGTGCGTGAGTTACCGCCTCATTTGGTACCCGATCCAGGCACCTTGCAAGCGATTGACGCCGAATGGCGTGATATTGAAACGGAGTAACTTATATGCTCACAACACCACCAAATGTCGTTCCACCGATTGTGCGTGCTGTAAACGCTGGTATTCAAGAAACTGATTGGATTGCAGCGAATACGATTGCCCAGCAGGCAATTCATTTGCTCAGCCGTCATATTGAGCGCGTTCCAACTGATGCAGACTTGGTTTATGCTATTTTGTACAGCCAACGGATGATGCTGGTTTTTGATCTGGCATTGCTGAAGATGTTCAGTCTGCCGGATGACTACATCAAGCGGCTACGGTCTGTTCTCGGACAGCGGAGAGTTGTCTATCGCCCAAACCAACGTGGTACTGGCGTGATTATGGTCATCAGCTATCAACCCATTCCAAAAAAAACGGACGCATCAAAAATTTTCGTACTGCCCAACTTTGCTGACAAACAAGTTGTTGTGTACGGCCCGACCGGGTCTGGGAAGACCAGTGTTTTACAGCACTTGCTCAGCCAGCGCCAAGGCTTGCGAATCATTTTCGATGCTCACTATGAGCCTGGAAAATGGCATTCAGATGATGTTGTCATCGGCGCAGGGCGTAATTGGTCAACCATAGAAGCCGGATTGGGACTGTTGGTTCAGGAAATGGATCGGCGGTATCAGCAAATGCGAGATGGCACTGTGGACTTCAGTCCAATCCAGATCGCAGTGGATGAGTTGTCGTCTTTCGCTCGTAATATCCCGAATGGCAGCGAACGACTGATTACTTTGGCGCAGGAAGGGCGCAAGGTCAAGATGTACACCATCCTGACCCCGCATTCTACCGAAGTGGCCCAGATGGGTTTCGAAGGAAGTGGAGATGCTCGCGAGAACTTTATTTTCATCGGCATGCCGCCAGTGTTGCCTGGGCAAGAGGCTCTTCAGCGCATTGCCACGGTACATGCCGGCAACCCTCGCCGCAAAGGCAATGATCCGTTAGGCCGCTTCCTGACCCCGGCTCCGAAGGTTTATCAGGGAAAAGCTAGGCTGCTGATTGATTTGTCGTCTGTTCTGGGCGTGGCTGAGCCTGTGTCACCGACTGTGTCCAGCCCTGCGGCTGAAACCGGCCACACAACAGCCACATCCCAAACTGGGCAAGTTCCATTTGAGCAGCGCTATGGAGCCGGTTCTGCCGAATCCTATGATTTGGCTTTGTTTGTGGCCCATCATGGTTATGGTGTGCGCAAGATCGGTGAACTATTGCCATATTCTGATCACCATGCCCGCCAAACGGCTGCCCAGGCTATTTCCACACTGGTTGGCGGGCGCCCTGAGCGTCCAAAGCCTGGGGGGGAACAAGAGTTCACTTTTGTGAAAGAACTCTATGTTCATTGGGGCGTGCCGGTTAACCGCCTGGCCCGGCTGCTGGATGGAAGCGACCACCAAAATCTTGGGCGTATCCAGTTCATGATTGAAAGGAGTTTTTGATGACAACCATTTCCAAACCTGAACTGGACGCATTGTTGACGGCCGAAAATGTAGCGGAGCTTTTCATGGTTTCTCCGATGACAATCCGGTCTTGGGCAAAAAACGGTGTTATTCCGGCAATGAAGATCGGTCGGCTCTGGCGTTTTCGCCGCTCAGATATTGAAACCTGGTTGGCGATACGTCCCGCGGAAAATGGCGATCTGTCCTCTCCCAATGCGGCACAAACGCCTCAATCATAGCAACCAAATATTTTCCGATTGCACTACATGGAGACTCTAAAATTTATGCACTTTGACACCTTGCTTTCCAATAGTTCTTTGTTCAATGCTACAGTTGCTGCCGCTGAGGTAGTCTACCTGGTTACCGAAGTTTGCAATGATCTCAAGATGGACGAGCGGATGCCCCGTTTGATTCGCCTGTGGAGTCAAGATCGACTGAGTGGGGCGGGCTTCTCAATTGAACTCAGCCCGATTGTGATCCCAACCCAAGACGGTGAACCCATCTTGGCTGCATGGCCAGTGATCCGAGCCTACAAACGAGACGTCCAGGTTCTAGTGGATATTCGTCATTTGCCTGGCGAAACAGATGATGATTTGAAAAAGATGGCGTTGTGGGTCTTGGAAAACTCACATGCGGATCAGCTTTATCTTGCGGTCAACCTGGCCTATTCGCCATTCAAGGCAAAAGCTTATTTTCGACCAGGCATGCTGGGTCCGGCGGCTGGTGATGAGTGCGAGATTCCTCTGGGATACCGCAATACTGTCATTCCATTCAGACCGCAGCGCACCATTTCAGATGAGACTTTGGAACTGTAAATATCCCACCCGATTACCCCCCAAGGAGACATTATATGACCACCCTGCCTTTTCCCTTTCTCAAGTGCGCCATTGATGTGGGCTTTCATGCCATCAAGATTTCCTATGTTTTGAACGGTCAAGTCTACACCGTTACCGTGGAAGCCACGGTCGGGGTAGGCGATACCGATATGGGATTGCTGCAGACCGGCCTCACCCGCCAGAAAAAGCAACTCCCCAACGTATTGGAGACCGAAGGCCAGCGCTACCTTACCGGCCGGTTCGTAAATCTGTTCGCCCGCCCGATCGAGCGCCTGGACTTTGATCGCCTCACCTTCGCCCCCGAGCTGCGCGCCCTGGTCTACTCGACCCTGGGATTAGCCGTGCAGCAGGCGGCCCAAACGCTGCAAATTCAACCAGATGAAAACGGAGTTGCTCTGGGCCTGATCGTAGCCCTGCCAGTGCAGGTGCTGCAAGGCCCAGAGTCTAAAGGAGTCGTCCAGGCCCTGGAAAGCTGGCTGTTGGGCGAGCACACCTTCACCCTGGATGGGCAACCCTACAAGGTGCAGATCCAGGCGCTCAAGGCCATGGCGCAGCCGCTCGGCTCGTTCTTCGAGTGGGGGCTGAACACTGCCGGGCAGTGGGCTCGCTCGCCTGCCGACCTGAAAGCATCGGTTGCCGTGCTCGATCAGGGCTTCAACACGTTAGACCTGTTTCACCTTTCGGGTGGGCAGATCGTCCGGCGCTACACCGGCGGGGAAACCCGCGGCCAGCGCCGAGCCGCCAAGGCCATGCAAGACCTGCTCTTGCAGAAGACCGGGCGGCGGGTCAGCCTGCACGAAGCCGACGACTATGTCCGCCAATCCTGCAATGGGCAGCGGCTGGAAATGGTCGTCAAGGGTGAAACCCTGGACCTGAAACCGCTGGCCCGCCAGGCGCTGGATGTCGCAGCCGGTGAAGTCAAGGCCTATCTCTCCCAGACCTGGGAAGATGGCAAAGCCTTTGACTACATCCTGCTCACCGGCGGCGGCGTGCTGGCCCTGGGTGAGCGCTTGCGCTCTGCCTACCCAAACGGAATCCTCTTAGCAGACCCGGTCACGGCCAATGCACGCGGCCTGGCCAAGTTTGCCCAACGCAGCGGCGTGATTGAGCCGGTCGCCCGGCCCAATCAGGTTGCCTGATTGCGGCGCTGACGTTTCGGGTTTCCCAATTCCGAGTCAGAACTGCCGTATGCCCCGCCCGCGTCGTTCCGAGAAACAGGTGTACTTCGTCAAGCTGTGGCTTTTGCCCGGCCGTGACGATGACATCATCCGTTTTCTGGAGAACACCCCTCCCGGCCAGCGCGCCGCCGCTGTCCTGCGGGCGATGCGGGGCGGGTTATCCAACCAAACACAGCCTCCCAGCGAGGGCGAGGAAGTCAACAACATCCTCGACAACCTGGCCGAACTGTGGAACTGACCAACCACCAACCCGTTTCAATATTTTAAGGAGATTTCCTAAATGAGTACCTGTTACCCCGCCCCCTATATCTACGATCAGAACAGTGCCCAAAAAGGCCTGAAGGTCGCCATGCACTTCATCGAAGTGAATATCACACATCGGGATCCCAAAACAGTTCTGGACACGAGTGAAAAATTCGTGGCCTACCTGGAACGTAAGGGCTTTGAAGTTGAACTCAACCCGGCGGTCAAGCCGTATCCCGACCCCAGTACTCCACTGCCGTTCTGCCGCATTCGCAAGAAGGGCGCCTGCGGCCTGATCATGCTTGTGGATGGCGATACTGAACCTCAGACCCTCTATCCCAAAGTGTCTGAGCATTACCTCCAAGCCGATAGCCCGGATCAAGTCTTTATGGCCTTCAACCTGGGCAACCCCAAGGTGAAAGTGCTGGGCATGATCAAGGCTTATCCGGCTGAGGCGCAGGCCTAACCTTTCAGCCCCAAACAGCCTTCTGGGTGACGGCCCTGCCTTTGCCCAGAAGGCTGCCAGGCCAGGAGTTTTCTATGAGTGATACACCCCAAGACCCAACCACAGACAGCCAATTGTGGGATGCGCTGTATGAACTTTTTGATAAATACTGCCTGCCGCAGTTTCAGGCAGGTACGGTGGTGGGCGGGCTGAGGCAAACCCTGGCACACCTGCACCAGCGTGAGCAGGAACGCTCAACCCTGGAAGCTGAGCTGCAAACTTACCGCCAGCTGGCTTTGACCCTTCAGAACCGGTTGGATGGCGCAAAATAACCCTACAAAATAATCCCGCCGGGCGTTAACAACAAAATAAGAAGTTATTTTGTTGCCATTATTTTGCAGGGATACATAAAGGAGATTTTTATGGCAAGAGATATGAACGGGCTGATAGCCCGATTACAACCAACCAATGGTACACCTTCAAATCAATTGAAGGTGCTGCGTTTATTGGGTGTGCGTGGTGTTGCTACGACGGATCAAATAGAGACCCTGAGTGGGTTGAGCTACGATGCCGCCTATAAAGCCTTGAACCAGCTGAGTACATCTCAGGGCGGCGTAGATCCTGCTCTGCGGATTGCTCATGTTGGGTTGGAAGGTGAGAAGGGCAAGCCGCGGCGGGCCCACATCCTGACCGATACCGGTGCAGCAGCGCTGCGAGCAATCGATGATATCGCCGATTTGCGGGCTCCCAGGCTGGAAGAACACACCGAAATTGCTGCTGCCGTAATGGCGATGGACATCTATACTGCTGCCCGTCAGGCCAACCTGAATGCGCAGGTTGAACGGGTGCTGCCCTTTGGCAAAGATGGCAGTTCAATCCGGGCGGATGTGTTGATTACATCTGAGACTGGAGAGATGAAGATCTTTGAATGCGAACAGACTGCGGCAGCCTGGAGCAAAGCTCGCATCCAGGACAAATTGCGCCGTATGACTCGTTTCTTCGACTCCAAGGGTGGCAATCAGGTTCAGAAGGATGTTCGTGTGCTGTTCAACACCCATCCTGATGACACGCAGACAACGCACATATGGGAGGAACAGCTCGCCGTGGTTGAACGGGAATACGGGAAGTCGCTGCTGTTCTCGCTGCACTGGCAGCGGCTGGTAGATTTCCTCAAGAAGCTGGAGTGGGAAACTGTGAGCGGTTTTCAGCTCCTGAAACCTGCCCAATTGGGAGAATCAACTGAAAAAAGCACAACTTCTACACCCAGGACGGGCGATCTGCTGAATATTCTGCCCGTCATCCAGGGTACCACGAGCGGGATGAAGGATCTGGAACTGCTGTTGGGCTTGATGTATGAGGACCAGCAGGAGGTATTTCGGCAGTACCAGGCTTCTCAAAGTCCGCGCCAGCGGGCAAAAGCCTTCTTCGATTTGATGCTTTTCATCTATAAGGCCAGTCATTACTACAACAGCCCGACTCTGGATTACGCCACGCTGCCGGTCGAGTCTTTGTATCTGCTGCGCCGCTACCTGCACGCCCACCAGAATGCCAAACTGTTCAGCCAGATCAAGCAAGGTCTGGCCACTGCTGCTAAGAATGCGGATGGTGTAACCCGCTACCGCAACGCTATGACCCACTTTATCTGGGATGTTTTCCTGCGCTGGCATGGTTTTGCGCGTGGCGGTCCGTTGAAAGTCAATGTCGAGCCGCCAGGCTTTGAAACCGGGCGCTCCGATTTTTATGTGGAAGTACATGTCCGGAACCCAGATATGTTCAGCCGACCCTATATCTTCCACACCAACTTCTATGACATGGAACCGGAAGAAAAAGCTCTGGCCTGGGTGTTGGAGGCAATGATCAATTATCCAAACGAATTGGGGCTGGAATAACCAATCTGCTCCCATATATAAAGGAATTAAAAATGATGGAAATCCAAAATTTCAGGAATTATCTGATCTCACAAGATCGCTCGCCCCTGACCGTCAAGGGTTATGAGCACGATCTGAACCACTTTGAACGGTGGTATGAAAAATCCAATAATGAAACCTGCACTCTGGCGGCGATTACCCCGACGGACATCCGCTCGTATCGCCAGTTTATGCTGAACACAGAACGGCGTAAAGCCAGCACGGTCAACCGCCGCCTGGCGGCGCTCTCTGCCCTGATGACCTGGGCAGTGCAGCAGAAACTGATCGAAACTGACCCTACCCGGGATGTGCGCAGCGTACCGCAAGTAAGCGCCGGTCCCAAATACCTGGATAAGAAGCAGCAGTACGCCTTGCAGCGGGCGATCGAGAAGGATTTACAGCTCTCCAAACTGCGTTATCCCAAACGCTGGCGCGGTCGGCAGCGGGATGGTTCGCTGGTATTGTTCCTGCTGCACACCGGGCTGCGGTTGCAGGAAGTGCTGGATTTGCACCTGACCGATGTTCAGGTGACGGATCGCAAAGGCTGGGTATTGGTCCGCCAGGGTAAGGGTGGCAAACAGCGTACTATCCCATTGAATGCCGAGGCGCGTAAGGCTTTGCAGGAATGGTTAGGCGTTCGACCTTTGGTTCATCATGATTTTATCTGGGTGGCCGTTGAAAACGAAGGCGACGGCGCTCTGTCCTGCCGGTCAGTGCAGCGGGTGATCATGCGGATTGGCCAGGACGCTGGATTGGACCTGCTGACTCCGCATATGCTGCGGCATACCTTCGGCAAGAATTTAATTGACAGCGGTGTGGGGCTGGAGAAAGTGGCGGCCTTGCTGGGTCACAGCAGTCTGAATACCACTCGGATCTATATTACCCCCAACCAAAATGATCTTGAGATGGCTGTCAACAGCCTGATCGATTAATCCCTGGAGAAAAAATAAGGAGTTTTCTGGATGCATTACAAAAAAATTGCCGCCGGGGTGCAACCGACGGCTACAAATCGCAGCGCTGGACGAGCGTCAACTTGTGCTGTTCATTATAACACGCTCACAACAGGCTTCTTTTTGTGCGACGTTTTACTCGTCTGGAGGCCGTTATGCTGACCAACCGCATGCAAGTTCAAGCCATCGCCGATCGCCTGGCCGGTCTGCCAGTCAAAGCGGAGAGTCGGGATTTTCAGCCGCCATTGCGTGCCTGCTGGCATGCCATTGAGCAAGCAGCCCCTGGGCAGGAATTCAAGGTACTTGAGGAAGCTGTTTATGGTTTGCCCGAGCGTGACCAAATCCTGCAGGCGATCCTGTCGGCCAGGCCGGGCTATCGGCCGCAAATGATGTCCCTGGAAGAGATGGGCAAAGGCCTGGATCCAATCCAGTGGGTCTGGGATGGATGGATTCCACGCAGTATGCTGTCCATCATCGGCGCTTCACAGGGCAGCGGTAAGTCCTTTGTTGGACTGGATCTGGCTGCCAGAATTATCCATGGCCTTGGATTTCCGGATGGATCTCCCGTTGCTCGACCTGGCGCCAATGTTATTTATGTGGATGCAGAAGCGGTCCCCCAGATCTTAAATGAACGCGCTCTGAACTACGGCATCGATCGCAGCAAGCTCTTCATGATGGTAGGCGAGCCAGGCGAGATGATCGATCTTGGCCAACAGTCTTATCAGGACCGCCTGAAAGAAATGGTCGCTATGCTTGAGCCGGAACTGATCATCCTGGACTCGCTTTCGTCCATTCACAGCAGTGGGCAGAACAATGTCGAGGATGTGCGTGCCCTGATTGGTTTTCTGACACGTCTTGTCAATTGGGCTTGCTGCGGGATGCTGCTGGTTCACCACATCCGCAAGCCCGCCAGCGGTGGACAGAGCATGATGAACTTCGACCTTGGGATGGAGGATCTGAGTGGGAGCGGGTATATCACTCAGCAGGCCCGTGTGGTAATGGGACTACGGGTCGTGCAAACCGGGCCAAAATTCGATCCCAATGGGGCTCGCGAGTTAAAAGTCCTGAAATCTAACCTGTCAGCCTATCCGGATCCGTTGGGTTTTCAATTTGAACCGCTGCACCCGGCTGGAGTGCGCTTGAAATGGGACGTCAAGCCGCCAAAACCATTCCGGGAGCGGACCCAGCTTGACGAATGCCAGGAATGGTTGGAAGACTTCTTGAAATCTCATTCAGACGGCGTTAAACCCAGGGAGGTGGTCGAGGCCGGGAAGGATGAAGGCTTGAGCCGCCCAATGATTTACCGAGCGCGTGCCGAATTAAGCCGCCATATTGTCAATACCATGGGGCGCAAATCGCCTGAAAATCGCTGGCAGTGGTCGGATGTTGAATTGACGGTGGATCCAGGCGAGGACGAAATGTAGTTGTCTCAAGAGTCTCAAGAGTCTCGTGTTTTAAGCCACTACGTTCTGTTTTGGCTTTGAGACAGTGAGACTCTTGAGACAGTTGAGACTGTTCTCGAGGATGACAGATTATGTACGATCTCAATGAAATTCGTCAGCGAATATCCCTGGTAAAGCTGGCCGAAGAGGCCGGAGCACGTTTCAAAGATGCCCATCATCTATCCAGTCACTGCCCGCTGCCGCGCCATGCTGGCGATCGCAGCAGCCAGGCGTTCACGATTTACGATCACGAACAAAAATGGAAATGTCATTCAAGCTGCCCTTCCGATGCCAGCGGAGGCGACATTTTCAAGTTCTATATGGCCTGGCAGGAAGTTGACTACAAAACCGCCGTGACTGAACTGGCTAAAAGAGCCGGGATGGCGAATGGTCAGGCATCCAAAGCTCGATCCATTGCTCTGATTCCTGCTTCGTCCCCTTCGCCGCTTCCTGCCGAGCCGTCAACTGCCTGGCAGGATCGCGCTGCACAGTTCATGGCTTACTGCCAACATAACCTGACCAGTTCAGCAGGTGCAGTAGCGCGTGAATACCTGGAGAAGGAGCGCGGTTTGTGGGATGAGACCTGGCAGCTTTTCCAGTTGGGCTACAACCCAAGCAACTTGTATGATGCGCCCGAGCGGTGGGGCCTGAATGGCAACAAAGTCTGGCTACCCCGAGGCATTGTTATTCCTGGCGTGCACAATGCTCGCGCATCCTACATCAAAATTCGTCGGCCTTTACCTGAACACACATTGGGGAGGTATATCGGCCCATGGAGTGAAAAGGACAGCCTGCCAGAGGTGAAATTTGGCGGGCCGCGGGGTGGTAAATCTGTGCTTTTTGGCCAGGATCAGTTTGCCCGGCTTCCAGTGCTGCTATTGGTTGAAGGTGAGTGGGACGCCATGCTGGTTTCGCAGTTTTGTGATGACATGTGTGATGTCAGCACACTGGGCGGAGCCCAGTCTCAATTCGACACCTTCGATCTGGCTGTATTGATCCGCTATCAAGCCGTTTTGGTGGTCCATGATGCCGATGCGGCTGGTGACAGAGGGCGTCAATATATCGCCAAATTGCATACTCAAGGTAGCCGGGTGAGGTCTATCCCTCCACCTTGTTTGAATAATACTTTTGCGCATGATCTGACTGACTTCTGGAAGTCTGGCGGTAATCTGCGCGCCTGGGTTGCTGGACATGTGGCCAAAGCCCTGGACGAGTCTTTGGTGCAAGCATCAACTTGCCCGATTAACCCCACAATTGAACGCTGGCGCAGGATAGCTGCCTGGGCCAGACACGAAACCGGTTTTCGGCTGCCGGATTCATCAGCCGAAAAGGAAGAACTTTATGAAATTGCATTACCCTAGAATTGATGATAACGGCCGGATTATCTGGCGTTTTCACAAAAAGCCCATTGGGGCTGAACTATATAAGAGCGGCGTTGCCTGGTTTGATACCTATGCGGATGCACATATCACGCGACCAATATCCGTAGAGCAGGTGCAAAAGGCTGTCGTTTTTGCCCGTGATTGGGGTTTGGAAATCGAACCCAACGTTGACCTCGGTCTGTCTGTGGAAGAACCTGAAGCACTGGTAGCGTATTTTTACGCCAACCGTCTTGCAATGAGTATGGCCGAGATGCCCCTGGGAAAGGCCGCTACAAGTACTCGAAAGCCGCTGTCCCCATTTTTTGAGGCAGGAGTACAGTATGCAACCCAAACGCAGCGCTGTTTTATCGCTGATCCCGAAGAAAGCGACCGGCAAATTGTCGCATTGGCGTCAGTTGATCAACTGGATGCCTATCCCTGTGTTTTGGTCTGCCGGGAGGAAGAGCGCAAAAGCTGGATCCAGCAGATCCAAACCTACTTACCAGAGGATCTCCAGATTTTGATCGGTGACGAAATCGGGCTTCATCCACCCACGCGCTCAATCTGGGTGATTGACTATCGTGATCTGGCGCAGGATATTCAAATGCCACTCTTGACTCCGGTTTCTGTGATTGTCGATCACGCTCATTTTATCAAGAACCCGCTGGCTAAACGCACAAAATGGGTGGTTGACCTTGTCAGGGGAGTAAAGTATCGCTTTTTGGTGACCGATTTTCCTGTCAACATCTCGCCTTCTGATTTGAGCGAGCCACTGCAGATTTTGGGAAAGCTGACTGAGTTTGATAAGTTGGGGGATTTCCTCAAGCAGGCCAGTCCTAATCCTTTGGATAATCGGGGAGTAAACATTAAGGGTACTACGTATGAGCGCAAGTTGGCTGCTTTATACCGCAAACTGCGCTGGACCTGTTTGGTGCGTCGTTGTTACGACCCGGGTTTGCGTTCGGCCGAACACCTCCAGCATATTACTCTGAGCAAAATTCCGGAAGGATTTTTTGCGGGCGAAATTCGCAGCGATCTGCGCTATTTCGGTCTGCAAAAAGTCACTTCGGCAACCGTCTGGCTGGATGGGTTTTTGAACCGAAATCCTGGTAAGGTATTGGTCTTCGCCCATCACAACGATGTCGTTGAGGAACTGTCTGCAGCGCTTGATATCCCAGCGATTTATGGTAAGGTGACTGATGAGAAAAAACGCGCCTCACTGGCAGCCGAGTTTGCTGATCCAGATGGCATCCATGCTTTGATTGTCGCCAGTGACGTTGAGCTGACCTGGCCGCTGGGGCAAGTTGCAGCACTGGTGTTTGTGGAACTTCTGATCACACCCAGGCAGTTTTATGGAATGATCGATCACCTGCTGGGTCCAGATGCGGTCCGATCAATCCCAGTTCATTTCCTGTATGCAGGCCATTCTTTGGATTGGGAGGCCTTAAAGCGTCTGGAAATGCGCCTGGAGGATTATGACCAGGTAATGGATGGTCATCAGCCCGTCAAGTAATTCCACCACATTTTTCCCCACCAGCGGCAATTGAAATTCAGCCCGGAGTCGCAGCGTTGTCAAGGGCGTTTGTTTGCCCTTGACATAAGCGAGCACCGGGCGAGAATATCGGGGCCGCTGGTGGGGATGGCGATTTACAGAACACAACCAAAAATTGTTCGACCATTTTATCGCCCCCGATGACAAGGTAGCCAGGTGAGGCTGTCTTCCAGCGTTCTTTGAAGGTTGGATAGTCGGTGGCGTTTTATTGGAGAACGTAAATGCCGTTAACCATAAATAACCTGGTAATTACGACGTGGAGCCGTTTCGACATGTATAATTATCGTAAGATGAACAAAATCGATGCTGTTGAACTGATTGAAGCTGTACGTAAAGATGAGTTTGAGGACGCTGAGATAGAAGTTAAACGTGCTCAGCGTGGCCTGCCGCAGCGGCTCTTTGAACCGCTTTCGGCGTTCGCAAATCAGCCTGGCGGCGGGATAATTCTCTTGGGAATAGACGAAAGCCAGGAGTTTCGCCTGACAGGCGTCGAAGCTATGCAAACGGTACTCAGCGAACTCACAGACCTGGCTGCAAAAATGATCCCGCCTCTGGCATTGGAGATTACATCTGTTGACATTGAAGATAAGCCCCACCACCTGGCCCCATAGAAATAGAGCCCAATTTCCACCTGATCGCGCTGCCCGGTATATTGGAAGGTGGTGGCAATCGTTCCTGAACTAAACCTGGTTTCTCCCCAGGCCTTGTAGCGCTGCTCGCCAATCGCTGCGCCAGCCGCGTCTGCGGTCTTACCAGTGCGCCCCAGGTGATCCGCAAGAAGGTAGTTCAGGTTGACCGTCTGCTGCGTGGTGTTCCCCGTGCGCATGGCGACTCGCGCCGTTCCAGCATAATAATACTTGATCATCGTCGCAGCGCTGCCCGTCCACTCAAAATAGTTGCTGATATAAACGGTGGTTGCGCTGCCCACAACACCCTTAACCCGCGCTCCGTTGCCGTCGTACGTAAATGTCGCGCTGGCCGCGCCGCTGACACTGGTCATCTGGTTCTCGGCGTTATACCCTAGGGTAAACGTCTGCGCGCCAACCACGCGCTTGACCATATTGCCGTTCAGGTCGTAGCAGTAGGTGTTGTTTGCGCCTACACTAACCACGGCATGCGCCTTGCTCAAGGGCCCGCCCGGGCAGCTTGCACTCTGCGCCCCGTAGGTGTAGCTGCTCCCAGCTTTGGAAGCCAGGTTGCCAGTCGAATTGGAATAGTCATAGGTTTCGGAATTGTAGGTTCCACCGGTTCCACTGCTGGCTGCGGCACTGATCAAACGGTTGAGGTTGTCGTAGGTGAACGTCTGGGTTTGCATTCCACCCGTATTGTAATCCTTTATTCAGTTGATATTACCGCCGGAATCGTAATTGTACTCAAAGGATTGTAATGAATCCGGATCAGCATACAATCCGCTGGTCAAATAGCGGAGCCTGCCACTCTGCCCCTGGATATCCCAGCCGTAAAAAACCTGGCTGCTGACGATCACCGGTGTTGCCGCCTGGGTAGCCGCCCCCAGCCAGCGCTGGTTGACCCGACCGGCAGCGTCGTAGATCGTGGAGTTGACGTAATAGTAGTTATTGCTGCTATACAGTGTTTTCAGCGCCCCCTGTGAATTGTAGCCATAAGTCACCTGCTCGCCGGTGCTGGCAGCGTTGTCTCCCGGATACTTCATCCAGGCGGGCATATTCGCTATATTGTAGCCATACTGTGTCCTGAACAGCCCGCTGCCGGTGACCGTCTTGGTCTCGTTGGTCAGCCTGCCGCGGTTGTCAAAGCTCCATCCGGTACCGCCCGAACCGTCCAGCATGCCCGTGCGCTGGCCGATCCCGTTCTTGCTCAGGATTTCGCGGTATTCCTGGATCGGCAATACCCCATCCAGAGCAAACGCCAGGGGATAATACAACTGCCCGCTCCAGCCCGCGCCCAGTTGCTCACTGCGGCTTGCCAGTATATTGGTGGGGTTGTTTGTACGCCACAGTTTAATCTGGCAACTCCCTGTGTATAAAATTGTCGAGTAGATCATGCAAACTGAAATTACTTTTTGGGTGATTAATACGGATAGCAGATTTATACTCACCATTTAAACGATGATCTACATCTTCATATGACTGTAGATATAGCCCGATATCGGACACTTCATTTATCAAAAGATTACCCATTGTTTGGTTATCTAAGACAACTAAACATCCGAATAAAACTGAATATGCAGTTTTTTCAACAAGATCTTCTACAATCATTTTTTGAGAATTATCTAGGCCTTGATACCATTCATGCAGTTTTAGGTCATCAAATTTCGACTTCCTTGTAACTGGACCGCTTCGCAAGAGTGATTTAATGACTTCAATCCCACTTTTATACGCTCTTTTAACAATTCTATCCACAAATAGGTCGATTCCTGTTTCAGTATTCATAAAGTAAAAATCTATCTCCTTTCTATTTACTCATAATTGGATAAGTTTTCTTGTTGAGATCAATTAATTTCCTAAGCGTATCATTCGATACGTCAATATTTCTCAAATCATAAATGGTTTTTGCTAACAAATCGCGTGCGCTACCAGTATATTGACCGATTATATTTGTCCCATCCATCGCCATGTGCTGAGCATGAGGTAAAACAATGGCAGGAGCATTGGTAGGGTCATAACTTGGAATAGCCTGACTTGCAGGATTCTGCTGAGGTGCATGATGAATATCTAAAGTATCACTTGGAAGTGATTGATTATATAAATCACCTGACAGGCCGACATCATAAGGCTTACACGCATTATGTACCAACCACTGCCCTTGACCCACAAAGTAGGTGTGGGCAGTAGCCACAGTCAGATTATACATCGCCTGTGTCTGGTGGACGCTCCATTTCCACCAAACAAAGCCTGTTGTGCCGTCCGCCTGGCGGACTTGCATGCCAAAACTCAGGTCTTCGGCAGCCAGCCAGCCCTTTCCTTCCACATAGAAGGGATGTTCGGGGGTCGTCTCAATCCATTCGCCATCGAGCAACAGGTTCACAATGATCGAATCGTCATGCGACCAGACCGCATTACCGGGTAGTATCCAGCCTGTTCTCCGCTTCGTTTCAGGCCAGCACAGTGTCGCCAATCTCAATCGCTGAGATTTCGGTTTCGCCTTCTTCGGTTGTCACCGGAGTGTCGGCGCTAAAACTGCACAATGCACCGGCAATATCTCCTGCGGAACTAAGATTACCAGCGGTTTTCTGTGCATCTACTGCCGTATCTAGCTCATTTACAGTATCCACGACGTTGTCTGCTGCTCGAACGGCATCCACGACATCGTCTATGTGCATTGCTGCTCTGACGGCGACACCACCGCCATCCATTACCGCCTGCTGCGCTACCGGGAAAAAGCCGAAGTCAATCTCAGCGCCCATCGTTTGCGCCATTCGTTCGCCATGAACCTGCTGAAGCCGGTGTGCCGGTGGCCAGCATCCAGAAGCTGCTCGGCCACCGCTGGCTGGAAACCACCCAGAACTATGTGGAGGCTAAAGACCCGCAGGTACAGGCGGATTACTATGCCGCCTGCGGCAAGATCGAAGGCTGGGCAGGCGAGGTGCAGCCATAAGCCCGCTGAAAGCCGCCGCCAACCTGGCCGAAATGTACGACCTGGGGCTGAAATATGCCCGCAACAAGAGCCTGCTGCCTGGGACAAATGTCC
>Ga0268298_10003650_pt1 | contig 15561 bp, 12 predicted proteins | sample WWTPWeurt_MetaG_FD_194462 | JGI IMG/M metagenome (GOLD analysis project Ga0268298, IMG submission 194462) | Activated sludge microbial communities from WWTP in Nijmegen, Gelderland, Netherland - WWTP Weurt | ecosystem: Engineered > WWTP > Aerobic digester > Activated sludge | place... | reverse complement strand
GAAAAGGTTGCGTTTTTTTAGAATAAAAAAAGCCCTACTATATAAATAGTAAGGACTTTCACAAATTAACCCCCTAACAAATTTTTATAGTTTTATAAACGGAATACTTTTTACAAAAACATCGCCATTAAATGCATTTAAAACGTAATTACCCCCAGTTAAATCGTTTAAATTAATTTTTAGCTGCTGATTTCCAGCTTGAACAGGAAGTGTAATTTTTTTAGCAATCATGCCTTGAAGGTCTAATACTTTAATTGTTAGTTCCTCTATTTTACAAGCCACAATATGCAAATAACTATTGCCTGTTGTAGTATTTGGGTGCATACTTTGAATGTACATAAGCTATAGTTTATCTAATAAATAAAATTATAGTATGCATTAGATACAACATTATAATATTATGTTGCTTAGCTTTAATAATAAAATTGAAAGGGATAAATAAGGAAAAATTAGGTTTATTTTACATTTACAATTAATACAGGAATATTTAGACCATGCCTAACAGCATCAATAGTTTCTCCAAAAATGTAATCTTTTAAACCACTATGCCTGTGTGCACCCATTATTAATAGTTGAGAATTAGTATTTTGAACAATTCTTTGTATTTCTTTAACCCTATTTCTGTATCCAATTTGTGCTATAGCTAAATAGCCAAGAGATTTTAATTGATTACAGTAGTTTTCTAAATTGTCCATATCCTTCCTTGCTTCATCATCATCTACATCACTTCCTAAATATTTTGCAGATGCACTTTCTACAATATGAATTAATATAAATACAGATTCTTTATTTCCCTGTGCTAAAGCATTAGCAATAAGTTTTTCATCTCCCTCACTAAAATCTAAAGCTATGGCAATTGTTGTAGGAGGTTGCACTATTAAATTAGTTAATTTGTTTGAGCTATTATGAATACTAGTAGATGTTTTACGAATGCGATTTGATGCAAAAGGTAAAAATGTCATCATTAAAAAAAGCCATACAAATAAAGCCGCTGAAAGTAATATTATTATTTTCCAAAATAATGCTCCACCATTTTCAAAATATTCAATACACTGGCCAATTACCATTTGAGCATTCAAAAAAATAAGTACAATTGCTATTACCCATGCTGCAATTTTGGTTACAGGCTTTATAGCAAATTCACCCATAGTTTTTTTATCGCTTACAAAATGTATTAAAGGTATTACAGCAAAACCTAATTGAACACTTAATACAACCTGGCTTAAAACCAATAGTGCATCAACTTTTTCATCGCCATAAATTAGAATTACCAAAACAGCAGGAATAACTGCAATAAGCCTTGTAATTAACCTTCTAAGCCATGGATTAATTCTTAGCTTTAAATAACCTTCCATAACAATTTGCCCTGCTAATGTACCTGTAACAGTACTGCTTTGCCCTGCAGCAATTAATGCAATTGCAAATAAAAATGGGGCTACTGTTGTGCCCAATAATGGAGATAATAATTTATGTGCATCTTCAATTTTAGCTACATTTTGATGGCCTGTTACAAAAAAGGTAGATGCTGCTAAAACTAAGATACCTGCATTAACTAAAAAAGCTGCATTAAGTGCAATTGTACTATCTATAATATTAAACCGAATTGCTTTTTTAATGCTAGCAGTATCGCTACCAATTTTTCTTGTTTGTACCAAAGCACTATGTAAGTATAAATTATGTGGCATTACTGTAGCTCCAATAATACCTACTGCAATATACAAAGCCTCGTTATTTAGAGATGAAGGAATAAAACCTTTTACTAACTCTGTTGCATTTGGTTTTGCCAAAAATATTTGAATTAAAAAAGACAAGCCAATAACTATTACTAAAGCAATAATAAAAGCTTCTAATTTTCTTATTCCAAATCGTTGCAACCACAACAATAAAAAAGTATCTAATACAGTAATACTTACCCCCCAAATTAAAGGCAAGCCTGTAAGTAAATATATACCTAATGCCATACCTAGTACTTCGGCTAAATCGCAAGCAGCAATAGCAATTTCGGCTAAAATGTATAAACAGAAATTGATTAGTGGAGGATAAGTTTCTCTATTAGCCTGGGCCAAATCTCTTCTTCTAACAATACCCAACCTAGCACTTAAACTTTGAAGTAATAATGCCATTAAATTGCTCATTAATAAAACCCAAATTAGTTGGTATCCAAATTTGGCTCCTCCTTGCAAATCTGTTGCCCAATTTCCTGGATCCATATAACCTACGCTAACCAAATACGCTGGGCCTACATAGGCTAAAAAACGTTTAATACCTTTTCTGGGTTGTGTAGTATCTACAGTTTCATGTACATCGCTTAAAGAATGATGAGGATGATGGTTGGGCATATATACAACTAAAATAAAACTTTAAATTTAATTATTAGTTTAAACTATTTTATACTATATACAACTAGTTAAAAAAAATAAAATTACTACACTTTAAGCCACTCCAATGCTGCAATTTTTATTATGAGTGCATAAAATTAAAACACTAACTTTACCCTAACATAAAAATAATGTTTATGAAATCGCTGCTCATTCTTTTTATAAGCGTTTTTCTATGGAATAATATTGTTAAGGCACAACCGCCTTGCATTAATGGTCATATTAATACAGATTTAAGTGCTTCTCTTTCTGCTGGTCTTTATTATATAGATACAGATGTGTATGTTACAAGCGATATTACTATAACCGATGCAGAATTATTAGTAATTGGCAACGTGGTATTTTTAAGCCAAAACCTGTACAATGCCATTACCAATGAGCATAGAATATTTACTACAAGCTGCGAGCTCAGAAGTACCGAGTTTCCTGATAGCTTTGTTACTAATAACTATGTAGCTAAACCTGCCAATAAGATTATAGAAAATAATACCCTAAGTGTTTACCCCAACCCCGTCAATAATAATGTTACAGTAAAAGGAAATGATATTGCTTATATAGAAGTATATACTATTTATGGTATAAAAGCATATAGCTCTCAACACTACAATTATAAAGGAGCAGCAGTTATTAACCTACCATTAAAAAATTTGGCACAGGGAATGTATATACTAAAAGTATATGATAGGCAAAACAAAAGTTTAAGTCGTAAGCTGATAAAGCAATAAAATGAAATATTGGGTAACGATATTATTAGTTTTACAAGGTTATATTGGCAATACCCAATATAACCTTGTACCTAATTACAGCTTTGAGGATAGTGTTGTATGTCCTAGTGATATTAATGGTGGACCATTGCCCGCCCCTTGGTACTTACCACAAAATGTACCAAATAAATTATGTTATTTTCATTCATGTTCCACTTCATCAAATTATAGTGTGCCGAATAATGTTGGCAATACCAGTTTTCAATATGCTAAAACAGGACAAGGTTATGCAGGAGTGGATGTATATAATAGTCTTTCCTTTTTTGATGGTAGATATTATCTTCAAACAAAGCTTAAAAGTCTATTACAGATTGGTGGGTGTTATTATGCTGAGTTCTGGGTTTCTCTTTTAAATTATTCAAGAATTGCTACCAATAATATAGCTATGCTCGTTACAGATACAGCAATATTGGTAGATGCCAGTTATGATGCTCAATTTGGTATTGGTTTAATACCTGCTAATCCACAAATATTTAATTATGGTAATCCTGTAATTACAGATACCCTGAACTGGGTAAAAATTAGTGGTGTATTTACGGCTCAGGGTGGGGAGGAATATTTGACTATTGGTAATTTTAAAGATGATACTAATACAGACACTCTAAGAGTTAATTCAGGAGTAAATACTTATGAAAAAGCAGCCTATTACATAGATGATATATATTTAATACCCTTAGACAGTATGTTTTTACATGCAGATGCAGGTACAGATAAAACCATAACACAGGGGGATAGTGTATATATAGGCAGCTATATAAATGGTATTAATAATATTACATGGTACAACAGCACAGGCAGCATAATAGCAACAGGCATACCCGGTATGTATGTACAACCTGCTGCAAGTACTTTTTATGTAATAGAGCAAACCGTGTGTGGGCAATACTCCAAAGACACTGTATATATTACTGTAGGTGTAGTACCGTTAGTAATTAAGAATTATGAATTAATAATTAAGAATGAAGGAGTAGTAAATAAATGGATTACTTTGAATGAAATAAATGTTTCGCATTTGAATGTACAACGCAGCAGTAATGGTGTAGAATTTAATACTATACAACAAACAGCAGCAAAGAATAATACTTATAATGAATACAGCATTACAGATGAGCAACCTTTAAATGGAACGAGTTATTATCGTATAGAGGCAGTAGATAAAGATGGGAAAAGGACTTATACTAAAACAGAGAAAGTGCAATCGAAAATTGAGAATGAAAAATTGAAAATTTATCCAAATCCTGCGAAAGATATTGTAAATGTTAGTTTTCCCAAAATAAAACAAGTAACTGTTGCAGACATAATAGGAAGGAAATTGATAACTAATAACTATAATATTTTGAATAACGTACAACTCGGTATTTCATCACTTCCTAAAGGTATATACTCCATAATAGTTGTAGATATTGGCAATAACATACAATCTAAAATAATTACGGTAGAATAAAATTCAACTTATTTATAAATTACTCTTCCTTTGCTTAAATTTATTTTGTGAAAAAAACTTACAGCAAATGGATTTTATTTGTAGTGCTATGTTTAATATGGGGTAGTTCTTTTATGTTAATGAAATGGGGTATGTTTGATAAAAACAACAACCCTACTCTTTCTGCTTATGATGTAGCTGCTTTAAGAATTTTGTTTGCAGGAATTGTAATGCTTCCATTTGTTCCAAGTAGTATCAAAAAAATTTCAAGTAAATATCTTGTATATGTTTTATTAAGTGGATGGTTAGGAAGTTTTTTTCCAGCATTTTTATTTTGCATTGCTGAATCTAAAATTGATGGCTCTTTGGCAGGAAGTTTAAATGCTTTAACCTCTTTGTTTGTAATTATAACAGGCTTCTTGTTTTTTAATGTAAAGAGTACTCGTAAAAAAATAATTGGTGTAATAATAGGATTATTAGGATGCACTTTAATTACAGTTGCCAATTACAGCAAACCTTTTGAATACATAGCATACAGTGGTTTTGTAATATTTGCCACCTTTATGTATGGCTTTAATATAAACCTAATTCAAAAAAAATTATCCGCATTAAATGCTTTATCTGTTGCTGCTATTAGCCTCACAGGTTTGATAATTCCTTCAGCAACTGTTTTATTTTTTTCAGGTTATTTTTCATTGCCACTTTTACAACATACTTATATAATTAGTACCTTGTCAAGTGTAGTTTTAGGCATATTGGGTACTTCGCTTGCAACTATTTTATTTTATGTATTAATTAAAAGATCTGGTGGCTTATTTGCTTCACTGGTAACTTATGGAATTCCTTTTGTAGCAATAGGTTGGGGTTTTTATAATAATGAGTTTATTACCCATGTGCACATTATTGCTTTATTGGTTATACTTATAGGCGTTTTTATTGTAAACAAAAAACAGCCTAAATTGTAATACCAGTTACCTTGTTTTATAGTTTTTTTTTACACTAAAAAAACATTCCTACTTTCGTTGTTCAACAAAAATTTTTAGCAATGCAAATTTGGAAAGAATATCAAGAACAACACAAAGAAAGGTTCTTAAATGAGTTGTTGGAGTTATTAAGAATACCTAGTGTAAGTGCAAGAAGTGAACATAAAGAAGATATGATTAAGTGTGCCGAAACTGTAAAGCAAAGATTATTAGAAGCAGGTGCAGATAAAGTTGAAATTTATCCCACAGCAGGACATCCTGTAGTGTATGGAGAAAAAATTGTTGATGCAACCAAACCTACAGTTTTGGTTTATGGGCATTACGATGTTCAACCACCAGACCCTTTAGAACTTTGGCATAGTGGGCCATTTGAACCAGTTATTAAAGATGGAAAAATTTTTGCTCGTGGAGCCTGTGATGATAAAGGACAATTTTATATGCATGTTAAAGCATTAGAAACAATGGTTAACACCAACACTTTACCTTTAAATGTAAAATTCTTAATAGAAGGGGAAGAAGAAATTGGTAGCATGCATTTAGGCGAATTTTTGAAACAACATAAAGAGCTTTTACAATCAGATGTTATTTTAATTAGCGATACTGCTATGTTAAGCATGGAGAACCCAAGCATTGATGTTGGCGTAAGAGGCTTAACTTATATTGAAGTAGAAGTAACAGGACCAAATAGAGATTTACATAGTGGTGTGTATGGAGGTGCAGTTGCAAACCCATTAACTATTTTAGCTAAAATGATTTCTTCTTTACACGATGAAAATAATCATATTACTATACCTGGTTTTTATGATGATGTGGTAGAAAGCAGCGAAGCTGAAAGAAAACAATTAGCAGAAGCTCCTTATGATGAAGAAGAGTATAAAAAAGATTTAGGTGTAAAAGCATTATGGGGCGAAAAAGGATTTACAACCAATGAGAGAACTGGCATAAGACCAACATTAGAAGTAAATGGTTTATGGGGTGGCTATACAGGAGAAGGTGCAAAAACTGTTTTACCAAGTAAAGCTTTTGCTAAAATTAGTTGCCGTTTAGTACCCAACCAAACGACTGCTAAAACTGAAAAATTATTGATAGACCATTTGCATAAAATTGCACCAGACTATATTCAATTAAAAGCAAGCTTACATCATGGTGGAGACCCATACATGACTCCTGTAAACAGTATAGAATACAAAGCTGCAGCTAAAGCAATTGAAGCAAGTTTTGGCAAAGCACCAATACCTGTTCGTGGTGGTGGTAGTATTCCAATAACTGCATTGTTTGAAAGTGTTTTAGGAGTTAAAACAGTTTTCATGGGCTTTGGATTAGATAGTGATAATTTACATAGCCCTAACGAGAAATATGATTTGTATAATTATTATAAAGGCATTGAAACTATTCCTTTCTTTCATCAATTTTACAATGAAATGAAATAGTTTTTAATTTATAATTTTAAAAATCCTGATGATAACTACATCAGGATTTTTTGTTGCTTGAATTTTTTCTTCTCTGTTTTTTAATTTATTCAATAGGTACATGAACCTTTTTTTTATTTTTTTTTTAGAAGTTGAGAAAAATATTTTTAGAATTTCAGTGAAAAGTTTTTTTATTCTTTTTGATTCATGTTTATAAAATAAAATCTCATAATCCTTTGTAGCCCTTTATTTGTAAGTGTTTCAAAGTGTTGTAGTATTAACAGTAGAAATATATTTTCATAAAATGAGTACTGAAGTATGAAATAATTAATAAAGTAATTCTTCTGTCAACTCACAAAAAAAAATAAAATGTTGATAAGTTTGTATATATTTTTTTTTGTTACAGTTAAAAGAATTTTTATTATTGTGGTGGGAAATTTATTTCCCAGTACTTACTAACCCATCATTATATAAAGTGTCGCTTGGCGGCACTTTTTATTTTAGCATGTTTCAATACTTTATTATATATAAACCTTTTAATACACTCAGCCAGTTTTCCTCAACAGAAAACAAACAAACACTTGCACATTATTGTAAGCTTGCAAAAAATATTTATCCTGTTGGTAGGCTAGATTATGATAGTGAAGGTTTATTAATTCTTACCAACGATAAAAAATTAAATAACTTATTACTTAATCCAAATTACGAACATAGAAGAACTTATATTGTACAAGTAGAAGGTAGCATTACACCTATTGCAATACAACAATTAAACAATGGTGTAAGTATTAATGTTAATGGTAAAAATTATACAACTAAAAAAGCAGATGCTGCAATAATTAGTGCACCAATTAATTTACCAAATAGAAATCCTCCCATAAGATTTAGAAATAATATACCAACTAGTTTTATACAATTAACGCTTACCGAAGGTAAAAATAGGCAGGTAAGAAAAATGACTGCAAAAACAGGATTTCCAACTTTGCGTTTAATAAGGTATAGTATAGAGAATGTATCTATTAATAATATGCAGCCTGGAGATATAATTGAATTATCCCAAAAAACAATTTATAATAAACTTTCAATTCCTTTATAATTAAGTTACTCAATTTGTTACTCAATTTTTATAAATCATTTTTTAAAATCTAAAATCACTCCATTAATGCAATACCTTAACCCCGATGGTGGAGGACCATCATTAAAAACATGACCCAAATGAGCTTTGCATCTGCCACACTGTACTTCTGTTCTTTGCATTCCATGTGTGGTATCTGGCGTATAAATAATAGAAGACTTATTAATTGGTTGATAAAAACTTGGCCAACCACAACCACTCTCAAATTTGGTATCACTTATAAAAAGTGCATTACCACAAGCTGCACAATAATAAGTTCCTTTTTCTTTAAAATTTTCAAACTTACTACTAAAAGGTTGCTCAGTGCCTTTTTGCCTTGCAATATAAAACTGTTCAGAAGTTAAAATTTTTCTCCATTCTTCTTCTTTTAATACAAGTTTATTGGTATCCTTATTACTGTAATATGGATTTGCTTTATTTTCTTTTTGCATATTGCTTTTGTTATTATTATTGTTTTGAGCTGTACAATTAGTAAAAGACAAAACAAGTAAAATGGTATAGAAATAAAATTTAATATTCATATTTGAATAATAATTTATCTAATTTTTTTATTGTTTACAAAATTAACACTCAAGCCTTATATTTGTTGTTCAAGTAAGGTTTTAGGTACATGTTAAATGTTATTTTATTTGGTCCCCCAGGTAGTGGCAAAGGCACACAGAGTGAAAAACTTATTGCTAAATATGGCTTTAAGCATTTAAGTACAGGCGATTTGCTAAGAAGTGAAATTACTGCAAAAACAGCATTAGGCTTAGAGGCTAAAGGCTTAATGGATAAAGGTCAGTTGGTGCCAGACGAAGTTGTAATTGGTATGATAAGCCATGCATTAGAAGCCAATCCAAAAGCTACAGGCTTTTTATTTGATGGTTTTCCAAGAACAGAAGCACAAAGTGTAGCATTAGATAATTTATTAAAAAAATACAATACACAAATTGGCGTTTTTCTTGCCTTAGAAGTTAGCGAAGAAGAGTTGGTTAAAAGATTGTTGAATAGAGGATTAACCAGTGGCAGAAGTGATGATACCAATGAAGAAGTAATAAGAGCCAGAATTATTGAGTATGAAAGAAAAACAATGGTGGTGGCAGATTATTATGAAAAATTTAAAAAAGTAGCACATATAAAAGGCGAAGGCAGTGTTGAAGATATTTTTAATACCCTATGCAATGAAATTAATAAAAGGGTATAAATTATAAATCCTTAATTTTTACTACCAATACCAACTGCAACCAATCCTACTGAGTATTCTTAGTAGGATTTTTTTATTACTAACTTTTTAAATTTATATTTTGCCTGTTTGCCTTACTTGCAGGAATAAATGAAGCTATAAATGCAATAATAAAAACTGTAAATAGCACTAATAAATAATCTTGCCAACGCATTTCAACAGGGTAATAATCTACTACAAAACTTCCGCTAAGTTTTAGTAGCTTAAATTTTATTTGAAGCCAACAAATTAGGGTAGCTAATAAAATACCAATGAATGAACCCACAAAGGCTAAAATAAAACCATTGGTGATAAAAATATTTTTTATGGTTACATCATTTGCACCAATTGCTTTTAAAATAGCAATGTCTTTTTGTTTTTCTAATATTAGCATGGTTAATGAACCAATCATGTTAAAAGCTGCAACAATTAATATTAAGCAAAGAATACCATAAATAATCCATTTTTCTATTTGCATTATGGTATAAAGACTTTTGTTTTGCTCGTATCTGGATAGCACTTTAACTTGAGTGCCTAATTGTTGTTGAAGTTGCTTTATAATTTTTTCTTCATCGGTGCTGCTTTTTGTTGTAAGCTTTAGTTCTAGATACGAAAACTGAGTACTATCCATATCTAGCATAAACTGCATAAAAGGTAAATTGGTAAAAATATATTTATTATCAAAATCTTGCTGTAAAACAAAAGTGCCGCTTGGTATTACATTATAAGATAAAAAAGCATTGTTTATACTATTTAAATTTACTGCCTTTTTGTTTGGTAAAAATAAAACAGGGTCTTCTAATGGTTGCTCTAAATAAATTGCAGTAGCACTTTCAATGCCACTACCAATTACTATTTTAGGGTTTTCTGTATTGCCAATATCAAAACTACCACGAATTATATGTTTATTTATTGGTGCAATATTGGTATAATTATTTTGAACACCTTTTACAATTACAGTTGCTTGGTTTTCGCTATTTTTTAATAGTGCTTTTTCTTCTACTACCTTACTCCAATATGCAATATTTGAATTGGTTTGTAGTAATTGATACTGCTGATTGTTTAAGTGAAAGCTTTTACCTTTTACAGGAACAATTTTAGCATCTGCATAAAAATCGTTGTATAAGTTTTTAACTAAACTTTCAAATCCATTAAAAACACTTAACACTAAAATTAAGGCTGCAGTGCCAATCATAATTGCTACAATACTTATGTATGCAATAATGTTTACGGCATTGGTACTTTTTTTACTTTTAAAATAACGCCATGCAAATAAAAAGTTCAACAGCTATAAAATTTACAGATTAATTATTTTTTTGTACTAAGCTTTTGTAAAACTATTATTCATTTGTTGCGTCGCACACTTCAGGGCTTTGTACATTAGTTGGCTAAATTATTATTCAATTTATCGGTTTCTATTTTTTTAAATACATCTTCCATTTTAAAAACATAATCAAGTGTATCATCTAAATAAAAATGTAATACAGGAATACGCCTAACTTGATTTTTTATATGATTGGCTAAATCTCTTTTAATTTCCCAAGCTTTATCGTCAATTTTTTTCATTGCAGCCTTAATGTCTTCAACCTTAAAAAAACTAATATAAATTCTTGCCTCTAATAAATCTGGAGTAACCTTCACTTGGGCAATAGATACCATACCACCCCCCATCATATTTAAGCCTAATTTTCTAAAAATATTATTTAGTTCATCTTGCAGTACAGCAGCTACCTGCTTTTGTCTTTTTCCTTCTTCCATACATTTAATTTTTACAAAAGTACAACCTTTAATTTAGTTGGTAAGTATTGAAAATAAGATAGAGGCTAAGAGACAAAATTTTAAGTAAGAAATATTTACTCTTTTTATGATGTAGCCTGTATTAACATTATTTGTTGGCTACCTCTTCCATATCAAACCTATCTACTTTTTGAATACCATTTAGTTGTTTAATTCTATCTACTAATTCATCTAGTTCTTCTTTATCGTGTACAAATACTTTTATGGTTCCTTCAAATAAACCTTCGCTACTTTCTATAGTTAAACCAGCAATATTTATTTTTAAATCGCCACTAATAATATTGGTAATTTTATGTACCACACCAACATCATCCATACCAATAATTTTTAAGCCAGTTAAAAAAGATATTTCTTTATTTTTTGCCCATTTTGTTTTAACTACTCTATGTCCAAAATTAGCTAATAACTGGGTGGCATTAGGGCAATTGGTTCTGTGAATAATTAAACCTTTGCCAGAGCTTACAAAACCAAAAACATCATCGCCAGGAATTGGGTTACAACATTTGGCTAAATTATATTGTATTTTATCGCTGCTTTCGCCAAAAATAATCAGTTCACTATCTTTTTTAGAAGATGGTTTGTTTGTAGGAAGATCGGTAATGGTTTCTTTAGAAATAATTTTTGTTTTTGGAGCCTCAATTCTATCGCCTATAACCTGAAACTCTTTTAGTTCTTTTAAGTCTATTTTTTTTATAGCTACTTTATAAAATAATTCAAGGTGAGAGGGTAGTTTATAAAATACTATTAACTCATCAATGTTGGCTGTATTCCATGCTGCACCAAGGCCTTCTAACTTTTTTTGCACTACATACTTTCCATCGTCTGCAATTTTTCTTTTTTCTTCCTTAAGTGCGTCTTTAATTTTTGTTTTTGCTTTTGTAGTTACAACAATATTTAGCCAATCTTCTGATGGTTTTTGTTTAGAGCTTGTAATAATTTCTACTTGATCTCCACTTTTAAGTTTATAGGAAATTGGCACTAGTTTATGATGAACTTTAGCACCAATACAGTTACTACCAACAGCAGTATGAATTGCAAATGCAAAGTCTAATGCTGTACTGCCCATTGGTAACATTTTTACTTCGCCTTTAGGAGTGTAAACATAAATTTCTTCGGCAAGAAATGATGTTTTAAAATCTTTTAAAAAGTTTATACTATCTGTATCGTCTTGAGAAAGTGCTTCTCTAATTTGCCCTAACCATTTATCAAATCTATCTTCATTATTGCTGCCTTCTTTGTATTTAAAATGTGCAGCTAACCCTTTTTCTGCAATTTCATTCATTCTTTTAGTTCGTATTTGTATCTCTACCCATTTTCCTTGAGGGCCCATCACTGTTGTATGCAAAGCCTCGTATCCATTGCTTTTTGGGTTGCTTAGCCAATCTCTTAATCTTTCTGGGTTAGGGTTGTATTCATCTGTAATAATGCTATAAACTTTCCAGCATTCTTCTTTTTCTTTTTCTGGCGGTGGATTTAGAATTATTCTAATTGCAAACAAATCATATACTTCATTAAATGTTACATCTTTCTTTTTTATTTTATTCCATATTGAGTGAATGCTTTTTGGCCTACCATATATTTCAAAATTAAATCCTGTATTAGTTAACTTTTCTTTTAATGGTTTTATGAATTCATTGATATATTTTGTTCTTTCTTTTTTAGTTTCTGCTAATCTTTTTGCAATGTCTTTATAGGCTTCTGGCTCCATATATTTCATTGCAAGGTCTTCTAGTTCGGTTTTAATATTATATAAGCCCATTCTATGAGCAAGAGGTGCATATACCCAAATAGTTTCGCTAGATACTTTTAATTGCTTTTCCCTTTTCATAAATTCTAGGGTTCGCATATTTTGAAGCCTGTCTGCTAATTTTATTAATATTACTCTTGGGTCATCTGTTAAGGTTAGAAGAATTTTTTTAAAATTTTCTGCTTGTTGAGAGGTGTTGTTATCAAAAACAGTTGAAATTTTTGTTAACCCATCCACAATTTTTGCTATTTCGTTTCCAAATTCTCTTTCAATATCTTCTAAGGTTAAGTCTGTGTCTTCTACTGTATCATGCAGTAATGCACAAATGGTGCTTCTTACTCCTAATCCAATTTCTTCCACACAAATCATAGCAACTGCAATAGGATGAAAAATATAAGGTTCGCCACTTTTTCTACGCATAGTTTTATGGGCATCTGCTGCCATTTCAAAAGCATTGCGTACAATTTGCCTATTACCTTTTTTAAGTTTTGGGCGTAAAGCTTTTAAGAGGCTTCTGTAACGCCTTAATATTTCTTTTTTTTCTTCTTCTTCATTTAAATTATATGCAACAGAGAGTGCTTCTGGGTCTGTATTTGCTTGATGGGCCATAGTGTAACGAATATATGAATTTTTTTTACGTAAATATTTTTTAAGGCTATTGTTAAAACAAAAAAAGAGGCTGAGTAATCAGCCTCTTAAATATTTATACTATTTATAGTTATAGTGTTCTTTTAATTTCCTCTTCTTCGTAAGCAACAACAGTATCGCCTGCTTGAATGTCTGTAAATCCTTTTACAGTTAAACCGCATTCATAATTGTTGTTTACCTCTTTTACATCGTCTTTAAATCGTTTTAAGCTTCCTAATTCAGCATAAGCACCTTCTTGTCTTGGATAAACTAAAATGCCATCTCTAAATACTTTAATTTTATGGTCTCTCTTAATTTTTCCTTCTGTTACATAACAACCAGCAACAATAGCTTTATCAAATCTAAATACTTCTCTTATCTCAACAGTAGCAACTTCTTTTTCTTCTACTTTAGGTTCTAACATACCTTCCATAGCACTCTTAATTTCCTCAATTGCAGTATAAATAATAGAGTATTGTTTTATTTGTACTCCTTCGGTAGCTGCTAGTTTACTTGCTTGAGAAGATGGACGAACATTAAACCCAATTAAAACAGCATCAGAAGCTGTAGCTAAAAGTACATCGCTTTCTGAAATTTGACCAACCGCTTTTAAAACTACATTAACTGCTACCTCGGATGTTGAAAGTTTTTGTAAGCTATCACTTAATGCTTCAACGGAACCATCCACGTCTCCTTTAATAATAATATTTAACTCTTTAAAATTACCTAAAGCAAGCCTTCTGCCTATTTCATCTAAAGTAATATGTTTTCTTGCACGCAAGCCTTGCTCTCTAATTATTTGAGCTCTTTTGGTGGCAATATCTTTTGCATAAGCTTCATCGGAATAAACTTTGAATTTTTCTCCTGCTTGTGGTGCACCATTTAATCCTAATATTACAACAGGGGTAGATGGTGGGGCTTCTTGAACACGTTGATTACGTTCGTTGAACATGGCTTTTATTCTACCATAATATTGACCAGATACAATAATATCGCCTTGTTTTAAAGTACCGTTTTGTACAAGAATTGTTGCAACATAACCACGTCCTTTATCTAAAGATGCTTCAATAATTGTTCCTGTAGCTTCTCTATTTGCATTGGCTTTTAGTTCTAATAATTCTGCTTCTAATAATATTTTTTCTAAAAGTTCATTTATATGAAGCCCTTTTTTTGCACTTAATTCCTGACTCTGATATTTACCTCCCCAACTTTCTACTAATAAATTCATTTGAGATAATTGCTCATAAATTTTTTGAGGATTTGCTCCATCTTTATCAATTTTATTTACAGCAAAAATCATTGGTACATTGGCTGCTTGAGCATGGCTGATTGCTTCTTTAGTTTGAGGCATTACTGCATCGTCTGCAGCAACCACAATAACTGCAATATCGGTTACTTTTGCACCTCTTGCCCTCATAGCTGTAAAAGCTTCGTGACCTGGTGTATCTAAAAATGTTATATTTTTTCCGTTAGCTAATGTTACCTCATAAGCACCAATATGTTGTGTAATTCCACCTGCTTCTCCTGCTACTACACTAGCATTTCTGATATAATCAAGTAATGAAGTTTTACCATGATCTACGTGTCCCATAATGGTTACTATTGGAGACCTTGGAGCTAAATTTTCTGGCGTATCTTCATCGTCTTCCTCTTCATCTTCTACATCATCAATGCTGGTAAATTCAGCTTCAAAACCAAACTCTCCGGCAACTAATTCAATCACTTCGGCATCTAATCTTTGGTTTATTGATACCATTAAGCCCAAGCCCATACATTTACTGATTACATCTGTAAAGCTTACATCCATTAGGTTAGCTAGTTCACTTACTGTAACAAACTCTGTAACTTGTAATTTATTATCATCTAATCCACTTCCTTCCATGGCAGCTTCTGCAGCTTCTTGCCTCTTTTCTCTTCTGTATTTTGCTTTTAGGCTTTTACCTCTACCTCCACTACCTGCAAGTTTTGCTTGTGTTTCTTTAATTTTATCCTGAATTTCTTTTGCATCAATTTCTTTATCTGCTACTCTACGATTATCTTGTTTGCCTCTATTATTTCCAGCATTTCTTCCTCCTCCTCTTTGTGGATGACCTC
>Ga0268298_10003649_pt1 | contig 15563 bp, 8 predicted proteins | sample WWTPWeurt_MetaG_FD_194462 | JGI IMG/M metagenome (GOLD analysis project Ga0268298, IMG submission 194462) | Activated sludge microbial communities from WWTP in Nijmegen, Gelderland, Netherland - WWTP Weurt | ecosystem: Engineered > WWTP > Aerobic digester > Activated sludge | place: Netherlands... | reverse complement strand
GCGGGTTGCCTTGGCAAACCTGACCCACCGGACAGGGACCGCAGTTGAGCTGACCGCCGCAGCCGTTGCCCGCGAGGCCACAGCCGATGTTCTGCTGCGCGCAGGTGAGCGGCGTGCAGGTGGGGGGCGGGGGCTGATCCGGGGTGATGCAGCTCGTGAGATCGAACAGCATGAACGCGAGGACCTTTTCCTGCGGCGTCATCGGCGAGTTGTTGCACTCGTTCGGGAAGTTCGACCCGCCGGTGCTGCTGTTCGTGGTGACGTGGAAGCTGCTGAACAGCACGCGACCACACTGGTTCTGAGGCTGCGCGCCCCACGGCGTGTTGAACGTGAGGTGGAGCGCCGCGGGATCGGGGTTGTTCTGGTAGTTGAAGATCCAGCGCTGCGCGGGCACGGCCCCGAGCGGGTTCCCCATGTTGCGCCGGGCTTCGTCGACGGAGATGCGCGGCGGGTTGTTGGCCGAGAGCGCGTTGACCGCGGGGATCGCCGCCCATTGGGCGAACGTCTGCCCCTTCTGGAAGGTGGTGTCGATCTCACCGGTCACCGGGTTGTTGTACGACGCCGCATTGACCGCCGCGCTGGTGGTGCCCGGCCAGGGCAACGCGTTCGAGGGCGCCAAATCGTAGAGCCAGGAGTAGCTGAAGTGGGTGAAGAACGCGCGCCCGCCCTTGTTCACGTACGCCGCGGTGTTGGTGGCCACGTCGACCACCCGCTGCTGCGCCGCGTTGGCGATGTCGTGGGAGCTGCCACGGCAGGCGAAGATCAACGCGTCGTACTTGTCGAGCTCCGCTTGGCTGCCGTAGAGCGTGGTGTAGCTCGGCGTCTGGGCGTTGATGGAGGCGCCGTTGTCTCGATAGAAGCGGATGCGGCCGGTTCCATTCGGGTTGGTGAACTGGTTGTCCTGCACGCCGAGCTTCCGGATCACGCACTCGAGTGCGTCCACGTTGCCGGTCGCGATGGCGAACAGCGGAATGTGATCAGCGGAACCGCCTTCGGCCTCGCGCACCGGCAGCCGGGTCTGCTGCGCGGTCAGGTTCGTGGTGGTGCAGGGCGGGACGTTGACGGTGACGATGCGGCGCCAGCGACCCACCTGGATGACGAGCGGGATGTTGTTGCCGGCCGGGACGTTCGTCAGCGTGAAGGTCCCATCGAAGGCAGCGTTCGCGCTCACCAGTGGCTTGCCACTCGCCTGTGCGTTGCACTGATCGCAGGTGCCGGCGGCGACGCCGTCCACGAACGGCGTGATGCCGTACGGATAGGTCATCGAAGCGTTCGGCACGTAGACCACGCCACCCGGGATCGGCAAGGTGCCGTTCGGGGCATAGATCGTGCCCTTGAGCGTGGTCGTACCGCCACCATCGCACTTCACCTGGAGCGGGCAGTAGTTCACGCAGGTCGAACCCGCGTCCGGTTGATTTCCCGTGCCGCACTTGTTCGGACCGCCGCCGCCGCAGAAACCCGTGGAGCAGGCATTGGGACCACCGCAGTCGAGCAGGCCACCGCAGCCATCCGCCGCGTAGCCACAGTCGGCACCGAGCGCAGCACACGTCGTCTTGGTGCAAGCTGGCTTGCCGCACTTGCTGGGCGTGCCGCCGCCGCCGCAGCTGTCGCCGCTCGAGCAGCCGCCGCAGTCGTGAACGCCACCGCAGCCGTCGGAGATCGGGCCGCAGTCGCCGGCCGCGCAGGTAGTGGTTGGCGTGCAGGTAGCGCCGTCGGCGAGCTGGCCGCCGCCGCACTTGCTGGGCCCACCGCCACCGCAGAACTCGGGGGCCGTGCACGTCCCGCACTCGATCTTCGCGCCACAGCCGTCACCCGCCGGTCCGCAGTCGAAGCCCAGATCCTGGCAGGTCTTCGGGATGCAACCCGTCGTACCGCCACACACGCTCGGAGTGCCACCACCGCCACAGGTCGCCGGCGGCGTGCAGTCTCCGCACTGGATGATGGCACCACAGCCGTCGCCGGCCGCCCCGCAGCTGATGCCCTGGTCGGCGCAGGTCAGCTTCTTGCAGTTCGGGTTCGAGCCGTCGTTGGAGCCGTCGAGGTTGATCGTCACGGACGAATCGCCGTCCCCGCCGGCGTCCTTTTGTTTCTTGCCGCCGCCTTCTTCGTCGCCACCGCCGCAAGACGCGGCCAGCACGGCACCCAACCCCAAAACCAGACCACCGATGACGAGCCGGATCGACATGATCACCTCACGCGTGCCCGAGCCGAGGCACGACCAAACTAGACTGTACCCGACCTCTCCGAGGATCAGGCTCGGTCCCCGAGGAAAACCGGAATGACGGGACCGCTCCCCTCGGGGACCGGGGGCGACCGGGTCGGTGGTAGGTACTCCAAAGTGGGCAGAGTGGGCACACGAGGCGACGGGGACGCGACGGCGCGGCCGGAGCTCCGTCCCGGAAGTCGCCAGTCCACGTTGCCAGCGCTCGGCCTCGGGCTTCAGGATCGCCGGGATGCGACCTGCGTCGTTCGTCCATGTGGTCTGCCTGGGCAGCTGGCTCGGCTGCCTGCTCGTAGAGGGCGTGATCGAGGCGCTGGCGCGACGGGACCGCGAGCTCCTGCGAGCGGTGTCGCGACTGCATCGCTCCATCGACCTCTGGGTGGAGATCCCGGCTTTCAGCGGCGTGCTCGCGTCGGGGCTCGTGCTCTCGCTCGATGCTGCGTGGTCCAACGCGCTGATCGCCAAAGTGGCTCTCGGGACCTTCGCCATCTTGGCCAACTTGGCGTGCCTCTGGCCCGTGTTCCGGCGCGCTCGCGCGGCGCAGGCGGACGACTTCCGCGCGATGCAGCGCCATTCACTCCGAATCTACCTGGCATTCGTCGTCGGATTTCCGGCGGGGCTCACCGCGCTCGCGTTGGGACTCGCGCGAATGGGGTGGTTCTGATGCCGAACGCGCCGGCGGCTGATGCGAGCGGCGCGAGCTCGCTTTTGGAATACGCGGCGGGGACGACGCTGGGGTCGTGTCGCGAGGTCAACGAGGACGCCTTCGGGGTCTTCGCCGATCTCGACGCATTCGTCGTGGTCGATGGCTGCGGAGGCGTGTCCTCGGGTGAGAGTGCAGCGAGGCTCACGGTGGAGTGCTTCCGACGAGTCCTCCGAGAGCAGGTCACGCGCACCGGCGCCCTCCTGGTTGCGGATCCCTTGGCGGTCGCCACCTTCCGCGCGAACACCGAAGTCTTTCGCGAGGCGAGCACGCATCCGGCGCGACGGGGTCAAGGCGCGGCACTCTGCGCCGTCCGCGCGTTCGAGGGGTGGATCACCATCGCCCACGTCGGCGATTGCCGCGTCGGACGTCAGCGTGACGGCACTCTGGTTTGGTTGACCGAAGACCACGACCTGGCCTCCGAGCTCAGACGAGCTGGTGCGTCCCGCCGACAGCAGGAGGAGGTCGGGGAGCTCCACTCCACCGTGATCACCCGCGCCGTCGGCATCGGCGAGCACCTGCCCGCCGAGGTCGGCTATCACCCCACGCTGCCCGGTGACGTTTACCTGCTCTGCAGCGACGGACTGTCGCGGCAGGTCGAGCAAAGCCGGATCGCCGCGATCGTGAGCCGGCATTCGCAGGACCTTTCCCGTTGTTGCTCCGCGCTGCTGCAAGCGTCCGAGGACGCGGGCGGACAAGACAGCGCGACCGTGATCTTGCTTCGGCTGCGCGCGTGAGCCACGACCGATTTCTGCTGGATCCAGTTCGCGGACAACGCCGCGCTTGCCGGCGGCGGCGAGCTTCTTGTTTCGTAGAGCTCACCTTGCGGCCCATCACGGTTCGACTCTGCGCGGCTCTGCTCGGAACGCTCACCGCGTCGTGCGCTCCCGGACCGCCCGCGCGGCCGGCGCCCGATACCGCTCCGACCGCGAGTGTAGGGGGCGAGGTCGAGCCATCGCCTTTCGACGCGTCCACCTCGAGTGTTGCTGGCGAGTCGCCTGAAGCCGTGTCGCTCCAAGCGTGTCGGGGCTTCCTGGGCCAAACCGGCGGCGCGCCGGTGGTTTGCGACACCGGCTTTCGCCCGCGACAGACCCGCGGAATCGACTGCTCGGCGGATGATCTCGTGTGCGCCATCCGTATGACCGCCTGGGATCACAGTCCCGTGCGACGAGCGGCCAGCAACGAAGAGGCGGCCTCGTGCTGGGAGGAGTGCGACGCGGGCAACGGCGCCAGCTGTGCGCGCCTCGCCAAGAGCTTCGACGCGCCATTCGGCACCCCAACCGACCCGCGCGAGCCGCGCCAACGATGCGCCGACGCGCTCGCGCGAAAGGCGTGCGCGCTCGGATTGCCCTTCGCTTGCTCCGACTCAGCCAAGTGCGCCGGCCCGACGCGCGAACAGGCCTTCTCGAAGCTGGAGCGAGCATGTATGCCCGCCGTCGCCAGTTGGCAGTGCTTCTACTCGGCTCATGCTCGCGAAATGGTCTGGGGCGCACCGCCTCCAGCGGAGCGAGACCGGCTCTACCGCGAGATCTGCAGCGCGCGCTGTCCGCCCGCGCCAGAGCGCTGCTACAAGGAGCTGGCCTGCGAGGTGTCGCGCCTCCGCTGACGCGCACGTGGCTTCGTTGATCACGGCGATCCATTCGCCTCGACGGCGAGCTGCGGAGGACTCCGGCGAGCAGGACGACGCGACCGTGATCTTGCCTCGGCTGCGCGCCGGAACAGGCCCGGCAGGCCATGCGCGGAGGGCTGTTCCAAGCCGATGACGCAGGGAGTCAGCCGCCCGGAGCTCGCGCCGGCTCGACAGGGTTGTCCCGGGATTTTCGCCGGATTCGTCCCTTGGCGCGCCCTCGGATCCAAGGTCTACTTCGAGGTTGATGCCATGTCGTTGGGTTCTCCTGCTGTCGGTGTGCGCTGTGGGTTTCGGCGCCTGTTCCTCGGGCCCTGAAGTGAGCCCGACGGGAACAGTCGAACCAAGTCGGACGGCGTCGGGTGTGGCCGTCCAGATCCCGGCACGGGCGGACCAACCGGTGGCGCTGCGCGTCGGGGGAACGGAGGCTCGATTCTCGTTGGAAGGCGCGCCCGCGGTCGCCTTCGCCGCTCGCGCCGGAGGCTGGATTGCCGACGCCGAGGATCGACGCATCGAGGTCCGGACCCTCCCGTCGGGAGTCGAAGATTGGGTCGGGCTCCAGCGGCGGCCCAGCAAACCGCTTCGCTATCGGGTGGCTCTCGCGGGCGTGGCCGGGCTGCGCCGCGTCGCTGGGATCGTCGAGTTGCTCGACGCTACCGGTGCTCCGGTGATTCGCGTCGGACCGGCGTACTTGGTCGATGCGCGCGGGCGCACGCGCTCGGTCGCCTTGTCGCTGCCGGACTGCGCGCACGACGAGAACGAGCGAGCGCCTTGGGGTCGACCCGTCACCGCGCCGGGCGCCGAGTCGTGCAGCGTCGAGCTCGGGCTCGACGATGGCGGGCTCGAGTATCCACTGCGCATCGATCCGCCGTGGACCGCCGCAGCGAACAACATGGCGGTCGCGCGTGAGAAGCCGGAAGCGCTGCGCCTCGCCGACGGTCGAGTGCTGGTGGTCGCCGGTTCGACCAGCGCCGTCGCGGAGCTCTACGATCCAGCTACCCGCTCGTGGGCCGCGACGGGCGCGATGACGACTGGACGGAGCGGCGCCGCAGCCGCTCTCTTGGCCGACGGCCGAGGGCTCGTGACGGGCGGAAACGGCCTTTCGAGCGCAGAGCTCTACGACCCTGCCACGGGGAAGTTCACCGCGACCGGCAACATGAAAGCGGTTCGCTCGGCTCACACCGCGACCGCGCTCACGAACGGCAAGGTGCTGATCACCGGCGGCTGGGACGCAGGTAGTGTCACCACGAAAGCCTGTGATCTGTACGACCCCTCGAGCGGTGCGTTCGCGTCGACGGGCGCGCTCGCGCTCGCCCGCGCTCGCCACACGGCGACCCTGCTCAAAGATGGCCGCGTGTTGGCGTTCGGGGATTGGAACGCCGGCACGCCGGAGCTGTACAACCCCACGACGGGGACGTGGAGCAACTCGACCGGCGGTGGTACGTCACAAGACCACACGGCCACGCTGCTCGCGGACGGACGAGTGCTCTTCGTCGGCGGTCGCTCCGGCGGTGGCCTCAGCACGACCGACTACGTGGGGATCTTCAATCCCGCGTCTGGTTGGTCCGCCGGCACCAAGCTACCCGGACCGATCTCGAAGCGCCGGAGCCACGGCGCGGCGTTGCTGCCCGACGGCCGCGTGGCGGTGATGGGTGGGACCTGCGACTGGGACTGCGCGACGCTCGTGTCGTACTCCGAGCACGACGATGGCCAGCTCTACGGCACCGCCGGCAGCTGGACCGGCGTCAGCGCCAAGATGTCGCTCGCGCGCCGGACGGCCGTCGCGGTGACGCTCCAGAGCGGCAACGTGCTGGTGGTCGGCAACAACGGCGTCGACACCACGACGGAGGAGCTCTGCTTCTCCCAAGGCTGCGCCTGCAACGTCGCGAGCGAGTGCTATACGGGCTTTTGCGTCGACGGCGTATGTTGCGACAGCGCCTGCACCGGCACCTGCCGGGCCTGCACGAAAGCGCTGAAAAACCAGGGCGTCGACGGCGCGTGTGGGGACATCGCCGCCGACGCCGATCCACAGAGCGAGTGCGCAGCCTCGGCTGCAACGACCTGCGGGCTCGACGGCATGTGCGACGGCAAAGGGGCGTGTCGGAAACACGTCGCCGGCACGGCCTGCGGCCCGTCGAGCTGCATCGACTCGACCTCCGAAGTCCACGCCGACGCTTGTGATGGGAATGGCACGTGTGTGAAGAGCGGCAGCGGCCCGTGCAAGGCTGGCTACGTCTGCAAGAACGACGCGTGCAAGACGTCCTGCGACGACAAGACCGACTGCGCGCCGGGCTACGAGTGCTTGGCTGGGAGCTGCTCGCTCCGTCCCAACGGCGCGCCGTGCACCGACGCCGGACAGTGCACGAGCGGCCACTGCATCGGCAGCGTGTGCTGCGACACCGCCTGCGACGGCCAGTGCGAGGCGTGCAGCGAGCTCGGAAAAGTCGGGACGTGCAGCCCCTTCTCGGGCGATCCGACGGCCAAGGGCAAGACCGCCTGCGGCGCGGGCGAAGGACCTTGCGGCTCGACCTGCAACGGCGCCGACCCGAAGAAGTGTGTCTACCCGGGCAAGGAGACCAAGTGCAGCGCCTCGGGCACCGCCTGCGACGGTACGGGCAAGTGCGTGCTCACCGGCGCGCAGTGCTCCCCGGATGGCAGCCAGAGCACTGCCGAAGACGGAACCAAGACCGCGTGCGGCGCCTACCGCTGCGACACGTCGAGCGGCGAGTGCCGGACTTCGTGCACGGTGGCCGCGGACTGCCAGCTCTCCTACGCGTGTGAAGGGAAAAAGTGCGTGAAGCGACAGAACGATGCCTCGGGTGACGACGGGGGTTGCAGCACGAGCGGGGCGCAGCCGAGACGCAGCGACCTCGGGTTCGTGCTGGGATGCCTCGGGATGGCGTATTTCTCGAGGCGGCGTCGCGCGATTGGTGTGGCCATCGGCGCGAGTCTCGGAGCCCTCGCCTGCTCGAGCGGCGGCTCGGGCAGCGAACCCGCGGCAGGCGAAGCGCCAGCGCTCCGAACCGAAGCGTCATTGCCCGCGCTGGACGCGCTACGCGCACGTTTCGGTGAGCGCGCCCTCATGGCCGGTGAAGCGGGCGGCTTCGTGCGCGCAGCTGGGGCACTGATCCCCGATCTGCCCGCGTTGGCCCAAGAGGGAGAAGGCCGCGCACGCGTTCGCCTGCCGCTGACGGCGGCCGAACCGCTCGCCATCGAGGACGTGGGGAGCGGCGTCTCCGCAGAGGTCGGCCTCGAGGGCGCCACGCGAGCGCCCGCTTCGCTGTCCCAAGGTCTCGCCGTCTACGCCCGAGCATCGGGCGAAGGAGATCTGGTGCTCCGGGCCGGTCCGCGCAGCGTGGAAGACTTCGTGAGCATCCCTCGGCGCGGAGGGGCGCCCCGCCTCGCCTACCGCGTGAAGCTCCACGGCGTGGCGGGCCTGCGCTTGGTCGAAAATCAGCTCGAGCTCCTCGACGCGAGCGGCACACCACGCCTGCGGGTCGACCCGCCGAGCGTGATCGACGCGCGCGGAGGCCGTCATCGCGCGACGCTCGACCTGGCGGCTTGCGCGGTGGATCGCAGCCTGGTGGCGCCTTTCGGTCGCGCCGTGACGCGGCCGGGGGCGGACGAATGCCGCATGCTCGTCACCTGGAACGACGAACTCGACTACCCCGTGCTGGTCGACCCGACGTGGACGACGACGGCGGGCTTCGGCGACATCACCGGTCACGCCACCACGGTGCTTCAAGACGGAACGGTGCTGCTCGCCCGCGCGGGCCAGAGCTCGATCTGGAACGGGGCTTGGGCCGCCAGCGGCGCCATGCAAGTCTTCCGCACGAATCCCACCGCAACCACGCTGCCAGATGGCCGCGTGCTCGTCACGGGCGGCGGAAACTCCAGCGCCGAGATCTGGAACCCGACCACGGGCAGCTGGACCAGCACGGGCAGCATGTCCGCGTCCCGCTCCCGCGCCCGCGCCAACTTGCTCTCCGATGGCAGCGTCCTCGTCACCTGCGGCGACGCGGCCGGCACCGCCGAGCGCTGGGTCGCGGGCAGCTTCAGCTCCGCGGGCAGCACCGGCAAGGCGCGGAACGGGCACACCGCAACGACGCTGGCAGACGGTCGCGTACTGGTGGTGGGCGGCGTCAATGGCACCACGAACGACAAGTCGACGCGGATCTACACGCTCGGAAGCGGCTGGGCTGCGGGTCCGAACACGGTGGACCTACGACAGAACCACATCGCGGGGCTGCTCTCGACCGGTAAAGTACTGGTGGCAGGCGGTGAGGACATTCCGGGTGCGCCGGGGGCCATCGCCACGGTCGAGCTCTACGACCCGGCGACGAACCAGTTCACGGCCGGAACGAGCATGCCGGCACCGGAACGCTTGCACATCGGGGTCGTGTTCGGTCTCGGCACGAAGGTCTACTCGATCGGCGGTCGCGGCGGTGGCGCCGGCGCTGGGACATCGACGTGGATCTACGATGTCGCAAGCGGCAATTGGAGCGACGGTGGGAACCTCCAGCGCCCGCGCTTCCAACACACCGCCGAGCTCAGACCGAACGGCGTGATCTTGGTGGTGGGCGGCTCGACGAACCCCGAGACCCTGCCGCCGAGCGAAACCCAGTGCGTCGACTACGGTTGCGCGTGCAGCGCCGCCGTACCGTGCCTGGTCGGGACCTGCGTCGACGGCTTCTGCTGCAAGACGGCCTGCAACGCGCCGTGCCAGGCGTGCAGCGCTGCGCTGAAGGGCGGCGGCAAGAACGGTGACTGTGGCGCCATCCCCGACGGCTCGGACCCCGACAACGACTGCGCCACGCAACCGGCATCGAGCTGCGGAACCATCGGCTCGTGCAACGGTACGGGGTCGTGCCGGCTGTACGCCGCGGGCACGGAATGCGCTGCACCGAGCTGCGCCCAGCCGACCGTCGGGCAGCCCGCGTCCACGTGCGACGGCACCGGCAACTGCGTGGCTCCCGCGACCGTGAGCTGCAACCCGGGCTATGCCTGCGTCGGGATGGCCTGCGCCACGACCTGCACGACCGCCACGGACTGCACATCGGGCTACGTCTGCAAGAACGGCGAGTGCAAGAAGAAAGCGAACGGCGATACCTGCACCGACGGAGCCGAGTGTACGTCGGGCTTCTGTGTCGACGGCGTGTGCTGCGATCAGGATTGCACCGGGCAGTGCGAGGCGTGCGACCAGACGGGGACGCCCGGGTTGTGCGTTCCGGTCTCCGGTAGCCCGGTCGGGACGCGTCCGGCCTGCGGGGGCACTGCTCCGTGTGAAGGCACCTGCTCCGGCACCAACCCCGACGCCTGCACGTTCCCGAGCGCGGCGTGCGGCGAAGGCAAGGTGTGCTCGAACGGCGAGTGCATCCAGAACACCGCCGTCTGCGTGGACGACGACACCGCGAGCCAACCGGCGAACGGTCCGAAGACGCAGTGCAACCCATACCGGTGCGATCCTGCCACCGGCACGTGCCGGACCTCGTGCAAGACCGCCAGCGACTGCGTGCTCGGCTCGGGCTGCTACCAAGGTCAATGCAAGGGAACGGGCGCCGGCGGCAGCGGAGGCGCCGATGGCGGCGTCGGCGCCACCGGCGGCGGGGGCAGCGCGAACGCGAATTCCTCGGAGGACGGCGGCTGCGGTTGCAGGAGCGCCGGCTCGGGTGCCGACGGGCGCGCCTCGCTCGCGCTATCGTTGGTGCTCGCGGGCATCGGCATGAGTCGCAGGAAGGAGCGTCGGCGAGCAGCATGAGCGGTTACGGGCACACCACTCCCATCCAGGGGTCGCCCAGCGAGAGCCCACGTCCGACGCTGGACGGTCGCGTCGTCGCGGGAAAATACCAGCTCGTGAGGCTGCTCGGAGAGGGCGGAATGGGCGCGGTGTACGAGGCGCGGCACACGACCACGCACAGGCGTTGTGCCGTGAAGCTCCTCATCACGCCGGAGCTCGCAGCGCACCCCGAGGTGGTCAAGCGCTTCTTCCGCGAGGCGAAGGCGAGCGGCATCGCCGAGAGCGATCACATCGTGCAGGTCTACGACTCCGGGACCGATCCTGCGGACAGCCTGCCCTACATGGTGATGGAGCTCCTCAGCGGGCACGACCTCGAGCAGCTGATCAAGAAAGCCGGCGCCATCGAACCCTTGGCTGCGGTGAGGCTCGTGTTGCAGGCTGCGACGGGCCTGGCCAAAGCCCACGAGCGCGGCATCGTCCACCGCGACATCAAACCCGCGAACCTCTTCCTGACTCAGCGCGAGGACGGCGAGATCACGGTGAAGCTGCTCGACTTCGGCATCGCGAAAGTGAAGATGGAGAACTTCGCGGAGACGAGCCAAGGCCTGACCAAAAGCGGCTCGATGCTCGGCACGCCGCTCTACATGTCGCCCGAGCAGGCGCGCGGCAAGAAGGACATCGACACGCGGACGGACGTCTGGTCGCTCGGCGTCGTGCTCTACGTGCTGCTCAGTGGGGAGCTCCCCTACCACGCCGACACGTTGGGTGACCTGCTGGTCGCGATCATCACCTCCGACATCCCGTTGATCCAGGACCGGGCGCCTTGGGTGCCGCCGGAGATCGCAGAAATCGTTCACCGCGCCATGCACCGCGACCCGGACACCCGCTACCGAGACGCGGGCGAGCTGCGGGACGCGTTGGCCAAAGTGGCCTCGAGCGGCTCCCGCATCTACGCCCACGAGCTCGTGTCCGTCAGCGGCGCCTCGAAGGTCGTGGTCGCCCCGCGGCTCTCGCTCTCCGAAGACGGCCTCCTGCGCGCTGCGACGTCCCGCACCGGCATGAGCGTGACCCAGGAGACTGCGCTGGCGAGCGCGCCCAAGCGTCGAACCCCGCTGCTCTTCGCGGGCATCGGCGTGGCCCTGCTGCTGGTGGTCGGCGGCGGAGTCGCGCTGAAGGTGACCAAGAAGCGGGCGCATCGCAATCGAGACGTCGCCGCGCTCGAGCCGGCAGCCGCGCCCACGCCGAAGAGCCCGGGGCCCACCGAGGTGATGCCGCTCGGCGCAGCCGAACGCTACGAGCTCAGCGTCGCGCCGGAGGGTGTCGAGGTCAGCATCGACGGCAAGGTCGCCGAGGTGAAAAACGGCAAGGTCGAGCTGACTGGCACGCTCGGCGAGACCCGCACGGTGAAGGTGAGTGCGGGTGGCAAGACGCGCGAGCAGGTGGTGGCCATCTCGCAAAACGGGCTCGTCCCCGATCGAGTCGAACTCCGACTCACGCCCAAGGCCGAAGGCCGAGGGAAGAAGGGCGACACGGAGTCCAGCGCGAAGACGCCGCCCAAAGACGACACGACCCAGAAGCCCAAGCCGGCCGGGGACAAACCCAAGCCCAAGGTCGAGACGTCGCAAGACGAATTCAACAAGTAGGAGGAACGTTGCTCCGCTCGCTCCATCGCTTCGCGCGATCGATCTCAGTCTGCGTCCAGCTGGCCTGGCTCGCGACCTTCCTATGCGCATTCGTGGCGGCTCCGAGAGCCGCTGCCCAGCCGGCCGCGAGCCCGGAGGCGACGCCTCCGGCGGACAGCGCCGACGACCAGAAGCGCGAGGAAGCGCGGAAGCGCTTCGTCAAGGGGCTCGAGCTCGTGCAGAACGAATCGTGGGACGCCGCGCTCGCGGAGTTCTTGGCCTCGCGTGAGCTCTTTCCCACCCAGGTGGCGCTGAAGAACGCAGCCATCTCGCTGCGGCAGCTCAAGCGCAACGCCGAGGCGCTCGAGATGTACGAAGAGCTCTTGCAGCGCTTCGGCGACAAGCTCTCGCCCGCGGACAAGCAGGCGGTGACCGAAGCCATGACCGCGCTGCAAGGGCTGGTGGGCGAGATCAGCGTCGAAGCGAGCCCTGCTGGCGCCAAAGTGGTGGTGGACGGACAAGAGCGTGGCAGCGCCCCCCTGGCAAAGCCCGTCCGCGTCGACGCCGGCACGCGCAGCGTGCGCGTATTCAAGGAAGGCCACATCCCGTTCGAGACGCAGGTGCTGGTCGCCGGCGGGCAGAAGAAGGTCGTGCGCGCTGCCCTGACAGCCCTCGCGCAATCCGGCAAGCTCAGCGTACAAGAGGCATCGGGCAAGGCGCTCGACGTGATCGTCGACGGCGCCACGGTGGGCAAGGCGCCGTGGACGGGGGTGCTATCGGTCGGTAGTCACACCGTGTTCCTCCGCGGCGAAGGAGATCTCGGCTCGCCGCCAGCCGCGGCCCTGGTGCGCGCCAACGAGACTACGACGCTCCGCATCCAAGCGGTGGTCCTCGACGCCAAACTGCGAATCGAACCGACACCCGCAAACGCCCGCGTCGACGTCGACGGCGTCGAGCTGGGCAATGGTGTGTGGGAAGGGCGGCTGAAGAGCGGCCCACACAGAATCGAGGTCACGGCCGAGGGCTTCTTGGCCTATCGGCGCGACGTGCGCCTCGTAGCCGGACGACCCGAGGTCGTACGGGTCGCGCTCGAGCGCGATCTCACGAACCCCATGTGGAGCACATTTCGCCCCCACATCTACGCGGCCGCGATGGGCGGACTCGCGCTCGGGTCGGGTTTCGGCGGCGGAGCGGACGACGCCTGCAGCGCCGGCGACTGCGGCGACCGTGGACGCCCTTTCGGATTCCTGGTCGGCGCCATCGGCGGCTACCAGCTCACGGGCGGCCTCGGAGTCGAACTCTTCGTCGGCTACCTGAGCGTGTCCGAGCAAGTCACTCGAAAGAAGACGGGGCGAAGCGACGTACCGCAGCCGCTCGTGTCCGACGACTACCGCGACAAGACCCGTGTCTCGGGCCCGGCGGCGGCGCTCGCAGCGAGCTACCAGTTCCTCGAAACCACGCCGCTCACGGCGCGAGTCTACGCGGGCGTGATGCGAGCCACGGCGCGCTTCGAGAACGAAGGAACCTTCGCGGGCACCGCCGTGCACGGCTCGGGCGCGACGTTCGGGTTCTCGGAACGCGTGAGCATCCCGGAAGCCAACCAGGAGCTCTGGATCCCGTTCGTCGGGCCGGAGGTGCGCTTCGGCTACCGCCTGAGCTCGCACCTGACCATCGACGCGGGCGTGGCAGCGTTCTTCATGTTCGCTCCTTCGGAGAAGCGTTCGGGCGCGGGCAGCGAAGACAGCAAGGACCCGAGCGCGGGCCAACGCTCCGTGCTGCTCAAGGACTACCCGGACGTGTTCCCGGGCGGAGACGACGCCCAACCTGGCGTGATGTTCTTGAGCCCCGAGAGCGGCCTCGGTGCGTTCTACTTGGTGTCGCCGAGCGTCGCGGTCCGCTACGATTTCTAGCCAGCCGCCCGTGGCGCAGGTGAGCCCGACGAAAGGCCTCAGCGCAGGGCGCAGCGCGCCACCAGGTCTGGGTCGCAGAAGCACTCTCGCCGGGTGCTGATGGCACGAAGCTCGTAGTTCGGCGCCTGGTCGGTCTTCGACCGGCCGAGAATGACGGCGAGCTTGGTGTCTTTCGGGCCGTGAAGGACCAGGTTCGCGCAGATCATCACGTCGTTGGTGCCCCGGCCGTCGCTCTCGAAACGCGCGGGCATCGTCTCTTGTCGGCTCTCGGCGACAGCGCGATATCCCTCGACCCACTCGCCATCGTTCGAGGCCCGGGTCAGGCGCAAGAGCATCTCCGGGTCGCGCCGGACCTCGGCGAAGTGCGAGCCGAGCCACGCCGCCGCTTTGGCGCTGGCTTCTCTCTGGGAGCGAAAGCGCCAGGCCATGATGCCTCCGAGAAGCAGCAGGGCGAGGGCCATCAGGGGCCACTCGCGCCGGAGTGCCCGCGCCACGTTCGACGCCTGCGGAGGCTCGTTTTCGTCCGTCGACACGAGTCGCCTTCCTTCTGGTCCCCGACCCTTCGGAGCAGAGCTCGACCAGGAGCCTATCACGTCCGAGCGAGCCGCCAGCGCTCCAGCGCAGGACTCGGGCGTGCAGCCCTCGGCGAGCAGCAGCGAGCCGCCGCTGCTCGAAAGGACCGTGTGCACCCGGACTCCAACCTGGCTAGGGTCCCCTGAGTCGCCTGCTCGGAGGTACTCCAGTGACGAACACCAAGAAGACGCTCGGCAAGAGCACTCTCCAGGTCGGCCGCATCGGCCTGGGCTGCATGGGCATGTCGGAGTTCTACGGTGGGACGCGAGACGACGCGGCCAACGTCGAGACCCTGCGCGCGGCCATCGATCTCGGAATCGATCACTTCGACACCGCCGACATGTACGGCGTCGGCCACAACGAAGAGCTCCTCCGAAGAGCCTTCGCGGACCGCTGGGACCGGGTCACCGTGGCCACGAAGTTCGGTGTGAGGCGCGGGGCGAACGGCGAATGGTTGGGGCTGTCCGGTCGACCCGAATACGTAAGACAGGCCTGCGAGAAGAGCCTCGTGCGGCTCGGCCGCGAGACCATCGACCTCTACTACCAGCATCGTCCGGATCCGGACGTGCCGGTGGAAGAGAGCGTCGGCGCCATGAAGGAGCTCGTGGAACGAGGGAAGGTGCGGTTCATCGGCGTGAGCGAGTTTTCAGCCGAGCAGATCCGTGCCGCTCATGCCATCCATCCAATCACCGCGCTGCAGACCGAATACTCGCTGTGGAGCCGAGACGTGGAGTCGGGCATCCTCGAGACCTGTCGCGAGCTCGGGATCGCGTTCATCGCGTATTCGCCGCTCGGCCGTGGCTTTCTCACTGGAGCGATCCCGAATCGCGAGGCCCTCGACGAGAGTGATTGGCGGCGCACCAACCCGCGCTTCAGCCGGGATGCCTTGGCGGAAAATGCGCGCTTCGTGGAGTTGATTCGCGCCATCGCGGCCGAGAAGCATGCAACGGAAGCCCAGGTGGCCCTCGCCTGGGTCTTGGCTCAGGGTGAGGAGATCTTCACCATCCCCGGCACGCGGCGCATCGAGCGCCTGAAGGAGAACCTGGGCGCTCTCGAAGTCCAGTTCAGCAACGCGGAGCTCGCGGAAATCCGAAATCGCCTGCCGCAGACGACAGCGGGGGCGCGGTACTGAGCGCGGCTCCGGCCATCCTGCGTCGCGCTTCGTGGTTG
>Ga0268298_10003648_pt1 | contig 15565 bp, 11 predicted proteins | sample WWTPWeurt_MetaG_FD_194462 | JGI IMG/M metagenome (GOLD analysis project Ga0268298, IMG submission 194462) | Activated sludge microbial communities from WWTP in Nijmegen, Gelderland, Netherland - WWTP Weurt | ecosystem: Engineered > WWTP > Aerobic digester > Activated sludge | place... | reverse complement strand
GGCGCGCTGATGATCGTGGGCTTCGTGGTGCTCTTGCTCAAGCTCGGCGCGCTCGGGGATGAGATTCGCGACGGGCGGACGAGAGACGCCCACGACATGAAGATGCAGCTCGACACGATCGCAGCCAGGCAGCAGGGGACACAGCTCGCCTTGCAGGCGCAGGGTCAAAGCCTCGCCTTCCAGCTCGACGCGATCGCGGACAAGCAGCAGGGGACACGGCTCGACCTCGATCGGATGACGAGCACCTTGCAGACGCAGGGGCAGAGCCTCGCGAGCCTCGCTTTCCAGCTCGAGGGGCCGCCGAGCATGCGCCGGCCGACGCTGCCAGGCAGCAAGACCACGGACGCGGGATAGATTCCAACCCGCGCGTGACGCACTCCAAGGCCACGGTGCCATCTCGCGGTATCCTCGCTCGCCAGAGGAGACTCCACATGGATCGACGAAGACAACCGCCCGGCGTGGCGAAGCCCGCAGAGCCCGACGAGCACCCCATGGCGTACCTCGCCAAGCTCAGCTTCCCCGAGTTGATCGAGGAGCTGAACCGCGACAACGACCCCGACTGGGCCCGCACGGTCGTTCTGAAGCGTGCGCTCTACCTGATCGACGAGCGGCTCACAGCGCTGGAAAAAGCCCGCGACGGCAGCAAGTAGCGCCATGAAAGAGTGGTTCTACTGCGAGACCTGCGACGTGACGTACCTCTTCAGAGGGAACGAGGTGCCCGGCCACAAGGAAGACGATGCCGAGGTCCGGTGCGGCAAGTGCGATGTCGTCCTCGGCCAGCTTCGCTGCGACATGTACCCGCCCGCGCCGTTGGCGGCGTGGCCGGGCCAGCATCTCGGGCGGATGCCGCACGAGTGAACCGCGGCGGCCGCGAACCAATGCTCCCCCCGACGTGTGCCGGTCCTACTTCTGCAACGCACGAGCGCCCTAGGGGTGAGCCCGCCACTCCTGGGGGGTGAGCCCGCCACTCCCGAGGCATGAGCCCGCCACTCCCGAGGCATGAGCCCGCCACCCCTGGGGGGTGAGCTCGCCACTCCCGAGGCATGAGCCCGCCACCCCCGAGGCGTGGGCCCGCCACTCCCGAGGCGTGGGCCCGCCACCCCCGACGCATGGGCCCGCCACTCGCGAGGCATGTGGCGTTCAAGCTCGAGCTTGGGGTTTGGGGCACAGAGAGCGCTTGCGCGACCCGCAGCCCCAATGTCGAGGTGGAAGATCGCCCGCTCATCGGGGCGCACGAAGGAGGGAGATCAGGCGGGGGTGCCGCCGCCGACGGGAGAAGCGCCACCCTCACCCCCGCCGCGGGTCGAGGCGAAATAGTCGATCACGCTGCGAAAGAGGTCCGCCACGTTGGCGTCGAACTTCTCCGCTGCACGGACCGCCGATAGGACCTTGCGCAGCCGGGTGTGCGCGTCGCCATCGAGGAGCACGTTGGCCTGCTTCATGACCATCAGTGCGTGTTCCAGATCGGCGATGACCTCGTCGATCGACTCCGCCATCTCGCCGGCCTCCGCCAGCTCGTCGGCATCTCCGGCGCCCGGGACACGGTCGCCGTACTTCTTGAGTGCCTTGGCCGTGGAGTCACAGGCGAGCCCGACGCCCTTGCGGGCCTTGGGGATCCGGGCGACCTCGGTCGTGCTCAACTGGCCCGCTCTTTCGGGGAGCGTGATGGTGTCTGGATAGGACACGACGACATTCCCTTGCTTCAGCTTTCCCAACGTGTACCTCCATGAAAATCGCCGGGGTTTCGGCGCATTCGCCCAGAAAACACGTTCGCCCCGATCTCGTCAAGGGGGACATTACGCCGCGGGCGTCGTGGCGTGCGGGGGCTCCACTGCCAAGACGTGAAGGATCTCCCGGGTGGTCCGCCCCTCCAGTCGACCCACGAGCTCGCCGAAGTGGGTCAGCATCGGTCCGAAATCGTGCGTGGACGGGAGGGCTGCGAAGTCCCGAAGCACCGTCTGTAGCTCCGCAGCCATCTTTGGCGTGATCTTCATTGCGCCCGCCGCCACGTCCTTGGAGCTGTATGCGTGGGCGCGCAGGGCGTCCTGCGCGTAAATCGCCGCCCGAGTCAGCGCCGTGAGCACCCGTCGCAGCAGCGCAGGGTGGTGCCTGAGCGCCTCCAACGCTGGCTCGCCGTGCGCCCGATAAAGGGCCAGGAACTCTCTGCCGATGGCTGACTTCTTGAGGATGAGATCGCGAAAGTCGAACAGCACGGTGAACATCGGCTGCGCCGCCAGGGCGAGAATGAGGTCGGCGCTCGTCTGCTCGGCAACGTAGCTGCTGAGCTGCCCCATGAAGAAGCACTGGGCGATGCCCGGACACGGCCCTTCCATGTAAAGACCGGCCGGGCAGGACTCGGGGCCAGCAACGTTCGAGCAGTTGCGAGTGCCGTCTGGATTTTGTTCATTGTAGCAACAACAGCCCATCTTCTTTCCTCCGTCGTTCGTTGTTTGGATTCAAGGGAACTGCGGCATCTTTCCATAGCCGGAGTTGCCCTTTGGCTTACCTACGGTGAACGCCACGAAGTTGGTGGCGCCGAACTTGGCCGCCGTCGGCTTGACCTGCATCACGCACTCTGCGGTCCAGTCGCCCGCACGCGCGCGGAAGCGCCACAGGCCCGGAAGAGCCAGGTTCCCGGCGCCGCCGTCCATCGCCTGCCAGACGCCGTTCGCGTCCGTGTGCCGCTTGACATGTAGCTTCGAAGAGAAGGCTGGATCCACCACCGTCACGCCGTCGACCACGAGCGGAGCCAGGAGCTTTCCCTGGATCGTCAGTTGGACGTCCACCGGCGAGCTGGGCGCGTTGTCGGGCGAACGGTAGCCAAAGACCACGCGACCGGCGGGGTGGCTGTGCTCGCGAGCGCACGTGTAGCAGCCGTTGTAGCCTGCATGGATCGCGGCGTCCTCGCGGATGAATGTGATCCTCTTGATGGCCTTGAGCTTCGCGAGGTACGGACAGCCGTCGCGATGGAACTCCTTGCTTTGCTTGTTCCCCGTCACGTACGTCGGTTCGACCACCTCGACGGCATCGAAGACGGCATCGACCGAAGCCGAAAGGACGATTCCGTCTCTGCCCGTCCACACGTAGCCCGTGTTGTGGATCTCCAGAAGCATGTCCACTCCCGGGAGCGTCTGGGAGAAGATCCCGAACCCAAGGAATGCGCTCGTGCCAACGCCTTGAAGCGCGTTGCCAAGCCCCTCCTCGATCGCCCGCTGCATGATGCCACCGCTCAGCGCGCTCACGATATCCATGTACCACGGCATATCGATATCGATCGCTGTCACCTCGACATGGATCCCGTCGTCGCTCGCGGCGAGGTTGGCTTTGGCGTCGAACTCCACGTGGTCCAGGTTGCCGCTGATATCGAGGTAGTGGTCCTTCAGCTCCAGCTCGAGGGCGTCGACCTTGTACGAGTCGCCGTCGACGTGAATCTCGCGAGGCAGCTTGTCGAGTCCCATGCTCGCGAGGCCGACCGCGATCGCCTCATCGACGTGCTCGACAGGAATGGCGATGCGGATGTCGTCATTCGGCGCCAAGAGCGAAGCGACGGACTCGGGCAGCACAGCGCCGCTCCCCGTGGTCGTGTTGATGAAGACAACCAGGAAGCGCTTGCCGTGCGAATCGGTGTAGGTCTTCCAGGTGATCAGCTCCGCGCTGATCGTGCTCGGGGGGCTCAGGATAATCGACTGGGGCTTGAGCAGACTGGACAGCACGAGCGGCTTCACCACCGTCTCGAGCTCCGGGTAGCCTGCCGGGCTGAAAACGAAGTCACCACCCCCGAGACTGCCGAAATCGGCGCCGAGAGCGGTGAACTTGGTGGCGCCGTCCATCAGCGTGAGCGGGATGGCCGACAGCATGACGGACGCGCTGCCCTGGTGCTCCCAGTCGTAGTTCGTGAGCCGCGCGGTGAACCCGAAGGTGAGCTTGACGGGGTTGCTGTTCACCGTGGGCTGCCCGAGCTCAAGGCTGGGCTGGTGAAAGAAGACCTCCGCGGTGCGCTCCTTCCCGTTCATCGTGTACGTCTTGACCACGTGATTGGGGAAGTTGCCCAGCCAGTAATAGCTCTGGAACACGCGCTCGATCGCCGCCTCGGAGATGTGGACAGCGATATCGAACCCCGAAGTCAGCTCCCTGCTCATCGCAACCTATCCCTCGGCTCGGCCGCGAGAATGGGCTGTCTACGCTGAGGTGTCAAGCAGGACTACCTGCGCAGCAAGGACCGGAGATTGAAGAGGCCGAGCTTGGGTGCGGCGACCGCGAAGGCGCCGCTGAACGTTGTCAATACCAGCAGCGATCCAGCGATGGTGGCGGCAAAGTCCGCCGGCAGGACCGCACGGAGAGCGAGCGCTGGTACAACGCAGAGCGCGCCAAGCACCGCTGTCCGTCCGAGCTGAATCTGCTCCAGGCCAAGACCCCCGATTTGCCCCCGCAGCTTCCACCCGAGCGCAACAAGCTCCACCCACGCCGCGATGACCGCGCCGATCACCACCCCGACGACATCGAACCGCCACATCAACGCGAGTGAGCCTACCGTGCTCGCGATCACCCGATAGGCCGCGTAGCGCGCGGGGGTCCTGGTGTCGCCGATCGCGTAGAAAACCGTGGTGAGAACCCGAGCCGACGCGTTGGCCGGCAGCGCCAAGGCATAGGCTGCGACCACCGTTTGCACACGCGCTGTGGCCGCATGATCGAACTTGCCGCCTTGAAGCAGCACGCGGAGCACGTCGCCACCGAGCAGGCCGAGCGCGAGCGCGATGGGCACCGTGAGCGTCGTCACGCGCGAGAGCGACGCGCCCAACCGGGCACGGAGGCTCGCGTTGCGCCGATCGCGGTCCACGTCGGCCGTGTCCGCCGCCATGTCCGGCAACGCGACAGCGGCCTCGCCCGTGCCGAGCACGCTCATCGGCAGGAGGTAGATGAGCTGCGCGTACCCAAAGACGGCACGCGCGCCTTCGCCAAGAAAGCTCACGAGCGCGGCGTCGACGAGGCCCGAGATCTGAATGACGCCGCGCCCGAGCAGGACGCCGGGGAGTCGGCGCACCGCCTCCTTCAAGTTGGGATCAGCCCGATCGAAGCGGGGGCGAAGCTCTCCGAGCAGGGCTCGGGCCGTGGGCAGGAGGACAGCGAGCTGGAGGGCCGCGCCGACGAGCGCGCTCCACGCCAGCGCCATCGCGAGCGATTCGCCGCGAAGGCCGACGCGACCTCCGAAGGCAAGGAGGCCTGCGATCTGCGCGACGCTGGACAACACGGGCGCCGCGTACGACAGGAAGAAGCGCCGGTGCGCGTTGAGCACGCCCAGCCCCCACGCCGATAGCACCAGGGCGCCCGTCACCGGGAACATCACGCGCAACACCGGCACGGTGCTCTCGATCTGCGCGGTCTCGAACCCGGGCGCTACAGCGCGCGCGAGCCACGGCGCACACGCGACGCCCAGCGCCGACGCCCCGATGACGACGAGCGCGAGGAACCCCAGCGTCGATAGCGCGAACGCCCTCGCCTCTCGATCGCGACCGCCCGCGCGGAGCTTCGCGTAGATGGGAATGAACGACGCGGAGAGCGTCCCCTCGCCGAGGAGGTTTTGGGTGATGTTGCCGATCTGGAACGCCGCCGTGATCGCATCGGCGAAGACCGAGATGCCGAAGTAGTGAGCGAACACCCGCTGCCGGATCAACCCGAACAGCCGCGACAGGAGGATGCCCGCGCTGACGAGCGCCGCCGATCGTGCCGTCGCGGTCCCCGGCGGTGGCGCCATGGGCGCAGGTGCGCTCGTCGCGCTCAGGGCGGAGTCGGCTGCCTCGTCGGTCGCGTGCTCCGCCACCAGGGCGCTCACATCCTCGTCGCTCGCCATGTCAGCGCACCGCGGCTGCATTACCAGCGGGGCCGACACATGGGAAATTTTTCAGCGGGCAGCGCTACCGATCAGCGAGCGCGCCGTACGAAGAAGGCGCGCGGCGCGCCGTACGAAGTAGGCGCGCCCCCCAGACAAACCGAAGCCCTCCGGCGGGGGAAAAGGCCGGAGCCTCAGTGGCCCTTGAAGAAGAAGAGCAAAGGTTGTGCGCTGATTCGCACGACATCCTGCTTCGTGGTGCGGAGGCCCTCTCGACGCTTCTCGCCGTTCGGCCCGATGATCTCGATCTCCTTGTCGCGGAGGAGAGGGGCAAGGACCTTGCGAGTCATGTCTTCGTGCGCGGGGCTTGTTACGATCTTCTCCGTGATGAGTTGCTCGAAGGTCACTCCGTCTCGGTGCTGGGCGAGATATCTCGGGATGTCCATGCTCAACTGGGCGCGGGTGCGATTCTCCGCATCAGCATCGAAGTTGAAATCGGCGAAGGATTGCTGCCCCGAAAGACTGGTGTCCTTTCGCGGATCGTAGCCCAACATGTCCACGCCAGCGCCGCAGTTACTTCGAAAGTGGTTGTTCAACCGCCAGTGCAGCTTGATCATCTCATCCCTTGCGCGAGCGTGCGTCGACAGGTGGATGAACCAGTACTCCCGATTGGCTTTCTCGGACACGATGAAGAAGGGCGTAAAGAACTTGGCGCCGCTCCTCTTTTCCAGCACAGGCGACAGTCGAGACTGGATGAAGTAGCGACGATCGCGTGCGCCCTGCATGTCGCGGAAATCGGAGAGATCGATATCGCCCCCGAGCCCGAGGTTCTCCATCATCCGCCGCGATGCAGCGTTGTCCGAGAGATAGTCGCATAGATAGTCGACGGCGAAGGTGAGGAGCACCTCGGCGTGCGGCAACCGGCGGAAAATGTCCCTGAGGAGGGGGAATGGCACGTCGCTGAAGCCGTACTGGTCGAGCAGAAAGATGCATCGTCCGGCTCGCCCCTTTTTCTCGACGAACTGGATGACCTGGCCAACGTTGTCGGCGAATGTGCCCTCGTGCAGTCGGATGTCACGCCCCAGCGCATCGCCGTAGCCCTTCTCGATCAGGACGCTGCGCAGGTAGTCCTGGTTGCTCTTCTTGGACTCGACGAAGAAGTAATCCGCCAGCAGCTTGAATGGCTTTCCGCCCTGCTTCACACGGTTCTCGCAGATGTCCAGCTCAGCCCGCTTGCTGGCCTCCAGCAAGATCAGCGGGGATCCGCTCATCTGCTCGTGGGTGATTTCGTGGCTGTACAAGCCACCTCCCGCGAAGCCATCCACCAACGTCAGCCGCAGGTCGCGAAAGTGTGGCTGCTCGGCAAACACCTGGATGTAGGTGTAGATGTACTCTCTGAGGATTCTATGCTTGGCGAGCGTGTGAACGCGCACCGGCGGTGGCGGAGCGCCAACCTTCCACAGATAGTCGTATTTCCCCATGAATTCCTTACTCCGCTGCCAACACCAACCTCGTATCGAGCGCTTTCCTCAGCGTGGCTTCCCGCCTGTCACGGATTGTCTGACTAGGGGGAGCCTTGGGCAGGATCTCCGGGTACTCGTCGTACTCGCGCTCATCGAGCTTCCTGCCGTTCTTGGCTTTCTGAACACCACCCCATTGCTTGAAGAAGAAGGGCACAGCGGCGCGTGAACATTGATCCCGTATCGAGATCACCCACTCTTTGGCCATCGGCCGTGCTCGCATGCCGCTCTCGCCGCCGACGATGACCCAATGAATCCCACGGAGATCGATCTCACCCAGATCCTCCAAGAGAGGCTCAATCGACAGGAAGCGAACCGCAGCCGGCGCACTGCGGAGCTCGTCGATTCTGGGTAGGCCATACCTGCGGTCTTCGACGCTCACCCCGAGCCAGATGTGCTGTCTGTGAACAATCTCGGCCGGCAGCGCGCTCGTGAGGTCGCGGAGGCGCTCCGCGCGCTTGGTGAGCATCTGGTAAATGTGCCAGTCCGCTGCGGCCATCACCTCGAACACGTCTCGAACAAACTCATCGTCAACGCCCTCCTGAAAGAGGTCACTCATGGAGTTGACGAAGATGCGGCGCGAGCGGGCCCACCGGAACGGCTCGAACAGCTTGTCCCGGACCAGCCGCAGATCGAAGCCTTGTTCGTACGGATGCCCAGGCACGCCGCGAAACCGCTCTGCAAAGGTCTCTGCATAGCAGTGCTTGCAGCCGGGGCTGACCTTCGTGCAGCCGCGAACGGGGTTCCACGTGGCATCCGTCCACTCGATGGCGCTCCCGTCGCTCATATGGGTTGCACAACCGTACAGTGGAGGGAGGGGGACCCGCAAGCCACGCTTGACCTACCCCCGTTCATCATGGGGGCTCCCCCCGGCCGCGCGCAGCGGAGCGCGCCAGCGCGGAGCGAGCACGGACTTGGGGGGAGCGGGCCGCGGGACGCGGCCGTGGGGGGCAACGACTTCGTCCGGGGCTGCGGGTCACGCGAGCGCGCCCTTCGCCCCGAACCCGTCGCTACTTCGCGTTCGCTCGAGCCAAAAACTCGTCGTAGGAGAGCGTCTTGAGGTCGTCGCGCTTCCAGTGGCGGAGCGCCTCGATGACGGCGCGCGCCAGCTTGAGATCCGTGAGCAGCGGGATGCCCGCGTCCACCGCGCGACGCCGGATCATGTAGCCGTCGGGACGACCTTGCTCGTCGTAGCCGATGGGGATGTTGATCACGAGATCGACCTTGCCCTCGTCGATCGCGCGGACAGCGTGATCGCCGCCCTCGCCCTTCTCGAGGCGCGTGCAGGGGATCCCGAGCTCGAAGAGCGCGTCGGCGGTGCCGGGCGTCGCGTAGATCGGCAGGAGCAGATCGTCCGTGATCACCCGCACCTCGTCGGCGAAGGCGTACTTGTCCTTCTTGGGGCCCGTCGAGAGGAGCACGCCCTTCTTCGGGAGCCGGAAGCCCGTCGCGATGAGCGAGTGGAGGAGCGCCTCGTGCTGGTCGTCGCCGAAGCACCCGACCTCGCCGGTGCTCGACATCTCGACGCCGAGCATCGGGTCCGCGCCGACGAGCCGCGAGAAGGAGAACATCGGGGCCTTGATGCCGACATAATCGAGATCGAGGCTCTTGTTCTCGACGGGGCGGCGCACGCCGAGCATGCGACGCATCGCCTCCGCGACGTAGTTGGTGCCCGTCACCTTGGAGACGAACGGGAAGCTGCGCGACGCGCGGAGGTTGCACTCGATGACCTTCACGTCGCCCATCTTCGCGAGGAACTGCATGTTGAAGGGGCCCGTGATCTGAAGGGCCCGCGCGACGGACGCGGCGATCTTCTTCACGCGGTTGATGGTCGACACATAAAGGGTCTGCGGCGGCAGCATCAGGGTCGCGTCGCCCGAGTGGACGCCCGCGTCCTCGATGTGCTCGCTGATCGCGTAGAGGACGAGCTCGCCTCCGTCGGCCACCGCGTCGATCTCGATCTCGCGCGCGTCGACCTCGAACTTGGAGATGACCACCGGGTGGACCGGCGACACGCCGCGCGCGCGATCGAGGATGCGGATGAGCTCGTGGTGCTCGTGCGCGACGCTCATCGCCGCGCCGGAGAGCACGTAGCTCGGCCGCACGAGGACAGGGAAGCCGCCGAGCTGCGAGACGATGCGGTCGGCGTCGGTGACGCTCGTGAGGTGCGTCCACTTGGGCTGGTCGACGCCGAGCTCGTCGAGGAGCGCCGAGAATTTCTTGCGATCCTCGGCCTTGTCGATGCTCTCGCCGCTCGTGCCGAGGATGCGCACGCCGGCCTGGTGCAGCTTGAGCGCGAGGTTGTTCGGGACCTGCCCGCCCATGCTCACCACGACGCCGTACGGCTGCTCGCGCTCGTACACGTCCATCACCGTCTCGAAGCTGATCTCGTCGAAGATCAGCTTGTCGCACATGTCGTAATCCGTGCTGACGGTCTCCGGGTTGTAGTTGAGCATGATGGTCTCGTAGCCGAGCTCCGAGGCCGCCTGGATCGCGTTGACGCAGCACCAGTCGAACTCGACGCTCGATCCGATGCGGTACGCGCCGGAGCCGAGCACCATGATCTTCTTGCGCCACGACGAGGAGACGTCGTCCGCGCTCGCGTGGTAGCTGGAGTAGAGGTAGTTCGTCTCCGCAGGGAACTCGGCCGCGAGCGTGTCGATCTGCGCGACGTGCGGGATGACCTTGTAGTCCGCACGGAGCGCGCGGATCGAGCCGCGGGGCGCGTTCGTGAGCTTGCCGATCATGCGGTCGGAGAAGCCGAGCTGCTTCGCCTCCACGAGCGCCTCGCGCGAGAGCGGCATGCTCATCGTCTTCAAGCCCTGGTGCATGCGCACGACGGGCTCGAGCGAGCTCAGGAACCACTTGTCGATCTTCGTGAGGTCGTGGATCTCGTCGACGCTCATCCCGTCGCGGAGGGCCTGCGCGATCGCGAAGACGCGGCGATCCGTGGCGTTCTTGAGCTCGTCCTTGAGGTCCTCGAACTTGTACGCGTCGGGGTCGAGCCCCTTCACGCCGATGTCGAGCATGCGGAGCGCCTTCTGGAGCACCTCGGGGAAGGTGCGGCCGATGGCCATGACCTCGCCGACGCTCTTCATCTCGCTGCCGATGCGCATCGAGGCGCCGCGGAATTTCCCGAGGTCCCAGCGCGGAACCTTGCACACGAGGTAGTCGAGCGCGGGCTCGAAGAACGCCGTCGTGCGCCGCGTGATCGCGTTCGCGATCTCCGGGAGCGTGAAGCCCACGGCGATCTTCGCGGCCACGTAGGCGAGCGGGTAGCCGGTGGCCTTGCTCGCGAGCGCGGAGGAGCGGGAGAGGCGCGCGTTGATCTCGATCACGCGGTAGTCGCGGCTCTTCGGATCGAGGGCGTACTGGATGTTGCACTCGCCCACGATGCCGATGTGGCGCACCGTCTTGATCGCGATGCTGCGGAGCATCTGGTACTCGTCGTCGTCGAGCGTCTGCGACGGGGCGACGACGATGGACTCGCCCGTATGGATGCCCATCGGGTCGAAGTTCTCCATGTTGCAGACGGTGATGCAGTTGTCGCGGCCGTCGCGCACGACCTCGTATTCGATCTCCTTCCAGCCGCGCAGGCTCTCCTCGACGAGCACCTGCGGGATGCCGCCGTCGAACGCGCGCCGGAGCGCCGTCTCGAAGTACTCCTCGGTGTCGACGATGCCGCTGCCCTTGCCGCCGAGCGCGAAGCCGCCGCGGAGCATGAGGGGGAAGCCGATCTCCTTCGCCGCTGCGCGCGCCTCGTCGAAGCTGTTGCACGCGCGGCTGCGCGCCGTCTTCACGCCGATCTCGTCGAGCCGCTTGATGAACAGCTCGCGGTCCTCGGTGTCGCGGATCGCTCGCACGGGCGTGCCGAGCACGCGCACGCCGTACTTGTCGAAGATGCCCGCCGCCTCGAGCGCGAGGCCGCAGTTGAGCGCCGTCTGCCCGCCGAACGAGAGGCAGATCGAGTCGACCTCCTCCTTGACGAGGATCTTCTCGACGAAGTCGGGCGTGACAGCGGTGAGGTGGATCTTGTCCGCGAGCCCGACGCTCGTCTGGATGGTCGCGATGTTGGGGTTGATGAGGACCGTCTGGATGCCCTCTTCGCGCAGCGCCTTGATGCACTGCGATCCCGAGTAGTCGAACTCGCCGGCCTGGCCGATCTGGAGGGCGCCCGAGCCGAGGACGAGCGCCCGCTTGGGCTTCTTGGGAAGGTATGCGCCGTACATCTCTCAGCTCCTCGCCGTCGCGCCGACCGTGCGCAGGTAGTCGTCGAACAGGTACGAAGCGTCGCGCGGCCCGGGCGAAGCTTCAGGGTGGAACTGCACGCTGAAGAACGGCTTGAGGCGCGAGCGGACGCCCTCGTTGGTGCCGTCGTTGATGTTCACGAACCAGGGCTCCCAGTCGGCCGGCAGCGCCTCGTCGCGCACCGCGTAGCCGTGGTTCTGGCTCGTGACGTAGCAGCGGCGGGTGAGCAGATCTTGCACGGGCTGGTTCACGCCGCGGTGCCCGTAGGGCAGCTTGTACGTGTCGCCGCCCGCCGCGAGCGCGAGGATCTGGTTGCCGAGGCACACGCCGAAGATCGGCCGCCTGTAGCTCGCGAGGAGCGTGCGGACCTGCTCGATGAGGGGCTTGAGATCCTTCGGATCGCCGGGGCCGTTGCCGATCAAGATCCCGTCGACGCCGAGGGCGAGCTCCGCGAGGCGCGCGTGGTACGGCGCGCGGATCACCGAGGCGCCGCGCTCGAGGAGGCTGCGGACGATGTTGTCCTTCACGCCCGCGTCGACCACGAGGATGCGCAGATCACCTGCTTTGTAATGGATCGGCTCGTTCGGCGAGACCGATCGGAACACCTCGTCGTGCATCTCGATCGAGCGCGCCTTCTTCTTCGCCTCGTCGAGGCCCATCTCTTCGGGGAAGAGCCACCCCTGCATGGTCCCGTGCTCGCGCAGGCGCCGCGTGAGCGTGCGCGTGTCGATGCCGGTGATCGCTGGGATGTTCTCGGAGGCGAGCCACTCGGAGAGCGAGCGCGTCGCCTGATGGTGGCTGTAGCCGTCGACGTAGGTCTGGACCACGAGCCCCTGGACCTGGATGCGATCGGACTCGTACGGCCGCTCCATCGAGCCCGCCTTGCGGGGGGCCGGGACGCCGTAGTTGCCGACCAGCGGATACGTGGAGACGAGGATTTGCCCTCGATACGAGGGATCCGTGAGCGTCTCGATGTAGCCGGTCATGCCGGTGTTGAAGACCACTTCACCGTAGACCGCGTCGGGGTAGCCGAACGCGGAGCCCAACATCTCTGTGCCGTCCTCCAGGACGAGCTTCATGCGCGTGGTTTTTTGGGTCATGGCGTGCTTCCGGTCGAAGCCTGCGGACGGTAGGGAAAGCGAGCGGAGGGCGCAAGCGAGATGGAGCGCCGCCCCCTCCGAGGAAGAATGACCGGACGGAGTATGTCCGCGGGGAGATCGTTAGCTGCGACGACGGCGCGTGGCGATGAGGCCGAGGGCCGCGAGCGCGGCAAACACGACGCCTCCGGGGACGCTGCTCTCGCCGGGGAGCGAGCAACCGCAGCCCTGCACGACGGTGTCGTCGCCGCCTGCGCCGCCGCTCGTCGTGGCGCCGCCCGCCCCGCCGCCGCCGCCCATGCCGCCCGCGCCGCCCGTGCCCGTGGAGTCGACAGTGGGAGTCGCGATGAAGCTTGTATACGCCCCGTCGTTGGAGCCGGTGCTCCCGATCATCACGAACACCTCGGTGGCGCCCGCGGGCACGTCGATCGTCGCGTTGTACTTCGACCCGTTCTTCACGCCGTCGACAGGGACGACGCCGTCCGCGGTGAGCGGCTTGTACTTGAACGTGATCGGGTCCGCGCCGAACCGGAAGAGGAACTTGGGCGTGAACGCCGTGCCGCCCATCCCGAAGCCCCCCGCGCTGATCGCGACCGACGTGATCTGCGCGTCGAGCTTGGTCGTGCCCTCGGGCAGGGCCATGTGCATCTGCACCACGCCGGGCGTCCACTTGCCGTCCGTCGTCGTCTTGACGCCGGTGGTGCTCGTGCCGGGCGCGAACCACAGGTTTTGCAGCTCCTTGGGCCCCGTGAGCGTCCCTTCCTTGTACTCCAGAATACGCGTGCACTGCGGGAGCAGGCCGCGCTTCGTGAACGCGTCCGTGAGCTGCCCGGCGACGGCGTCCCCGACGCCCGACTTCACCTGATCGATGGCGAGGGCCGCGAAGTCCTCGTACCCGAGATCGCCTGTCGGAGAGGCGTTCATCGCGGCGAAGATCGCCCCGTCGAACTTGAGCTGATCGCCCTCGGCGAGCGTCGAACGCACGTCCCAGAGGCTCGCCGAGAACATCGTCGCGTCCTGGTGAACCTCGCCGCCGACGGCCGTGGGACACGCGTCCGGGTTGGTGAGCGACCGGATCGCGATCGAGCCGGGGGCGAAGTCCTTCGAGGCGTATTCGCCCACGTCCGGATCGCCCGCGAGCGCCGAAGAGAAGTAGTCCGCGAGCCCCTCGTTCATGGCGCCGGGCGACACGCTCGCGCCGTATTCATCCATGTGCGGCGTGCCCGCCAGCTTCAGGGTCTCCTCCACGACGGCGTGCGTGAACTCGTGATAGACCACGTCCCCGTCGTAGGAATAGTCCTTGAGCGGCCCTTGCCCGAACCACATGGCCCCGCCGTTCAGCCCGAAGACAGTGGAGAAGATGGGGTTCGCGGGCGAGAAGAAGGCGTTCTGGAAGGGCACGAGCGGGAGGTTCGGGTCCTTGATCTTGTTGGTGTCGAAGGTGTCGAACCCCTGCGGCAGCCGGAGGTTCGAGACGGTGGGGATCGGCCCGTTGTTGACGTTCAGGTTGGGGTCCCAGCCGCGGAACATCGAGTAGGCCCGATTGACGTGGTAGAACATCGACACCTCGGCGAACGTGTCCTCCGGCTCGGTGTCGCCGCCGGGCGGGATCATGTAATCGCCGTTCGCGTCCGGGGTGGCCGTCTGCACCAGATCGCACACGTGCACCTGGAGCGCGAACCCCATGAAGTTGATGTCCTTCACCGTCTTGTTATCAATGCAGTTGAGCGACTGGACGAGCTCGTTGTCCAGGGTCGAAAGGCCCGCGCCCACGGGCAGCGTCACGTCCGCGAGCTGCGGTGATTTGACGGGGTTCGTCGGGTAGACCTGCGAGAGGTTGAGATCGACGATCGCGTTGTAGACGTAGAGGATCTCCCCGCTCTTCGCGTCCACGATCGTCACGGGCTGGTACGGAATCCCCGTCACCGGCGAGGCGCTCATGGCCCACGCGAGCTTCACCCCGTCGGGCGTCGGCCACAGCGTGAGGGCCGTCTGCCCCTCCGAGACTGCCATTCCCGTGCGCCCCTCGGCCACGGCCGCGGCCTGATCCGCGGTGATGGCGGGGGTCACGTCGTCGGGCAGATCGGCCTCGAGCCGGGACGCCACGAAGCGCGCGGCGCCGCCTCTCCAGATCACCGAAGCTCCGCGGCGCGCCACCGCGAGGCCCTTGTGCACCTGTGGGAGCTTCACCACCTTGTCGCCGGTGGCGAGCCCGATCACCCGCGCTTCACCGAACGAGAGCGGGCGGCTCGCCTCGATCTGATCGGCGAGCACGGCCTTCGCCGCGGACACGAGCGCCGCGTCGCCGGGCGCTTGACCCACGAACATGCCGGGCGCCTGGAAGGACCCTGTCCTCGTCACGAGCGAGGGAGCCGCGGCGGCGGCGGCCCCGAGCGTGAGCACGACGAGGGAAGCGGAAAGGGAAGAGAGGAGGGAGACGCGACGCATGAGATCTCCTTGGGCCCCCGGGGCCCGGACGATGCATTAGGTAGCGACCATTTACATGTGAAGGATTCGCCTGCAATCGGTTTTCATCACGATCCTGCGAGAAACAGGCTCGATTGAAAAATGCGCCTGGGCGAGACAAGGGCGAATCAGCGACGGGCGACGGCGACGGCGACGGTGACGACGACGGCGACGGGCTCTCGGGCGAGCTGCGGGCTCTTCGGGACGGCGACGGGCTCTCGGGCGAGCAGCGGGCTGTTCGGGACGGCGACGGGCTCTCGGGCGAGCAGCGAGATCAGGGGCGGAGGAGCGAGAGATCGACGCGACGCAGAGAGTCGGGCGAGGCGAAGGTCCCGGGGGTCGCGAGCGCCGCGGCGAGGGCCGAGTCCGCATGATCGATCAGCGCCTGTCGCGCCTCCGGACTCTCC
>Ga0268298_10003647_pt1 | contig 15565 bp, 17 predicted proteins | sample WWTPWeurt_MetaG_FD_194462 | JGI IMG/M metagenome (GOLD analysis project Ga0268298, IMG submission 194462) | Activated sludge microbial communities from WWTP in Nijmegen, Gelderland, Netherland - WWTP Weurt | ecosystem: Engineered > WWTP > Aerobic digester > Activated sludge | place... | reverse complement strand
CCGGGCGCACCGAGATAATCGATTTTCTCAACGGTTTGCGTTGGGAAATTCGTAACGACTGAGCCAGGGGCGGTGACGATCGAGGGCATGGGTTAGCCAATTAGTTTCCAGCGGCAAACCAAGAGTGCCGTGCAAGAGCTTGAGGGTACGTTGCCCGTCGGATTGAGCACGGCGGTCGTCGCCACTTCCTGCACATCCAAAACATAATAATCGCCGTGATTCACGCCGTTGCGGGTGACGGTGTAGGCCGCGGCTGCAATCAAGGTTTTGTAGCCCGTCGACGCGTTGAAAATCGCATCTTGAGCCGCCGCCAAGGTGAGCCAGTAGCCTTTCGTCATTAGCTCGAATGGTTGGCCGCGAGCCCCGAGCTTCCGCAGCCCCGAGCCGTCGACGCCCGGCCGGTTGATAACTTCAATTTGCTCTTGGCGGTAGAAAATGGCCCCCGTCATTTCCGCAAACGTGTAGCTGCCGATGGAGTTGGTAAGGTAGCTCATGGCTTACTTCTCCTGCCGGCCACTAGCGGCCGGGGCGGTACGCGTTTTCGAATCGATGGATTGGAGATACCGCACGATGGATTCTTGCAGCTCGCGGGTATAGAACGGGTCACCCACCGCTTCGCGAATCTGCATCTGCTTGGCGGCTTCCGTTTGGCCAAACATTCCCGCACCAAAGCGGAATATCCATTCTTTGTACCAAGGCGAGCCGGCCACCTGCTGCTCAACCATCGACTGGTAAAGGCTTTCCAGATTGGCCGCCGGCACCCGCGAAAGTGTTTTTAGGTTTCGCGATGCAACCCCCTGGCGAGCCGTATCGATTTCTGGCGTTTGCTGGGCTAGCGTGATAGCCCGGTCGACGAGCGAGCCATCGGCGCCACCAGCCGCTGCCGTGAGCCCACGAACCTCGTCTAAGTTGTTCGCTAGGGTGCGAAAACCTTGCATGGCTTCCATGCGGTGGCCGAGATACTTGGCCAGCTTGTTTTGGTCGCCGCCGGTTTCTTTCTGGATTTTCTGAATCAAGCCGAATGGTTCCATGCCACGTAGCGAGGGGTCGGCAGCATAACCGTATCGCTCGATTTGCTTGGCGAATTGTTCGAGCCGCACGCCGCCTTCCTCCGCACCGCCGTACGTACGAGATAGAATCGACGTTGCCGCCAAGCCGAATTGCGGCGTCCATCCCAATGCCCGCATCTGCTCGCCGCTCTTGCCGGCCGCTTGGATGATTTGTTCCGCACCGCCAGGCGATGGCAACGCGGCCACAATGCCCATGCCCATGAGCTTATCGGGCGACAAATCAGGGTAAGCACTTCGCAGGGCGGCGATGGATGCCGAGAACCGCGTCGCCTCGGGAATCACGCCATAGGAAAGCATATTGGCGATACGCTTACGTTGCTTGGGGTCGGTGATATTGGCCGATTCGAGCGTGAAGACAAGCTGCCCGGCTTCGCCCAGCGTCTGCGTTGCCCCGCTGGCGTAGATTTGTTTTGCTTCGTTGGTTAAGGCCCGCATCTTCCCTGATGGATCCTTGGCCGTCGAAGCAAGTTGCGTGAGCTGCCCGAGCCCACTGCGCCCGCCTTCCAGTTGCTGGCCAATGCTTGCTAGCTCTTGCTTGTAATTCCGCAGGATTTGAATGGCACCCGTGACGAGCGCCGCCGGTCCAAATAGGCTCGTAAAATAACCCGTGGCACTCGATAACGCACTCGCCCCAAACGCGCTCTCTTGAGCCGGCACGACGCTGGTTAATTCGCCGCGGTATCGTTTGAGGGCCGCGTCCATCTGCTCAAGCGACAGCTTCCCAGCCACGAATAGACGGCTGAGCTCACCCACCTTGCGGTTGTAACGCTCTTGCGGCCCCTCGTTGTCGAGAATGATTTTGCGGGCCTCGTCGCCCATGCGTTTCGACTCGGCCGCCGCCGACGACATTTCTTTTTTCTGCTCGCGTGCCCATTCCGTCATCTTGCGGTGCGTTTCCCACGCGGCCTTGCCAATCTGGTCGATACCTTCCTTGGTCCGCTTCTGCGATTCGGTGAGTTCGCCATGAGCTTTCACAGCGCCTTTCGCGTCGCCGTCTAAAATCAGCTTGGGCATTGTCTCACCATCCTAAGTTCAGGGCCTGCAAATCCGCCCACGTCGGGGCGTAGTTGCGGGCTAAACCATTCCGCCAGCGTACATAGTCGAGCCACCGGGCGGTGGTTCTAGCGCGCTTTTTTTTTGCTCGTCTGTTTCGTACCACTGCAAAAACGTCGGCCAGTCGCAAGCCGACATCACGGCCGCGTGGGTGTTGGCCTCACTTGTAAAAGCGTGCATGAGCGACAGCTCGGCCGCACTTACCACGTAATTGGCCATGAGCAGCGAGACAATCGCCGCCATGATCTTTTCATCGTCCACCACGGGCGGGCGGCCGTGCACGTATTCGCCAATGAGGGCGTCGGCTATCGGCTCGGTAACGTTCCACAAGTGGGCGTGCACGTCGAGCACCTGGCCGCGTTGCCACTTGCCTTGCTCGTCGAGCTCCATGTAGCACGGCAAGTTGGAAACCGTGGTGCGTTGCGACACGTCGAACCGCCGCACGAGTGGGATTTGCCATTGCTGGTCATCGGCGAGCTTGACTTTGTAGCCCGTGATTTGCGTCGGCCGCTCCAAATCCTCAGGCGTGGGCTTGTGGTTCCGCCAATAGCCGACATACAAGTCGCCGCCAGGCATCGGCCGCCAATCTTGCTGGGCCATATCCATCGCGATTGCCAGTTCGCCCATCCGGTGGGCGTCGGCAAACACGGTTCCCGGCTGCCCGTTCGGCGTATTCCGCTGGCAAACGCAGTGGGCGAGCGGCCCAGTAAACGCGTATCCTAGCCCCCACGCCTTAATATCAGCGGGGGCGAGCGGTGTCAGGTGGTTTGGCTTGAAGTAAAGAAAACCGGCCATTGTGATTTTCGGCCGGTCATGCTGCCGGCTCTGCGGGGGTAGGTGGCTCGACGGGCGTTGGTTCCTCGTCGACAACTGCTTTTTGGGCGTCGTAATACTGGGTGAGCACTTCACTCACGACTGCGACGGCTTCGCGAGATACCACGCCGTCGGGCGCAGCACACGCGGCGATGCGGCTTTGCATTTCGGCGGGCAGCACGTCCCACAGCCCGATAGCTCGGCCTTGAGAATTGAGCACGCGCTCGCCGCGTTCGCGCGTGGTCAAAGCGGGCGTTTCGTTTTTTGGTTCGTCGGGCATTATGGTGTCGCGGTGTAAGTGTTCGCCAAATTAAACAGAATCGGAACGTTTGTTCCATCGTGCACGCCCTCGACGCGGAGCACGCAATTCGCTTCCGCATTTCCGCTGCCGCTCAGTGCCTGCGTAATCGTCGCCATGCCATTCATCGTTAAACGGATATGCTGGGCCGTAGCGTCGGCCACGAATGAGGCGTAGCCCGAGCGTTTCTTGAGCTGAATGATCGTTTGGGCGTGCGTGGCTTGTTTTCCGGCCAGTGGAATGGATGAGTTGTCGAGAATCGTGGGATTAAATCCGGTGAACGTGGCCACGGGCTGGATCTTGCGAACGGCGATTGATTCCGGCCACACACTCCCCATTTCTGGTGTCTTTGAGGTAATCTGAACGCCAAAATCAATCGTCATGCTTTCGAGGTCCGAAAGCGTCACGTTACCAACCTTGCAAACGCCTAGCGTAAACTGCTCATTCGAGCTCACGGTCGGCAAGGTGATGCCCGTGTAAGTTCCGCTGAGTGGCGCATTCGTTCCGTCGCTCAAGGCGTGCACCATCAGCGAAATGGTTGCATCTTGGCCGCGGGTGGCTTGGAGTTGGCCAAGAATCATTAAGCCCTTGCCGACGGTGTACCGCAAATTCGTGCCGGCCGATGGGGGCGACTTGCAATCGTTGAGCACTTGGGCGTACAGTCGCAGGCCGGGGTGGCTGCCATCGCTCGAAATGCAATAGCCGGCCAGGCCGATGTACGTGAGCCAGCTCGTAAGCGCCTTGGAATTGAGCCGAATCTCGGGCATCTGCCGCACCATCGATCGCACTTCGTCGTAGGTCGTGCCGGAATCGTCCGAAATGGTTTCGGTTCCGGTGCTGATTTCCATCGACGTTTCGCCGCCCAAGGTGATGAGTGAGCCGGCGTTTAGGTCGGTCGTGTGCAACGTGGCGGCGTGTATTTGGTAGCGGCTCATGGCTTAAAAATAGGGCACGAGTTTAGTTATTGGTTACGCCGCACCCGCGGCCGACGCTGTTCCCGTCTTCGTGTTGGCGATAGCCATAAATTCGCGCGTGAAAACCGTGGCGAATTCGTTTTGCAATCTCGCATCTTCCGCCGTCGTGGTGCGTGTTACCTCGTCGGCCAGTTGGCGATAGTTCAGTGTGTTGGCGTTGATGACGCACTCGGCCCGAAACGCGCTGTAACTCTTGGCCGTCGCGTTTACGGTGTCGCTGGCCATCGCGCGGCGTTCGCTCTCGCCGGTAAACACAAGTGGCCGCCCTTGCGACTCGGGGTGCTCACGCATCTTGCGTTCTTCGTATCGCCATGTACGCCGCTTGTATCCGTATTTGGCCGCAGCAAACGCCTGGAAGTGGTTTTTCTTGAATTGGCGATGCCAGTAATCCCCGGCCGCTTTAATCGCAACCCGGCCAGCGTCCCGCAAATCCCGTTTAGTGAGTCCCCATAAGCCAGGCTTGACGATTACTTGTTTGATAATGATGGCCATATCACTCGGCTTGCTCGCTGCCGCCCCAGTGCACGAGGAAGTCTGCCCAAAGCTGGATCCCCTGCGTTGGCCAATCATCGCGGTGGTTGAATAGTGGCCCAGCCACGCGGTTAATCTGGCTCACCGCCAAATTGAGGTCCGCCGCTTCGACGAGTTGCTCGCAAACGCGCGTCGTACGGTCAAGAAAATAAAAATAAGCATCCCAGCGGCCGTTCGTGGCGTTGTATTCCGCTTCCCGCACCATCCGGCGAAAATGCAGGCGAAACACACCGGCCTTTTCACTGACGCAGCCCACCGCACGTGATCGAATCACGGCGAGCGAGCCATCGTCTGGGTTGGGGTAAATCTGGGCGTAAGCGATGCGGCCCTCAAGCTCATCCACCGCGAACGTCTGGCCGTCGGTGGGTGGGTCCGCTGGGCCAGGCACGATGAGCAATTTGGCTTCCGCCGCGTTGGCCGCTTCAAGTAGCTCGATGGCCGCGGTGCACGCCGATAGCAGTTCCCGGCAGCGAAAAAGTGCGGCCGGCTCTTCGGATAACGGCGAATCGGGATCAAATAGAGCCATTATCGACGCTCGGCTTTGGCTTGCATTTCCTCATGCCGCGAAATTGGGCGGCGAACTAATTCCAGCGATACCCAAAACTCGCCCCAAGACGATTCTTCGAGGTCGACCGCCCATTCCAGGCCATCGACCACGGCCGTGGCGTCGCGCTCAAGCTGGCTGACTTTGTTCGCCACGAGCACCGACGTTGGCCCTTTGATTTTACGACGACTTACTTTCAGCACGTCGCCATTATCGAGCATTTGCACGCCGCCACGCACCGCACCCACTGACGAGCCCGACCACTTGAACTTGGGGACCGCCGGCGAGCGATATTCAATCGCCACGCTCTCGCCAGAATCGCCTTGGATAATGGCTTGGAGTTCGGCGCCGGCGGCCATGAGTTCCGTGTGAATTGACATTGCTCGTGCTGGTGCGGTTATTGGGGCTTGAGCCCGGCGAGCGAATCCTCAAGAGCACGCGACAGCCAGCCAAGCGGCACGCCTGGTTCGAGCGTAATCGTTGCCACTTTCTGGTGGTTGGCGAGTCGCAAGTCGCCACACGCCAAATCATCCCGCCAGCTCACGATTTCCACCGTGGTTGCCGCGGGTGCGGGCCCGGGCGTGGGCTCGGGCGTTGGTTCCGGCGGGGTGGGCGGCGTGGGTTCGTCGGCCGCTGGCGCCGGCGTTGGCCCCGGTGCTGGCTCGGGCGTGGGTGTATCGGCAGCGACTACGCTATCGCCGGCCGCTTCGCCTGCTGCTGGTTTCTTGGCCATGTTCTTCCTGCTTTGCTTACTGCTGATATAAAAAACGCCAGGCGGTGAGCAGTACACCGCCTGGCGACCCCCGAAAGACCGCACGACAGAGGCGGCTACGCGATTAGTTGATTTTCAAAAGGTGAGCGGCCTGGGCGTACATGACGATTTCGTCGACGTCATGGCGGCAGCGGACTACGTTGCTGCGCACGTTTTCGTCGCGATACGATTCGAATTGCCCATCAAACTGGCTGCCGTCCGCCGTGTAGTGGAACGTGCGAGCGACACACGGCTCTTTCGGGTCGTTTGTCGTCGCTACGCGGGCAACCATCGCGTAGGTGTTGCCCCAGACTTCAGCAACGGAAGCCGTTTGGCCTTCGAGTGCCGAATTCTTCGAGCCACCACCGACGATGAGCTGCAGGTCGAACGCTTGGGCAATCGCTTCCACGCTGATATTGCCGGCCCGCACGTCCATGAAACCTTGGTACTTCACGCGGTCGATAATCTGCGCCGTGTTGCGCAGGTTACGATACGCTTTCTTGCCAAGAATCAAGGCGTTCGGCCACAAGCCCGAGTTGTCGTACACTTTCTGTACGGCCGCCTCGACGTTGGTGAGCGGCACGGCCGACGCAATCGTCGCCCACGGTGTGGCGGAAACGTCGGTGTATAACGACGCACCGGTCCAGGTCGTGGTGTTGAATAGCGCCGTGTTCCAGCGAATTTCGGCGTTTCGCAAAACGGCATTCATAGCTCGATTGGCCGCGATGCGCTCCGCATCGAAGTAGTTCGCCCACATCGACGCTTCGCGGTCGTCGATTGGCTCTTCGGCGCCGTGCTCTTCGCAAACATACGAAGCCGAAGTGAACGTGTACCGCCCGCGGTTGTAACCGCTGCCCGGCGCGCGACGGGTGTCGCGCTGTTGCAGCAGTTGGTCGAGCGGGATTTTTCCAAACGTGCCAACCTGGGTTTGCACATTGAGCACCGGTGCGACACGCGCGCCGATGTAATTTTGCTTCTCGGCCTCCAGGTCGAACGCCTCGAAGCTGGCGGCCAAGTCCGGCCGCTGCGTCGAAAGTGAAGTGGAAGGTGACGGCATTGTTTATTTTCCTTTTTTCGATGCCGCCGGCTGAGCGGCAGCGAGAAACGATTGTGAGTGGAAGGAAAGCGACGGGCTGCGATTAAATCGCCGTGTCGCCGTGTGCGTTGTACAGAACCTCGATGATGTCGTTGTTGGCGGTGGCGGCTTCCAGTGCGATGCCGAGCTTGTAGCCCGTGGCCGTGGCCGCATCGTCAATCTTGCCTGACGCTTGCGTGCTCACTTCCGCACCCTGCGTTACCGCACCAGCGGCAATCATCTTGTGCGTGCCAGCCGCCGTACGCAGCTTGACGCTGACGACATCGCCGGCAGCAAACGCCGCCTGCTGGGCCGTGCCGATATCCTTGTCGGTGAGCCCGGCCGTCGAGACTGTGCCGGCCGCGTCTAGCTTGACGCGGGCGTATTGGGTAATCGCCGCCGAAGCGACGAGGCCCTTGTAGTTTGAATCTGTCATCTGTGACATTGCGTCACCCTTTCAATCTTGGTTTTTGTTTTTGTGTGTACGCGTTTTTTACTGCCAGTGGTTACTGGTGAGCTATCGAATTAGCCGTTGGCCTCGTCGACAAGTGCCTCTCGCAAGCCAGGGTTCGCCGCGAAAACCGCGTCGACCGCCTTGCCGTGCACAAAGCCCTTGGCCTTGTACTCGACGAGCTTTTCGGACAAAAACACCTTGGCCCCCACCGCTGCCCACGGGCGGCCACTGGCTTCGTCGGCCTCGGCGCTCTCTCCGCTGGCAATCGGAGCCACACCGCGGCCAGGCTTGCGGGCTTCGAGCTCGGCAATCTTGGCTTTGAGTTCGGTGTTTTCCTTGGCCAGTTCAACGTTCTTGGCGGCCAGGTCGGAGTTAGCCTTGGCCATTAGCTCGACGTGTGCCGACAATGCGGCGTTGAGCGTCGCCCCGGCCTTGGCTTGGGCGAGAATGAAGTCCGAAGACGCGCCTTTACAAGCCGCTTCGAGCTCGGCGATCGTGGCAACGCGGGTCGCGTTTTCGTCGCCACTTGCAACTGAATTGCTCATGGTTTTTTTACCTTTCTTGGTTGTGGCGACGAGTGACGCGTACGCATCGTCGATAGACTCAATCGCGTCGATCAGGCCAACAGCCACGGCGGCTTGGCCCTTGTACACTTTGCCATCGGCGAGTTTTGCGGCCTCGGCTGTCGTCATGTTTCGGCCGCTGGCAATCGCCAGGATGAAATCTTGTCCGAACGCGTTGATACGTTCTTGCATGTAAGAAAGGTGCTCGTCGGTGACTTGGGTGCCAGGCGTGCCAACGCCCTTGAATTCACCAAACCGCACGACGTGCACCTTCGCCCCGTCATTGGCTGCGGCTTGCGAGCTGTCCTCAATGACGGTAAACACGCCAATCGAGCCAACCAAAGCAGTCGAGTTGGCCGTCACGCTCGATGCCTGGCTCGCCAGCCAGTAAGCACCCGAAGCGCCCATGTCTTCGATGTAGGCAAACACCGGCTTTTTAGCGGCTGCGGCTTTGATGTCTGCGGCCAAATCTGCCGTGCCCGCCACGGTTCCGCCCGGCGAGTCGATAATCAGCAAAACACCCTTGACGTCTTGGCTGCTAATCGCCGCCCGCACCTGGCGCCGCACTTCCACAAGCGACGTCGAAGCCGCCATGCTCGTGGCATGCTTCATCAGCGTGCCATTGATTTCGATAATCGCGATGCCGTTATTGTCGACAACAAGCCGACTGCCGCTGCTGCCACCACTGCCGCTGGCCGCTTTCGCGTCGCCGACGTGCTGCTCAAGATGCAATTGCAAATTGAGATTCTGCGCCCACGACACAAGAAAATTCGCGAACCCCTGCTCGATTGCCCACGCCCCCCAATACTGGTCAAGGTGCGGAACGCCGGCGAGCTCGCCGCCAAAATTAAGCCGTTGGCTTAGCATTTGCTTTCGCTCCGCTCGTGGAATTGCTGGTTGCTTGTGGGTTATCGGCCAGTGATACGGTTACGCCCGTCGGGGCTGGCAATGGTGCAATATCTCGCCAAGAAACCATGTCGTTACCAGATAAATTAAAATCCTTGTTTAGCTTTTGGGCCTCGGCACAACCAAGCCGGATTGCTGCCGCGCGGTCTTCGACGGTTTCGGCAACGATTTCATCCCAGTCGAAGCCGCGCTCAACCGCGATTCGCCGCGGGCTCGATTGCATGTGCGCCGTGCGAATCAAATCGGCTTTCGCGTCACTCAGTGGCTCGATGTACGGCCAGCCAGGCACCGCCCACTTATGGTTGAGGTACGCTTTGCCAAGCCGCTCGCGCTGGCGGGCATACGACAAATCATAATCAGCCCAAAAATTGAGCTTGTTACGGTAGTACGGCCGGTGGAATCGCGATCGCATGATGCGTTGGTTGTGCCGAAAGCCCATGCGGGCTTGGTCGACTGCCCCGCGAAAGCCGCTAAAGTTCGTTTCGCTCGCATCCATGAGCGTGATTACCAGCGGCATGCCCAGATTGATGCCGATGAGCGTGAGAATCAGCCGGGCATGGTTGAAAAACTCAGCCGGCGGCGTGTTGGGATTCCACGGCTCGATCGATTCGCCCGGGTTGGCCTCAATCTCGCTTCCCGGCGCCACCTGCTCGACGCGTCGCGAACCACTGAGGTACGAATCGGGAACGCCCAGCCGCTGCAAATTCGGGTTGGCGTCAAAAAATGTCTGGTCCCGCTTCCTCACCATCAGCCAAAACGCGTTAAGCTGGGCTTTGAGTAGGTGGGCAAAATTCAAGTCGTCGAACATGCCCGCCTGGGTGATTATCGGGGCATAAGCCGTGATACCACGCGTTTGGCTGCACCGCTTGGGTGAGTAGACCTGCATCACGTTCGCTTCGCCGTCTTCCCGGCGGAATGGCACAAACTCAAGATCCTTGATGGTGATTCGCGACTGCTCGGCAAACGCGTCGACGGGCTCTTTGGTGAAATAGGCCATCTTCCGTCGACGGGTGATCCGGTCGAGTTCGATGCCGTGCACGATATTACGCTGCGTGCGGTACGGTGAGCGACAGCGGTGGCTTTCCAGCATCTGCACCGTGCCGCCCTCAACAAACACGCCGAAAACGTCACCCGCCACGAGCATTTCGCGGCCAAACATGAGTTCCTGCTCGTGGAACGTCAGCTCGCCGGACAGGTCGCAGTCGTCAGGCTCTTCCGACTCTTCACACCACCGCTCTTTGAGATCCTTGTCGAGTGCCTTGTCGCCGGTGTCGGGGTCGGGGGTGAGCCCCGAGCCAATCCAATTGATAACCGCCCGGTCTGTGAGTTGGCCAATTACCGGGTCATTCCGGTACATATCGCGCGCAACTTCCGACATCCACAGAAAATCACTTTCGGCCCGATAGTGATAATCGCCGCCAGCCCCCATCGATGGGATGCCACGACGCCGCCGCTGGAAACGGCTCGTGCGTTTCGACGCTTCGTAATCTGCTTTGATGTCGCGCAAATCCATCAATTATCTCGCCAGTCGCTTTCGGGAATTACTTGCCTCGGTCCAGCGTTGGCGGCGTTGTAGGATGCCAGCCACACGGTAGCGGATTTGACTTGCCGCTCGATGACTTCCGGCTCTACCTCAATCTCTTCCGCGCGGGCAGCCTGGCCGGAACGTCGAATCGGAATCGCCAAGAGCATGCGGCCCGCTTTGATGAAGATTTTCGCGCGGGCGGCCGACGATTCGAGGTCGTAATCCGAGTAATCCTGATAAACTTTCAGGATTTCCCCATAGGACAAATCAGAGCTGAGCACCGGGTCGGCCATGCTGCCGATGCTCGCTCTTTTGTTGCTGTTTTTGTCGCTGGCTGTTTTTTATGGCCGTCGATTTTTCTAGTCGATAATCGTTTTCAATCGGTCGAGAATTTTACTATTGAGGTTCGATGCGATTTCTTCGAGCAGCCACTGGATTGCGTGCTCGGGCCGCTCGACGCGTGTGCCGTTGTTAAGCTGTGCATTTTCCGCCACGAGCGACACGAGCAGCAGTTTTGCCACAATTCGCTGATGGAGTGAGTTGAGGTCTAGCGAAAGGTGCTGCTGCACATAACCACGCTTCAATAACGATGGGGTAATCGAGATATTGAGCGGAATTGAAATTTTCTTGGGGCCGGGCTCTTGCCGCAAATTTTCTTTCGCTGCTTTTTTCTGCGGCCTATCGGCTTGCTTGGGGGCTGCACTGGGGGATTTTGCAGCGTCTGGTGTGGGGTCGAAAGTCGTGCTCATAAAATCCTCAATCGCGATTGGTAATGAAATAGGGCCTGCCATCCGGCATGGTCATGGGCTCGGGCCGCTGCAACTGCTGCCGCTGCGGCTCGTCTTCGACTAACTGCTTGATTACTGGCGACACGTCCGAAATTCGCACGCCGCACAAATAACCAGCGGCGCAGGCGTTGTACGATGCGTCGCCAAAGTGATTGGGTCGGGCAGAGTCGTTAGCGTAGCAAAGCACTTCCCCTTTTTCGGGCACGACTTTGGTGTACGCCCGCTCGGCAACGTTTTGCTTGGCAAATTGCTGCACCAGTTTCAATTCGTCTTCGGTAATCGCTTCAAAAACGCTAATTGCCCCCGGCTGGTCATCGGGCGTCGCAAACCCTTCCCGCACAAACGTTTTCCAGTGGTCCGCGTTCACAACCATGTGGTGCATGGCGTATTTTTGCGACCACGAAATATAAAACTCTTCGCCGACGTGCGGCTTTTTCTTGGTTTCTTCGAGAGGGTGCTGGTATCGCCCGCGGCCATGCTCGGCACTGAGCCCGCGGCCAAAGCTGGGAATGTAGCGACGCAGCCCCATGGCCTTGCACTCGCGAACAAAATCACGAACCGCTTCGCCGTGCCAATATGCGTCGATGGGAAACCAGCCTGGCCGCCAAATTTTCTTTTCGCCCTGCTCGCGAAAGCCTGGCTCAATTCGAGCATCACGCATCGACCGCAATCCTTCGCGAAGAGCACGACGGATGCCAAATTTCGACGACAGCACCGGCACGATGCCGACGTCAACCACGTGCCCGCGAACCACTCCGCCCGCTCGATACCACGCTATTATCACGTAGTGAATCTGCGTCTTCCTGATGTCTGCCGCACCGGATATCTGAAACGTCCCGGCCGGTACGATTCCCCGCGTGAGCCGTTCCACCTGGCGGCCCATGACGTCTTCCACGGTGAGCGGCGTAACGTCGATTGCGTTCGGCTCGACCGGCAACGCCCAATACCATTGGCGCAGCTTCTTTTCTGCTGATTCTTGGTCTTTGTCGTGCTTGGCTAGCCACTCTTGAGCCGCGATGTACGGGCCTGACCACAGCAGGTTGTTGAACGCATTGGCTCGAAAAGTAAGCGTGCGGGTTGCTGGCGGCTTGCCGATGACGGTGCCATCGCGCTCAATTGTCTGCCCGCGGTGAATCAATACTGCATTGTGATTCATCGTCGCCCGCTCGGCCTCGGTGATGATCACGCTGCAGTTTGGACAAATCCACGCGGCTTGCTCGCGAGCATCGATTTCACTTTCGGCGGTTTCCCAGCCGACTAAATGCTCCCGCTCGACACAAACGTATTCGCCGCAGTGCTGGCAAGGGCACATGATCACCGAGCCCGAGCCCGCTTGCCGCTCGCGAGCAACAAAGCCCGTTGTTATCGTGCTCGTGCACTCCGCGTAGAACCTGGCCCGGTCTTCGAAACTGGCCGAACGCCCTTCAATCTGGTAAATCGGCGCTGCTTCGCGGCTCGTTTCGCCGGCACTGTCCAGACGATCGGCTTCGGTTACAGCACTCCCACGTAGCGTAATCGAGCTGCGTTTTTCGTCGCCACCATGCCCAGAGAGAAATTTGAGCGTCGGCCCGTGACGGAATTCAATCGCCTCGAAGTCGCCGCCCTTCGAGCCACGCCCGGCAATCGGCTTGAGAGGCCGGAATCGCACACTCGCATTTATCGCCGGCAAGAGCTCAAGCCGCCACTTATCGCCGGCCAAGTCCATCGATGGCACGCCAGCCCCGAAATTTTCCTTCCACTCGAAAATGTGCCAGAGAACCGGAATCACCCAGCCGACGAGCGTTTTTCCCGATTGCACGCACGCGGTGAGAACGTACCTAGACCACTGGCCAGAATCAATCGCTTCGAACCAAAGCCGCTGCCAAGGGATGGTATCGGCCCGGTAACGCGTGCCCTCGTGAAGCCCCTCGGGAATTACGATTTCCTGTTCGGCAAATTCTAAGATTGGCCGAATCCGCTGAGCTCGTGACGCTGAGATAAGCCAGCGAATTTCATCGACGACGTTTTTCTTTAGGGGCATTCTGCTTTGGCTCTGGCTTTTCTTCCACGAGCTGCATGAGCAAAGCGTCGTAATCGTCGAGCGCGACGTCTAAAATGCTCGCCGCTTGCGGCCCAAACTGCTTATGGATCCGCTCACCTGCTCCGCGGAGCACTCGCCCGAGCTTGACGAGCAGCTCGTGCACTTCGTTGCGGGGTAACAACGTTTGTTCGTCCACTTCAAGCTGATTTTCGAGCAGCTTGACGCGTCGCCGGTACACTTCCACCTGCTCAAGCGTGAGCTTATCGCGGGGAGTTCCGTTTTTTGTCTCGCCGCGGACAATCGATGGCAGTTGCAGTCGGTGCTTTGCGAAAAAATCGTGAATCCACCGCAGCACAGCCATTGCGTCGACGGTATCGCCACGCAACGGAATACCAAACGCGTCGGCCTGTTCGTTCAAAACCTTGTATTGCCGGCCAACCACCGAGCAATATGCCCGTTTGGGCATTGCGGCCAGCCACCTGCGACCACGTTTTTCGTCTTCCTCGGCTTCCCACTTGGCCCAAGCACGCATTTCGCGGGGGCTTATCTTCTCATTGGCCTCGTGTTTTTTCTTGGCAGATTCGACGAGAGCGATAAACGCGTCGCGTTCGGCCAGCCGTGGAATCGATTCAACTTGGGGCATTGGGCAAAACAGGCAAAAACCGCCTCACTTACCTATGTTTTTTTACGTCGCACGCGAAAAAAGCCGTCGATGCCGCGGCTTCGCCGCCCACGTACACCCCCAAAAAGGACCCAAATTACCCAGTGTGGTGTATAGCAAACGCATTTATTTTTAGTTAATTATTTATAGTTGTGTGTGTGTGTTTAGTCGGTTGCGATGTCGACAGTTGCTTTGAAAATCACCTTTTGCGTGCCATACCATGCGGTGCCCGTGACGGTGTACGACGAGCCTGCCACAGCACTAGACGCATCGAATGTTAAGCACGTTAGCTCACGATTCATGCCAGCTTCTGCAGTGAGCTCTAGCTCGTTGCTTGTGGTGACGCTTGTTACATCTGTAACCCAAGAATCGCCAGCAATTTGAGAGGCATCAATCCACCACGTTTGGCTCTCTGCTGGCCGCAATAGAATGTGCTTGGTTGCTATTGTAGTCCCATCTGCTCTACGGCTTAGCTTGACGATGCGGCCCTCTGCTACCTTGGCATTGTTGACTTGAGCGGTTGAGCTTCCCCCGTTCCCCGCCAGCTGCAACTTATCCGCATCCGTGAGCACGCCGTTATCCCACACGAGCGCGCCGCTCGATTGCGTCGTGTAGCTGCTCACCGTGGCCGTGGTTTCCGTTTCCGATAGTAGCGTGATGTTCGACGTGGCTCGTGCTGCGGCCACTGCCCCATTGGCTGTTTTGCGGGTGTAGCCAAAGTCGATGGGGTATTCTTTTGCGAGCGTCGCTTGCGATGTCGTGTCGGTGTCCGCGTCGAACGCCGTCCGCAGTTCGACGCTTACCTCACCGCTTGGTGCGATTGGCAAACCAACTGTATCGCCTTGCGGAAAAGCGTTGCGGTACGGCAGGTTGGTGATGGTTGGCGTTTTGCCATAGCTCGATCGCACCACCACAGTTGCCCCATCCGTTGGCGTCGCGGCCAACGTGAGTTTGATTACATTGCCTTCAATGGCCGTGCTGCTGATTGTTTTCGTTGTCGCCCATGCGTCGTCGCTCACTTGGAAGCCCGTTAGACTGCCGCCGTCCGTTGTGCCATCGGCTTCGCAGATACCGCTGTTGCCAAGGCCAATCATCTGCACGTACACAATCGGGCTGCCAGAGAATCGCCACGCTTTGAAAACCTGCGGTGAGCGGCCTGAGTTATCGGCAAGGCCGTCGTGATAGAGAATCGTTTGTGCGAGTCGCCGTCCGTTGTGGTCGTAGGCCACGCCGCCAAAATGATAATCGTCAACCAGCGTGCCATCGGCTAAGCTACCGCCGACAATTCCGCCCGTAGTTTCGTCAGCCCATTCAATCACGGTTCGCCGAATACTGTCCCAGCGTGCGTCCGTGGCGTAATCGTCATCGAGTGGCCCCGGTATCGACACGATAAACGGCAGCGTTGCGGCCGTACGTGGTGTCTCGGCTAGGATGCGGCCGTAAAGGGTGTCGAATGCCGTTTTGAGGGCGTCCGCATCGTAGCTGCTGTTCTCAGCGTCGGCTTCGCAACCTTGCCATACGATAAATTCCAAATCGCCG
>Ga0268298_10003646_pt1 | contig 15565 bp, 11 predicted proteins | sample WWTPWeurt_MetaG_FD_194462 | JGI IMG/M metagenome (GOLD analysis project Ga0268298, IMG submission 194462) | Activated sludge microbial communities from WWTP in Nijmegen, Gelderland, Netherland - WWTP Weurt | ecosystem: Engineered > WWTP > Aerobic digester > Activated sludge | place... | reverse complement strand
CACGACCTGCGACATATTTACACCGACGCAGACCTGGTCCTGTTCAGCGACGTTCCCGAACTCTACGACGCCACCGCGAGCCCGCCAGACAAGGGGCTGTTCCTCGGCCCGATCCAGTGGTCGCCCGATGTCCCACTGCCCGACTGGTGGAGCAGGGTTGACCCCGACACCCCCACCATCTACGTCACGCTCGGCAGTTCAGGAGACGGCAAGCTGCTTCCCCGGCTGGTCGACACGCTCAGACGCACCGGCCTTCAGCTGATCGTCGCCAGCGCCGGCGCCCCCGGCGTGAGCACTGCGGACAAGGTCTTCTGCGCCGACTACCTGCCCGGCGACGCCGCCGCCGCGCGCTCGGCCCTGGTCATCTGCAACGGCGGCAGCCCGACCTCGTCCCAGGCCCTGGCCCACGGCGTCCCGGTACTCGGCATCCCCTCTAACCTCGACCAATACCTGAACATGCACTTCCTGGAAAAGTGGGGCGCAGCGCTCACGCTCCGCAGGCACGAACTACGTGACGACATCATCCAGGCCCGACTGCACCAACTTCTCGACGCCCCAGCCTTCCGCGACTCCGCCCGGCGCCTGGCCCAAACCTACGCACGCCACGACACAGCCAGAATCCTCGAAGACACGGCACTCGAAACCTTGCTGCACCCCAGATACTGAGTCATGCGGCGCCTCTACCTGCGCCCACCCCGGAAGGTCGAAATCCACTCCTGGCGTCCATTCCCAAAAAATGTAAAAAAGAACGTCGGATTTTTTTACACATTACATCTTCCCGCCCCAAAGACATCGCACAAACCATTTAAAATCAGTATTTTGAAAACATGGCACACGACATGCTTAAGTAAAACCCGTGAGACTAGGGTCTCCTCACTTCCAACCTAATCAGGAGTTGCACAATGAAAAAAACTACCTTCGCAGCCGTCGCCGGCGCACTGGCCCTGATGGCCGCATCGGCCCACGCCTCTGTCGTGAGCATTGACGCGGACGGCACTGCCGCTGGCAACGGCTTCGTCGCCGTCGGCAGCCTTGACTGGGCCGCCAACGGCGTGCTGGTCACCCCGACCACTGGCGCCAACGCCGCTCAACCGGCCGTGGGCGACATCCTGCAAAGCTACGCCCAGGCCGCCCTGTCCGGCTTCCTGGACAGCAACGGTGACGGCCTGGGCACCAACGGCCTGAACAGCGCCTTCGAATGGACCTTCGTGGCCGGCTTCCAGGAAAAGGTTATCTCCCGCTCCGTAGGCTTTGACCCGATCACCCTTCTGCCGACCGGCATTGACAGCCTGCGGCTCGAAACCGTTTCCGGTGGCGACAACTTCTTCAAGATCTACTACGGTGCCAAAGACGCCAACTCCCTGGCTGGCACCGGCTACGCCAACGGCACCCTGATCATGTCCGGCTCCATCCTGCCGTATGACGGTGTTCGTGGCGCCACCACCTTCTCCACCAAGGGCGGCACCGATATTTTCGACAAATCCGCGAACGGCAACGACTACCCCGGCATCCGTAGCGTGGTCGGCGAAGGCTCCGCCACCATCGACGCGCTGGTCAAATACATCGACAACGATTTCTTCGCTGGCGTCAAGACCGGCGACGTGCTCGCGCTGATGCTCGACACCCAAGCCAACGACCCCTTCGTGCAAACCAACCCGTCCGCCCTCTTCACCAAGGGTGACGGCAGCACCATCGTTGGCGCCAGCCTCGCCTCCCTCGGCGCAGTCAACGGTGTCGATGGCCCGAACTTCATGCTGCAATCCGACGCCACCGCCTCCTTCAAGATTCCTGAGCCCACCTCCATGGCTCTGGCTGGTCTGGCAATGGCCGGTCTTGGCCTGACCCGTCGCCGCGCTGCCAAGTAACTCGGCCTGCGCTGCCTCAAAAAAGGCACCCCTCGGGGTGCCTTTTTTATTGTGGATGCCCCGGACCACGCGCCAATGCCTCTGGATATGCGACAGACACTTGCCCCTGCCCCTGTTCCACGCCAATATATACGACCATCATCCGCGCATCGACGAGTACGTCGCCTCTCTCAATGCCGCTCGCCCTCTACCGTCGTGACCTCACCCTCGCCTTCCGCAATGTCATCCGCCAGCGAAGACGTTCGCTGTTCGCGCTCGCCACCATCTGCGGCGGCGTCATAGCCCTCATGCTGGCAGGCGGATTCACCCAGTGGATCTTTGACAACATGCGCGAGTCGACCATCCACGCCCAACTCGGCCACGTCCAGATCGTGCGTCCGGGCTTTTTCGACAAGGGCCTTGCCGACCCCTATTCCTACCTGCTGCCCAAGGACGACCCGCTCATCGAACGCATCAGGCAGACAGAAGGGGTCCGCACCATCACGCCGCGCCTGGTGTTCACCGGGCTGATCAGCCACGACGAGTCCAGCATCGGCTTCTCAGGCGAAGGCGTCGATCCCGAGCGGGAGAAGGAACTGAGCCGTGATCTGCACATCGTCGCCGGCCAGCCCCTGTCAGCCGATGAACCCAACGGCATTGTCGTCGGCGAAGGCCTCGCCGCCAACCTCGGCATCAAGACCGGCGACAAGATCGTCTTGCTGGGCGCAACCCGCAAGGGTGGCCTCAGCGCTGTCGAATGCCGGGTCCGCGGACTCTTCATGACGGCCACCAAAGCCTACGACGACGCCTTCCTTCGCGCGCCCCTGCCCATCGCCCAGCAACTTACCCGCACAACCGGCGCCACCAGCTGGGTCGTCCTCCTCGATCGCACGGCCGACACCGATAGTTTCATCGCCAACGCCAAGGCCGAGGCCGGCCGCGACGATATCCAGTTCGTCGCCTGGCATGAACTAGCCGACTTCTACAAGAAAACCGTTGTCCTCATGTCGAAACAGATCGGCGGAGTCGAGCTGATGATTGCGCTGATCATCGTGCTGTCGATCAGCAACACGCTAACCATGTCCGTCATCGAGCGCACCGGGGAAATCGGTACGGTGATGGCCCTCGGACTGAAGGGAAGCGGCGTGCTGCGCATGTTCATCCTCGAGGGACTGATGCTCGGCCTTCTCGGCGGCATCATCGGTGTCATTGCTGGCTCGCTCCTGGCGGCGATCATCTCTCACATCGGCATTCCAATGCCACCGCCCCCCGGAATGGCACGCGGCTTCACGGGCCAGATCAACATCAGCGCAGGGCTCGTCTTCAAGGCACTGAGCCTGGCTGTCTTCACCACCCTGCTGGCGAGCATCCTTCCGGCGTGGCAGGCATCCCGGATGATCATCGTCGACGCGCTGCGTCACCAGCGCTGAAAGCGGCCCGCCTCATGCTTTTCAAACTTGCAATACGAAACGTCCTCCGCCAGAAAATACGCAGTGGCATGACGCTTGCCGCCATCGTTTTCGGCGTCGTCAGCCTCATCCTTGCCGGCGGCTTTGTCCAGGACACCTTCATCCAGCTGGGCGAGGTCATCATTCACTCGCAAACCGGCCACCTACAAGTTTTCAAGAAGGATTTCGTCGAGAAAGGCACGCGCTCCCCTGAACGCTACCTGATCGACTCGCCGGCAACGCTGGCCAAATCCATCGAAAAGCATGCAGGCGTGGATGAAGTGATGAGCCGAATCTATTTTTCGGGCCTGCTCAACAACGGCAAGCGCGACCTCTCCATCGTTGGTGAAGGCGTCGAGCCCGACAAGGAAACCCGGCTGGGCAGCTTCATCATGATTTCGGAAGGCCGCCATCTGAAAGACAGCGACCACGAAGGGATCCTGATTGGCCAAGGCGTTGCAAAAACCCTGAACCTGAAGCCGGGCAACCGGGTCACTCTCGTCCTGTCCGCCGCGGAAGGCGCGATGAACACCCTCGATTTCGAGGTGATCGGCGTGTTCCAGAGCTTCTCAAAGGATTTCGATGCCCGCGCGGTCCGCATTCCTCTGGCCGCAGCCCAGGAGCTGGTCTTCACCAAGGGCGCGAACATGCTGGTGGTGTCGCTGCAGAAAACCGAAGACACCGACCGCGTACTCGCCGAGCTGGGCGCCGAGCTTAAGGGCAGCCCCTACGACGTACGCAGCTGGAAGAGCCTCTCCGATTTTTATGACAAGACCGTCCAGCTCTATGACCGCCAGTTCGGCGTGCTGCAACTGATCATTCTGCTGATGGTGTTGCTGTCGGTCACCAACAGCGTGAACATGAGCGTGTTTGAACGCCAGGGTGAATTTGGCACCATGCAGGCACTCGGCAATCGATCACGCGACATCGTTCTGCTGATCATCACCGAAAGCGCGATTATCGGCCTTGCGGGGGCACTGATTGGCACACTCATCGGCATACTGGCAGCCTTGGCGATTTCCGCTATCGGCATTCCTATGCCACCGCCCCCCAATGCCAACGTGGGTTACACGGCCTATATCCGGATCGTTCCGCTGACCCTGCTGACCTCCGCCTGCGTGGGCTTCATCGGAACGGTACTGGCATCGATCCTGCCCGCCTTCAAAGTCACCCGCATGCAGGTGGTGGACGCCCTGCGCCAAAACATCTGACGCAGGGCCCTCCGACTACCGAAATCAGGAACGGTAGTCGGCGTTGATCTTCACGTAATCGTACGAGAAGTCGCAGCTCCACAGGGTTGCCGCCGCATTGCCGCGGGCCAGGTCAACGCGGACGGTGATTTCCGCGGCCTGCATCACGCGGGAACCCGCCTCCTCGCGATAGCTTTCGGCCCGCCCGCCCTTCTCGGCGACCAGCACCTCCTCGCCATTGCTGGCGAGCCACACCCGCAGTTGCGATACATCCAGATCGTCGATACCGGCATAACCGATCGCGGCCAGGATGCGCCCAAGGTTGGGATCGGAGGCGAAAAAGGCCGTCTTGACCAGCGGCGAGTGGCCGATCGCATAAGCAACCTTGCGACACTCCTCCCGGCTGGCGCCGCCTTCAATCTGCAGCGTAATGAATTTAGTGGCCCCCTCGCCGTCACGGACGATGGCCTGGGCGAGCCAGATCGACACTTCCAGCACCGCAGCGCGGAAGGCCGCGTAGTCCGCCGACGCGGTATCGGCGAGGGTGGCATTGCCGGCCCGGCCGGTGGCAATCAGGATATAGCTGTCGTTGGTGGAGGTGTCGCCGTCGACGGTGATGCTGTTGAACGACAGATCGGCCACTTCCTTCAGCAGGGCGTCGAGCACCGGCTGGGCGACATCCGCGTCGGTGGCCAGGAAGCCCAGCATCGTCGCCATGTTCGGCTTGATCATGCCGGCCCCCTTGGAAATGCCGGTGAGGGTGACCGTCTTGCCACCGATCTGCACCTGACGGGACGTCGCCTTGGCCACGGTATCGGTGGTCATGATGCCGTGGGCGGCATCGAACCAGCCATCGGCCTTCAAGGCCGCTTTCGCGCCGGGCAGACCTGCAACCAGACGCTCGACCGGCAGCGGCTCAAGAATCACGCCCGTGGAAAAGGGCAGCACCTGGCTGGCAGAAATACCCAGCTGGCCGGCAACCGCTTCGCAGGTCGCGCGGGCAGCGGCCAGGCCGGGTTCGCCGGTACCCGCGTTGGCAACACCGGTATTGATGACCAGGGCGCGAATGCCACCGGCGGGAAGGTTGGCCTTGCACACCTGCACCGGAGCGGCGCAGAAACGGTTCTGCGTGAAAACCCCTGCCACTCGGGAACCCGGCGCCAGTTCGATCAGGGTCAGATCCTTGCGATTGACTTTGCGGACACCCGCCTCGGTGACACCAAGACGAACACCGGGAACGGGCAACAGGGCTGCGGCTTCGGGGGGGGAAAGCAGAACGGGCATGGCTGGACTCCAGTAACGGGCGCCGGAACGGCAAAGACCGCCATGATAATCCGGGAGAGCTTACCGGCGCACCCGCACCGCCTTATCCTGGCCGGAATCAGGCCGGGAGATGCCTCACGCGGATTCGGCGGCGCTCAGAGCCACCGCCAGACTGGCCTGCAGCGCAAAATGCTGAACCGCGCGCCAGCTGTCCTCCTCGAGAGCCCGACCGTTGCGATCGGCATAAAGCACGCCAATACGCCTCGTCGCCGAACCAAAGGGCACCACAAAGGCCTCGTCGCAGGCGGTCACCTGCTGCAGGCGCTCGGTTCCAGGTTTCTCGACGCGGGCGGCGTTGATCCAGCAGCCCTGCCCGCTGTCGATGGCCGCATCGACGACATCATCAGGGTCCCCATCCATCGAGAATGCGAACCGCCCGCACAGCGCCTCCGCACCGGCCCCCAGCGCGATCTTGCCGTGCAGGTGCAGGCGGTCGGGAGTGAGCAGTGCAACCAGGACACGATCACAACCGACACCACGGAACACGCCTTCGATAACCAGCTGCAGGATGTCGGCCAGCGGAGAGCGATCGAGGGTCATTGCCGCCAGATCCTGCAGGAGACGTAGCTGGAGTGACGCGTCGGGAGCGGGCGGCTGGGCGGGCACATTCGTCTCGGGCTGCAGCGGAGTGCGGCTCAGGGGGATGATCTTCGCCGCCTCGGAGGCACCAAAGAAAGCCGCAATACGCGCAGCCTCGCCGGCATTCGCCAGCACTTCGGCGTGGATGATGCTCAGCGGCAGATCCAGATAATCGGCCGTCTCGCGCAGAACCCGGCGGGCAGCTTGAGAATCCCAACCCTCCTCGGCGGCACGGGCCAGCCTGTGGCCCATGACCACGGCCCGCTCCGGCCCGCGACTGCGCACATTGCCTTCGAGGGCCGCCGCGGCAAGAGAGCCCAGCCTCCATTCGCGCACCAGCCCGCTGGAAAGATGCCGCAACGGAAAACCGAGCACGACCTGCTGAGCCTCCTCCTCGCGAATGTTCCCCTGACTCAGACAGCGATCAAGCGCCTGCGCCTGCTCACCGCCAAAGCACCAGAAAGCCATTTCACCCACCCGGGACAGCAGGGCCGCGATGAAAACCTCCTCGCCCTGCTGCTCGCCATGCCGACCGTTTGCCCAGCGCGCCTGCACCGCGGCATGGAAACTGCGGGCCATCTCGGCGTGGATGCGGCTGCGCACGCCACCACCAAGCAAGGAATCGATCAGCGAAACAGACAAGGCCAGCTGGGCGACCGGATTGAAGCCAAGCACCACAATGGCTCGGGAGACCGTACTCACGGTCTGGTGGGACTGGTTGAAAAAGGCACTGTTGGCCAGCCGCAGCACCTTGGTGGTCATCGGCGCATCCTTCAGGATCACTTGCGCCAGCGCCGACGCCGACGCCCGCTCGTCACCGATGATGCGGCGCAGGCCTTCGACCGTACGGGCGAAAACAGGCATTTCCTGCCCGCGGATACGGGCGATCCAGCCAGAAAGATCCTGCACTTGGGGAGTTGCGCTCATTCAATCACCTCTCGCCGATAACGGCAGGGGACCTTGCAGCTTGAGGCGGCGTTAACGCATGAGACCCGCAACAGCGGGCCTCATGCGTCTGAACAGAATCAACAGGTTTGCTGCGCAGCCTCAGGACAACTTGCCGTGGCAGTGCTTGTATTTCTTGCCCGAGCCGCAGGGGCAGGGATCGTTGCGGCCGGCCTTGGGCGCCAGATGAACATCCGGCCGGGCGGCGTCACGGGCCGGATTGGCGGTGGCGAGTGCTTCGTCGTAGTCGGCGTGGTGGTACTGGACGTTTTCCAGTCCGGGCGGCGCCTCGGCTTCTTCGAGCTGGGCTTCGGAACGAATCTGGACGGTCATCAGCAGCTTGGTGACTTCGGTGCGAACAATCTGCAGCAGGCTTTCGAAAAGCTCGAAGGCTTCGCGCTTGTATTCCTGCTTGGGATTCTTCTGGGCGTAGCCGCGCAGGTGAATGCCCTGGCGCAGGTGGTCGAGGGCCGACAGATGCTCGCGCCAGTGGGTGTCGAGGCTCTGCAACATCACGTTGCGCTCGAAACCATGCCAGGCGCTGGCGTCGACCAGCGCGATCTTGTCGGCATAAGCCTGGGCGCCCGCATCGAGGAGGCGCTGCAGGATATCGCCGTCACCGATGGTCGGCTCGGCCTTGATCCACTCGCCGACCGGCAACTTGATCTGGTAGTCAGACTCCAGCGCCAGCTCGAGGCCCGGAATATCCCACTGCTCTTCGACCGAATCGAGCGGCACATAGATGCGGAACAGGTCGTGGAGCACGCCCTCACGCATCGCCGTGATGGTTTCGCTAATGTCGCTCGTTTCAAGCAGTTCGTTGCGCTGTTGGTAGATCACCTTGCGCTGATCGTTGGAAACGTCGTCGTACTCGAGCAGCTGCTTGCGCATGTCGAAGTTGCGTTGCTCGACCTTGCGCTGGGCGGTTTCGAGCGAGCGGGTCACCATCCCGGCCTCGATGGCCTCGCCCTCGGGCATCTTCAGGCGAACCATGATCGCGTTGAGGCGCTCGCCGGCAAAGATCTTCATCAGCGGATCTTCGAGCGACAGGTAAAAACGGCTCTCGCCCGGGTCGCCCTGACGGCCGGAGCGGCCGCGCAGCTGGTTGTCGATACGGCGGGATTCGTGACGCTCGGTGCCGATGATCTTGAGGCCGCCTGCCTTGAGCACCTCTTCGTGGCGCAGCTTCCACTCGTCGCGCAGGGCGGCGATGCGGGCATCCTTCTCGGCATCCGACAGGGACGCGTCCTCACGGATCAGCGACACCGGCTTTTCGACGTTGCCGCCGAGCACGATGTCCGTACCGCGGCCGGCCATGTTGGTAGCGATGGTGATCACGCCGGGACGGCCGGCTTCTGCGACGATTTCGGCCTCGCGGGCGTGCTGCTTGGCGTTGAGCACGTTATGCGGCAGCTTGGCGCGGGTCAGCATGTCCGACAGCAACTCGGAGTTCTCGATCGAGGTAGTGCCGACCAGCACCGGCTGACCGCGCTCGACGCAATCCTTGATGTCAGCGGTGATCGCATCGTGCTTTTCCTTCATGGTGCGGTACACCTTGTCGTTCTGGTCCTTGCGAATCATCGGACGGGAGGTGGGCACCACGACGGTTTCGAGCGCGTAGATCTGGTGGAATTCGTAGGCTTCGGTATCGGCCGTACCGGTCATGCCCGAGAGCTTGCCGTACATGCGGAAGTAGTTCTGGAAGGTGATCGACGCGAGGGTCTGGTTCTCGGCCTGGATCTTGACGCCTTCCTTGGCCTCGACGGCCTGGTGCAGGCCTTCGGACCAGCGGCGGCCGGACATCAGGCGGCCGGTGAACTCATCGACGATGACCACTTCGCCGTTCTGCACCACGTAATGCTGATCCTTGTGGTACAGCGCGTGGGCACGCAGCGCCGCATAAAGGTGGTGAATCAGCAGGATATTGCCCGGATCGTAGAGGCTCGCCCCTTCGGCCAGCAGGCCCAGGTTGGCGAGGATCTCTTCGGCGTGCTCGTGGCCCTGCTCAGTGAGCAGCACCGAATGTGCCTTCAGGTCGACGGTGTAGTCGCCGGGCTGGGTGATGTTCTCGCCCTCGCCTTCCTGGCGGCTGAGCAGCGCGGGCACCGCGTTCATGCGCAGGTAGAGTTCGGTGTGATCCTCGGCCTGACCGGAGATGATCAGCGGCGTACGGGCTTCATCGATGAGAATGGAGTCCACTTCGTCGACGATGGCGTAATGAAGGCCGCGCTGCACCCGTTCGGCAACTTCATAGACCATGTTGTCGCGCAGATAGTCGAAGCCGAACTCGTTGTTGGTGCCGTAGGTAATGTCCGCCGCATACGCAGCCTTCTTGGCCTCGTGGGGCATCTGCGACAGGTTGCAGCCCACGGTCAGCCCGAGAAAGCTGTAGATCCGCCCCATCCAGTCCGAGTCGCGGCTGGCCAGGTAATCATTGACAGTGATGACATGCACGCCCTTGCCGGACAGCGCATTGAGGTAGACCGGCAGCGTGGCGGTGAGGGTCTTGCCTTCGCCTGTCCGCATTTCGGCGATCTTGCCGTCGTGCAGCACCATGCCGCCCACCATCTGCATGTCGAAGTGGCGCATGCCGTGCACCCGCTTGCCGGCTTCGCGGACCACAGCAAAGGCTTCGGGCAGCAGGGCTTCGAGGGCTTCGCCCTTGGCGATGCGCTCGCGAAATTCGGCCGTCTTGCCGCGCAGCGCTTCATCGGACAAGGCCTGAATCTTCGGCTCAAGTGCGTTGATTGCGCGCACTGTCTGGCTGTACTGGCGAATCAGCCGGTCATTGCGGCTGCCGAAAATTTTCTTGAGAAGGCCTGCGATCATTTGATTTGGAAGGAAAAACGCGGCAAAGAGCGGATTCTATCATGTCGCCTGAAAGCGACCGTGACGCAGGACAAGGCGACCGCCACACTTGTCCGTTCCGGAGTATCTCCCTACGATGGGGGCGCTTTTTCAGAAACCAAGCCCAGATGGCCACGACCTCCATCAACAATTACCTTCGGGGTGGCGACAGCCTCGCCCGCCTCCAGGCCCACGCCGGCCGCCTGCTGCGCCTGCAGCGTCAGCTTGGTGAGCTGCTGCCGGATTACATGGCCCGCGCCAGCAAGGTTGCAAACCTGAAAGGCGACGAGCTGGTGATTCACGTGGATAGCGCCGGGTTAGCCGTAAAGCTGCGTCAGGCCGTACCCAGCCTGCTGGTCGACTTCGCACGTGAAGGCGTGCTGCTGAGGGATATCAAGATAAAGGTCGCCGTGCGCGAATACCGTCCGCCAGCGCCCTCCGCACCGGATCGGCACGTCAGCGAAACCACCCGCACGGGGCTGGAAAATCTGGCTGCGAGCCTGCCGGACGACTCCCCCCTGGCCAAGGCCCTCAGACGCTTTGTGAAAAGCGCGGGCTAGACAAACGGGACGAGCACCCTCTCGACGATCAGCAGCGCAAAGAAAACCAGCGCGATGATCAAGGTGTAGCGAAACAGACGCCACGCCAGCGCCAGGTAGCGCGCATCGCGGGTAAAGAAGTAGGCGAAGACCGAACCGCCGATTCCGATGCCCGCGAGCACGGCGAGCAGACGTAGAAGGAGCACGCTGCCGGCTTCAGTTGAGAGCCAGATCGAACAGCTGGGCGACAGCCGGTGGCGTGCTCGCCTCTTCCTCGAAGGTCACGATTTCCCAGGCCGTGCGGTCTTCGAGGAGCACGCGCAGGATCTGGTTGTTGAGCGCGTGACCCGCCTTGTAGGCGCTGTAAGCCGCCAGCAGCGGATGGCCGGCCAGATAAAGGTCGCCGATGGCGTCGAGCACCTTGTGCTTTACGAACTCGTCGGCATAACGCAGGCCATCGGCATTGAGCACCCGGTATTCGTCCATCACGATGGCGTTATCGAGGCTGCCGCCAAGGCCGAGGCCGTTGGCACGCATGAACTCCACGTCCTGCATGAAGCCAAAGGTGCGCGCCCGCGCCACTTCGCGCGTGTACGAATGCTCGGCAAAATCGACGGTTACCGAAGTACCGGTGCTGTCGATGGCCGGATGGTTGAAGAGAATCGAAAAGCTCAATTTGAAGCCGTCGTAAGGCGTGAGGCGCACCCACTTGTCACCTTCGACGTACTCGACGGGCTTGAGCACGCGCAGGAAGCGCTTGGGAGCTTTTTGCTCTTCGATACCTGCGGACTGGATCAGGAACACAAAGGGGCCAGCACTACCGTCGAGAATGGGAATCTCGGCCGCATCGACGTCGATGTGGGCGTTATCGACGCCCAGCCCGGCGAGGGCCGACATCAGGTGTTCGACGGTGTTGACCTTCGCACCGTCCCGCTGCAGCCCCGAGCACATCCGGGTGTCACAGACTGCATAAGGATCCGCGGGCAGGTCGACGACCGGCTCGAGATCCACGCGATGAAAGACGATTCCCGTATCGGGCGCAGCAGGACGCAGGGTCAGCGTGACCTTGTTGCCGCTGTGAAGACCGACACCAGTGGCCGTAACAACCGTTTTCAGGGTGCGCTGCTTGAGCATGATCGGGAATCCGCATTCAATTCATAAAATTTTAACACAGGCCACTTGCTGCACCGCAACAAGCAACTTCCCCGCACACGCCGTATCGCCCTGAAAAACAAAACGCGCAGCGGACGGAGGCAACCTCCCGCTGCGCGTTCCTGCGAGCCACCGGAGCGGCCCGGAGCAGTCAGTCCGCCTGCTTGCGCAGGAAGGCCGGGATATCCAGCGTGGACATGCCGTTGGCGCTCATGGCTTCGACGGTGGTGCGGGTGCTGCCGCGACGGAACACTGCGGGCATGTCGGTATTGGTGTAGTCCACTTCCATGCCGATATTGTCGGTACCCGTACGGATCACTTCCATCTTGCGCGGCATGGCGGCGGCACGCACGGCACCAAGGCCGGTGGCCACAACGGTCACGCGGATGCGGTCTTCCATGTTTTCGTCGAAGACAGTGCCGTACTTGACGAAGGCTTCCTTGGCGGCAAAGGCCTGCACCGTTTTCACGGCATCGCGCACTTCGGCCATTTTCAGCGAGCGACTGGCCGTGATGTTGACGAGCACACAGCGGGCGCCGGACAGCTCGGTCCCTTCGAGCAGCGGCGACACGGCAGCCTGCTCGGCGGCAATGCGGGCACGATCGAGGCCGGCGGCCTGAGCGGAACCCATCATCGCGCGGCCCATTTCGGCCATCGCGGTGCGCACGTCCTGGAAGTCCACATTGACGAGGCCGGGAACGTTGATGATTTCGGCAATGCCACCCACGGCACTGGTCAGCACGTTGTCGGCAGAACGGAAGCAGTCCTCGAAGCCGGCATCGTCACCGTAAACTTCGAGCAGCTTGTCGTTGAGCACCACGATCAGGGAGTCGACCTGCTTGGAGAGCTCTTCAACACCGCTTTCAGCCACACGGATGCGGTTCTCGAAATCGAAGGGCTTGGTGACCACGGCGACGGTTAGGATGCCCATTTCCTTGGCGATCTCGGCGACCACCGGCGCGGCACCGGTTCCCGTGCCACCGCCCATGCCGGCGGTGATGAAGCACATGTGGGCGCCTTCCAGGGCCGCCGCAATGGCGTCACGGGATTCCTGCGCCGCAGCACGGCCGGCTTCGGGCTTGGAGCCTGCGCCAAGGCCCGTCTTGCCAAGCTGCACCTTGGCCGGCGACAGGCAGCGGGAAAGCGCCTGAGCGTCGGTATTGGCAGTGATGAAATCCACCCCCTGCACGCCTTCGCGGATCATGTGGTCCACGGCGTTGCCGCCTGCACCACCGACACCGATCACCTTGATATTGGTGCCGCCGGATGCCTTTTCAACAATTTCAAACATTTACCTCGCCTCCAAGAGAAACTGCACTGACATTGCCGATGAGCAACCAATTGCTTATTTAGTGGGAACCGCCAATTTTACAACTAAATAAGGGGGCGTCACACATCGCTATTCATTTGAATTCAATCCGCAGAGCGGATCTCGTCCGCCTTTAAAAATTCCGTTCGAACCAAGAACGCACTCTTGAAAAAACCTGCCCCACATTGCGCGTCTGGCGGGCCTGAAGGCCGCGCCGTTTCTGAGCCGCGCCTTCCATCACGAGGCCCATTGCATTGGCGTAACGCGGTTCGCAAACCACGTCGGCCAGCGCACCGTCGTAGCGCGGGTAGCCGATGCGCACCGGCATATGGAAAACCTCTTCGCCCAGTTCCACCATGCCCTGCATGACCGCGGCGCCGCCGGACAGCACGATCCCGGAAGACAGCAGTTCCTCGTAGCCGCTGCGACGCAGTTCGGCCTGGACCAATTCGTAGAGTTCGCAGACACGCGGCTCGATCACATCGGCCAGAGCCTGACGGGACAACTTGCGCGGAGGACGGTCGCCCACACCGGGCACTTCGATCATTTCGGAGGCGTCGGCCAGGGTGTGCATGGCAACACCATGACGGATCTTGATTTCCTCGGCGTCGGCGGTTGGCGTGCGCAGGGCCACGGCGATGTCGTTGGTCACCTGGTCGCCGGCAATTGGAATCACCGCGGTGTGGCGGATCGCGCCCTGGGTGAACACGGCGAGGTCGGTGGTGCCGCCACCGACCTCGACGAGACAGACGCCCAGTTCCTTCTCGTCCTCGGAAAGGGTGGCGTAGCTGGACGCCAGCGGCTGCAGGACCAGGTCGAGCACTTCGAGGCCGCAGCGGCGCACGCACTTGACGATGTTCTGGGCGGCCGACACGGCGCCGGTAACGATGTGCACCTTGACCTCGAGACGCACGCCGCTCATGCCTATCGGCTCACGCACGCCGTCCTGGCCGTCGATGACGAATTCCTGGGTGAGGATGTGCAGGATCTGCTGATCGGCCGGCAAGGGCATCGCACGGGCGGTTTCGATGACCCGCTCGACATCCAGCGGCGAGACTTCCTTGTCCTTGATCGCCACCATGCCGTTGGAGTTGAAGCTGCGGATGTGGCTGCCGGCGATGCCGGTGTAAACATCACGAATCTTGCATTCGGCCATCAGCTCCACTTCCTGGATGACCCGGGAAATGGCATCGACAGTGGCTTCGATATTGACCACCACGCCCTTTTTGAGGCCCGACGAAGGCTGCGAGGCGAGCCCCACGACGACCATGCGGCCATCGGGCTTGAGCTCGGCCACCACGCAGGTGATCTTGGAGGTGCCGATGTCGAGGCCGACGATCAGTTCCTTGTATTCTTTACTCATCACTTCCCTTTTTTGCTCTCTTGCTTGCCCACCGCCTCAACTTGAATCGGCCGGAGGGCAAAACCACTGGGGTAGCGGAGATCGACCACCGCTATGTTCATGTTCAGTTGCGCCCGGGCTTTCGGGTAATACCCCACGAAGCGCGCCAGGCGCTCGTCAATGGGCGCCTTGCCCTGGTCATGGCCCAACTCGATGGTCAGGCCGTCTTCCATTTTGAGTTGCCAGGCCTCGCGCGCCGACAGGGACACGCCGACCAGCTGCTTGCCGAGCGGACCGAGCTTGCCGGAAAACTCGTCGAACTTGGCCAGCAACACGCCGGACGAGCCTTCCGGCCCGCTGAAGACCGGCATTTTTGCGTTGCTGGCAGCGCTGAAAACTTCGCCGTAGCGGTTAACCAGGCGCATGTCGCCGGTTTCACCAACACGCCAGTAGGCCGAGGCAACGTGCTCTTCGAGGCGCACCTCGATGCCGCCCGGCCAACGCCGGCGCACGTCGGCGCGACGCACCCAGGGCAGCTTCTCGAAGGCTCCGCGCACGTCATCCAGATCCACGGTAAAGAAATTTCCGCGCAACGAGGAGCGCGCCGCGTACTCGAGCTGGGCCGTGGTGACTTGAGCCAGCGGCGTGGTAACCACCACTTCGCGCAGCGGGTAGACCGGCAGGCGGGACAAGGCCGCCACCGCGGCATAGCCGAGGCCGGCAGCGCCAACCACCATCAGGGTGTCGGCAATCAGATTGAGGAGCTGGGGACGATCCCACAGCCCGTTGCCGCTTCCTTCACGCACTGCCGCCGGGCGCGCGGCGCGCGCACGCTTGGCCTGAGCAGGCTTGGCGCCAGGCTCGAGCGGTACGTTGGAAGCGGTGCGTTCGTCAGCCAAGGCGCGCTCCGGCAAGAATTTCCAGGCACAGGGCTTCGAAGGACAGCCCCGAAACACGGGCCGACATGGGCACCAGCGAGTGGTTGGTCATGCCCGGAGCGGTGTTGATTTCAAGCAGGGTGAAGCTGCCGTCGTCCTTCAGGATCAG
>Ga0268298_10003645_pt1 | contig 15566 bp, 10 predicted proteins | sample WWTPWeurt_MetaG_FD_194462 | JGI IMG/M metagenome (GOLD analysis project Ga0268298, IMG submission 194462) | Activated sludge microbial communities from WWTP in Nijmegen, Gelderland, Netherland - WWTP Weurt | ecosystem: Engineered > WWTP > Aerobic digester > Activated sludge | place... | reverse complement strand
CGCCGACACTCCCCACGAAGGCACAGCCCAGCCTCACGCTGGCCGCCTCGATCACCAGGCCGCTCTCGAGCGGCACCAGCTGCGGCCGGTCGGCCTGCTCGACCAGCACGGGCTGGCACCAGCTCCGCAGCTCGCCGCAAGGACCGGAGCCGGGGAGCTGGAGCGTGCATTGCGTGGCGATCGACCGACAGTCGACGCCGGGCTGCAGCGCGCAGAGCCGCGCCGTGCTGCTGGTCGCTTCGAGCAGCGCGTGGCGCGCGTAGGCCGCGCTGCCGAGCGTGACGGCGCCATAGATCAGCAGCAGCAAGAGCGGCGCGAGAATCGCCAGCTCGACCGACACGATGCCAGCCTCACGGGGCCGGTCCCAGCGGCCCCTGCGCCTCGGATCAGTGCGCGAGCAGCTGCGCTGCATGAGTCACCACCGTGATCACCGCGCCCGCGCCCAGCGCGAGGGCGTAGGGCGGGCTATAACGCGCGTCACGGACGGGCGGCGCCTCGACGCGCCGCAGCAGCAACATCGCCTTGAAGTTGGCCAGCACGTCCTGTCTCACCACGCGCGGGACGAAGCCGAGCACGTAGACGACCGACAGCACGCCACCGGCCGCTGTCCCGTAGAGCGCGGACCAGACGATGAACTCCGGACCGAGCCAGGCACCGATGGCGCCCAAGAGCTTGACGTCGCCGCCTCCGAGCCACCCGCGCGCGAAGGGCACGATCAACAGCGCCGTCCCGAGCGCCGTGCCCAGCAGCCCACCGGCCAGCGCGTCGAGGCCGCCCGCCAAGGTTCGCGCGGTCAGGCCCAAGGCCAACAGGGCGATCGTCAACCAGTTGGGCACCCGTCGGGCGCGCAGATCCGTGACCGAGGCCGCGATCAACCCCAGCGCGAGAAGGATCCACTCGAAGGCGTGCAGCGGGCAGGTCATGGCTTCGCTTTGGCCACGCTAGCACGCCGCGGGCACCACCAGCGACGATGGGGTTCCGGCAGCGCACCGAAAACGCCGTGTCAGCGCTCAGCGGGGCCGAGCCCCGACGGGTCGTCGCCAGCGCCCCGCGGGAGGCTAGCCCACGCTGTTCGCGGCATTCATATACTTGCCCTGGATCTTCCCCCAGAGCACCTTCGCCGCCCCGGCCAGTCCAACCGCGACGATCGCCGCGAGAATGCCGTACTCGATACCCGAGAGGGCCGAGTCATCGTGCCACAGACGCTTGAACAGGTTCTTCATTTTGGTCCCCTCCTGGAGGCTCCTGCTGCTTCCGACTAGCAACCGCCGTACCAGCCCCAGCGCGCCGCCCCGCTCGACTGGATTCCCAAAATCATGCTGATTTCCCTGCGCGGAGCGTGGCACCCCGCCGCGCCCGGGCCGGCGGTGGGGGCAACAGGCGCCGCCCGGCAGGTCCAGCTTCCAGAGCCCGATCGGTTACCCGATCCGCAGCGGTCGCTCTCAGCGCCACCACGGGTCGAGGTACTCGAGCGACCGCGCTACGACCTGGTCCACGACCGCCCCCAGCGTGTGCTCGGCCTCCAGCGGCTCCACCCGCACATTCGGCCGCCCCTCGGCGAAGGCCATCGAGAGCGCCGGATCGACGATCGCGTCGTGCCGCCCGTGCAGCACGAGCGTCGGCACGCGCACCGCGGGGAAGGGCGCGTGCTGCGCCGCATCGGCCAGGAACGACCAGCTCAGGGCCGCCGGACGACCGTAGGCGTGATGCTCGATCGCCAGCGTGCCCTCCCCGCGCCAGCGCTCGAGCGTCGAGGGATCGAGCCCGGCGCCGAAGCGGCTGGCGAAATCGAAGGCCGGCGCAAGCAGCACCAGCGCCGCCACCTTGTCGCTCCCCGCGGCGAAGAGCGCCGCCGTGTAGCCGCCGAGCGAGGAGCCGATCAGCAGCACCGAGCCCGGCGCCGCGTCTGCGGTCAGGGCCTCAAGCCGCGCGAGCTGGCGCGAGATCGTCAATCCCGCGAAGTCGGGCTCGTTCAAATCGGGCAGCGCGAGCGCCGTCCCGCGCGCAGCCAGCGCCGCCGCGAAGGCCTCGGCCTTGCGCGAGCGCGGACCGGAGGCGAAGCCGTGCAGGTAGATCACCTTGCGCTCGGCGAAGGCCGCCTGTCGCCGCTTGACCGCGTCGGCCGCACCCACCAGCGCCGCCATCGGGCCGAGCGCGGTGGCGACAATCGTCACGTCCCGAACCTGCCGCTCCCGCAACACGCGCGCCAGCGTGCCGAGGAAGCGATCGGCGCTGCCCGACAGCCCACCGCCCAGCACCACGCGATCCGGCGCGAAGCGCCGCAGATGCGGCTCCAGGCCCACCGCGAGCCGCTCGCCGAGGTGCGTGAAGAGCGCCTGTGCGCTCGCCTCGCCCGCCCCCGCCCGCGCCGCGATCTGCGCCAGCGACAAGCTCGCCTCCCCACCCTGAGCCCGGTACCAAGCCTCGAGCGCGGCCTGCCCGACGTGGTCTTCGATCGTGCGACCGTCCGCGCCGAGCGGCTGATTCCACAGCTCCCCGCCCAGCGGTACCTCGGGGCCATCGCGCCGCACCTCGCCACCGACGACGAAGCAGCTTCCCAGCCCCGTGCCGAGCGTCAGGAAGAGCACGCGCTCCGCGTCGCGCGCGGCGCCTTGCAGCAGCTCGCCACGCGCGAAGGCCTCCGCATCGTTGACGCACGCGACGGGCACGCCGGCCCGCCCGAGCAGCGGGACCAGGCTCGTGCCGCGCAGCGCCACCAGCTTGTGCTCGAGCCACGGCGTCCCCGTCAGGTAGTCCGTCGGCCCGGGCAGCGCGATCCCCACCCCCGCCAGCTCCGCCTCGGCCCCGGCGCGGGTCCAGACCTCGGCCGTCAAGGCCCGCAGGTCGGCCTCGAGCTCCTCGCGCGTGCCGCGCGAGCGCAGCGCGCGCTGCGTCTGGCCGCGCCAACCACCGCCCTCCGCGGCCACCAAGGCGGCCCGCGCATGGGTGCCACCGATGTCGTAGGTCAAGTACATGCTCATTACTGCACCGTCCCGTCGTCGAGGGGTCAGCGTGCCCCGCGCTGGCAACGCGCACAATAAAACGTGCTGCGCTGCTGCTGCACGAGGCGCCGCACCGGCGCGGCGCAGCGCGAGCAGGGCAAGCCCTCGCGCTGATAGACCCGCAGGTAGTCTTGATACGATCCCGTGACGCCATGGGCGTCCTGGAAGTCGGAGAAGGTCGTCCCGCAGTGCGCGATCGCCGCGCTCAGCACCTGCGCGATCGCCGCGTGGAGGCGCGCGATCTCCGCGTGCCCGAGGCGGCCGGCCTCGCGCCGCGGATCGAGGCGCGCCGCGAAGAGGATCTCCGAGGCATAGATGTTCCCCAGGCCCACCAGGCGATCCTGGCGCAGCAGCCAGGCCTTGAGCGGCTGGCGCCCACCCCCACCGGCCAGCAGCGCGGCCAGCCGCTCGACGGAGTGCTCCGGCGCCAGCGGATCGAGGCCACGCGGCCGCGCACGCTCCAGGTCCTCGAGCAAGGCCACGGTACCGAAGCGCCGCGGATCGACGAAGACCAGCGCCCCGCCCTCGAGGCCCCACCAGGCGCGCGTGTGCCGGGGGAGGGTCGGTTGGGGGTCGGGCTGCCACAGCAGGCGGCCCGTCATGCGCAGGTGCACGACGAGCCAGCGCGGCGCGGCCGCCACGCGCCGCGTCCCCCCGGCCTCGAGCCGCAGCACCACCTGCTTGCCCAAGCGCTGCACGGCGCCGACCCGCCGTCCCGCCAGCGCGCGCGCGGACAGCGACGCCAGCCGCGGATCGAGCACCGTCAGCCCAAGCACGCCGCGCCCGTGCAGCACGGGCGCGAGCTGGCGCGCGATCGTCTCGACCTCCGGCAGCTCAGGCATCGCCGTCCTCAACCGTTCACGGGGGGATGATCCATCCCCCCGCCCCGAAAAGGCGTGACTTTTCGGGGCCCCACCCCCAAGTCCGGCGCGCAACAAGTAGCGCGCCGCGCGAGCGCTTGGTCGCGCTCGCGTGCAGTGGATCAGAGCTTCGTTACAAGTTGCGGCGCATTGAGGGCCGTGAACGCTTACCGCCGTCCTTCAGCGCGCCGAGCTCCTCGCCCTCCGTGCCCGTCGTGCTCGCGATCCAGCCGCCGCCCAGCACCCGATCGCCCTCGTAGAACACGACCGCCTGTCCGGGCGCCACCGCACGCTGCGGCTGCGCAAAGCGCACCGCTACCGTGCCATCGGGCTGGGGCGCCAGCCGCGCGGGCACCGGGGCCTGCCGATAGCGAATCTGCACCTCCGCGGCCCGCTCCCCCACCGGCGCCTCGGCGCTCAGCCAGCGCACCCCGCGCGCCGAGAGCCCGACGCGCGCGAGCTGCTGCAGGCTGCCCAGGCGGACCTCGGCCTGCCCGGCGTCGATCGCCGTGACATAGGCGCGCTGCCCCAGACCAAGTCCGAGCCCCTTGCGCTGCCCGACAGTGAAGCGATGCACGCCCTCGTGGCGACCGACGACCTCGCCCTCGGGCCCGCGCAGCACGCCGCTCGGCACGACCGCGCCAAAGCGCCGGCGCAACGCCTCGGCCAGCTCGCCGCGCTGAGCGATGCAAGCGTCCTGGCTCTCGGCCCGCGCGGCGTTGGGCAGGCCCCATTGCGCGGCCAGGTCGCGCACCTCCGCCTTGGTGCGTTCGCCCACCGGCAGCAGCAAGCGCCTGAGCTGCTCCGGCGCCAGGCTGAAGAGGAAGTAGGATTGGTCCTTGTCGCGATCAAGGCCGCGGCGCAGCACGGGCCACGCGCCTGGCTCGACGCGCGCGTGGTGACCCGTGGCCACGAAGGCCGCGCCCATCCGGCGCGCCTGGGCGTCGAGCAGCCCGAGCTTGAGCCACTCGTTGCAGCGCACACAGGGGTTCGGCGTGCGCCCGGCGGCATAATCTTCCCAGGCCGGACGCAGCACCTGCTGCTCGAAGGACGCCTGCCCGTCGATCACGTAGTGTGGCAGGCCCAGGCGCCCGGCGGCGGCGCGCGCGGCCGCCACCCCGGCGAGCCCACAGCAGCTCCGTTCGCTGGTGCCGGTCTCGCAGTCGAAGAGCTGCAGCGTCAGGCCGATGACCTCGTGGCCAGCGCGGCGCAGCAAGCCTGCCGCCACGCTAGAGTCCACCCCGCCGCTCATCGCGACCACCACGCGCATGGCGCGCCACCTTTCGCTCGGGCACGAGCTACGCGGGTTGGGCCTGCGCCCGCAGACCCTCGACGGCCTCGGCCAGCACCTCGATCGTGCGGTCGATCTCGGCCTCGGTGTTGGTGGCACCCAGCGACAGGCGCAGGGCCTCGGCGGCCGTGGCGGCGTCCCGGCCCATCGCCCGCAGGACGTGCGAGGGGGCCACACGGCCCGAGGAGCAGGCCGCGCCGGTCGAGGCGGCGATGCCCGCCAGATCGAGGTTCAGCAGCAGATCGAGCCCGTCCACGCCGGCGCAGGAGAGGTTCACGGTCGTCGGCAGGCGCGCGGCCTCGCGTCCGTTGATCGTCAAGCGCGGAATGCGCGCGAGCAGCCCCAGCTCCAACCGCTCGCGCAGCGCGAGCGTGCGCCGGGCGCGCTCGCTCCCCTCGGCGCGCGCCAGCTCCGCGGCCTGGCCCAGGCCCACGATCCCGGCCACGTTCTCCGTGCCACCGCGCCGCCCGCGCTCCTGCCCGCCACCTTCGACCAGCGACGGCAGCCGCAGCCCGCGCCGCACGAAGAGCGCCCCCACGCCCTTGGGTCCCCCCAGCTTGTGCGCGGAGAGCGCCAACAGGTCGACCCCGAGGGCGCGCACATCGCACTCGATCTTGCCCACCGCCTGCACCGCGTCGGTGTGGACCCAGGCACCCACCTGACGCGCGAGCGCCGCGATCGCCGCCACCGGCTGCAGCGTCCCGACGTCGTTGTTGGCCAGCATCACCGAGACCAGCGTCGTCTCGGGCGTGAGCGCGGCGGCGACCGCGTCGGGGTCGACGCGACCGGCGCCGTCGACCCCGACGAAGGTCACCACCACCCCACGTCCCCGCAGCCGCTCGACCGTCTGCAGCACGGCCGCGTGCTCGATCGCGCTCGTCACCAGATGCATGGGCGCGCCGGTGGTGCCGCGCTGCGCAGCGGCGGCGGCGACCCCCTCGCGCAGCGCCCAGTTATCGGCCTCGGTGCCGCCGCTGACGAAGAAGACCTCGTCGGGCTGCGCGCCGATCAGCGCCGCCACCTGCTGGCGGGCCGTGTCGATCGCCTGCCGCGCCCGTTGACCGAAGCGATGCAAGCTCGAAGCGTTGCCGTGGTCGGCCAGGAGGTAGGGCATCATCGCCTGCAAGACGCGCGGGTCGAGCGGCGTGGTCGCGTTGTGGTCGAGATAGATCGGGTTGAACTCGTTCACGGCTGCTCCGCTGGGTTCGGGGTGGCCCCCGCGCGCTCGGCCACGCTGAGCTTCAACCGATCCGCCTCGACGTCGACGACCAGGCGGCCCCCGCCCTGGAGCTGACCGAAGAGCAGCTCCTCGGCCAACGGGCGCTTCAGCTCGTGCTGGATCACGCGCGCCAAGGGCCGCGCGCCGAACTGGCGGTCGTAGCCCCGCGTCGCCAGCCAATCGCGCGCCGCCGCCGTCAGCGCGATGGTGACCTTCTGCGCCCCGAGCTGTTGCGTCAACTCCGCCACCAGCTTGTCCACGATGCGACCCATCACCGCGGGCGTGAGCGCCCGGAAGCGGATGCGCGCGTCCAAGCGGTTGCGGAACTCGGGGCTAAAGAGCCGCTTGTACTCATCGTCCTTCTCACCCAGCTGCAGCTCGCCGAAGCCGACCGGACGCTGCTCCAGCTCGCGCGAGCCGACGTTGCTGCTCATCAACAGGATCACGTGCCGGAAGTCCGCCTTGCGACCGTTATTGTCGGTCAGGGTGCCGTGGTCCATCACCTGCAGCAGCAGGTTGAAGACGTCCGGGTGCGCCTTCTCGACCTCGTCGAGCAGCAGCACCGCGTGCGGCGCCTTGCGCACGGCCTCCGTCAACAGCCCCGCTTGATCGAAGCCGACATAGCCCGGCGGCGCGCCGATCAGCCGCGAAACGGTGTGCCGCTCCATGTACTCGCTCATGTCGAAGCGGATCAGCTCGAGGCCCAAGGTCGCGGCAACCTGCTTGGCCAGCTCCGTCTTGCCCACCCCGGTGGGGCCCGTCAGCAGGTACGAGCCCACGGGCTTGTCCACCCCGCCTAGGCCCGCCCGCGCCATCTTGATGGCAGCACAGATCTGCTCGATCGCCTCGTCCTGACCGAAGACCACGGCCTTGAGATCGTCGGCCAGGCTCGCCAGGCGCTCTCGGTCGTCGCGCGAGACGCGCTTGGGCGGGATCTGGGCCATCCGCGCCACGATCTCCTCCACCTCGCGCTGACCGATGCGACCGCCCCGCCGACCGGCCAAACGGGCGGCGGCCCCGGCCTCGTCCAGCACGTCGATCGCGCTGTCGGGCAAGCGGCGATCCTGGAGATAGCGCTGCGCCAGCTCGGCGGCCGCACGCAGCGCGGCACGCCCGTAGCTGACCGTGTGGTACTCCTCGTAGCGCGGACGCAAGCCCTCGAGGATACGCACCGAGTCCTCGAGGTTCGGCTCGCCGACGTCGAGCTTCTGGAAGCGCCGCATCAGCGCGCGATCGCGCTCGAGGTGCTGGCGATACTCCTGGTAGGTCGTCGAGCCGATGCAGCGCAGCTTGCCGCTGGCGAGCACCGGCTTGAGCATGTTCGAGGCGTCCATCGTGCTCCCGCTGGCGGACCCGGCCCCCACCACGGTGTGCAGCTCATCGATGAAGAGCACGGCCTGCGGCTGCTGCTGCAGGGCCTTGAGTACGGCCTTCATCCGGTTCTCGAAGTCCCCACGGTAGCGCGTGCCCGCCAGCAGCGCGCCCAGGTCGAGCGCGTAGATCACGGCGCTTTGCAGCGGCTCGGGCACGGCGCGCGCCACGATCTGCCGGGCCAGCCCCTCGACGATCGCCGTCTTGCCGACCCCCGACTCTCCCACCAAGAGCACGTTGTTCTTGCGTCGCCGGGCCAGCACGTGCATCGCCCGCTGCAGCTCCGCCTCGCGTCCGATCAGCGGATCGATCGCCCCCTTCTCGGCCTCGGCGTTGAGGTTGATCGTGAAGGCGGCCAGCGGATCCTGGGCCCGCGCGGCGCCCGGGGCTTCGTCACCGTCGCCGGTCGCGTCCGCGTTGAGCGAGCGATCGAGCGCCCCGCTCCCCTCCCCGCCGAGCGCGCCGTTGGACACGCCGTGCGCCAAGAAGCTCACCAGGTCGAGGCGGGAGAGGCCCGCCTCCTCGAGCAGGCTGACGGCCCACGACTCCGGCTCGGCGTAGATCGCGACCAGCACGTTGTAACCCTGCACCTCCTCCTTCCCCGCCCCTTGCACATGGGCTGCCGCCCGCGACAGCACCCGCTGGAAGGCGAGCGTAGGTTGGGGTGTCCGACGGCGCTCCTCGGCCAGGGACTCCACCTTCTCGCGCAGAAAGGCATCGAGGCGCTGGCGCAAGCGCCCGGGATCGGCCCCGCACTGCTGAACGACGCCAGCGGTCTGCCGGTCGTGCATGAGCGCGAAGAGCAGGTGCTCGACGCCGGCATACTCGTGGCCACGGCTGAAGGCCTCGTTCATGGCCACACTGACCGCGATCTGCAGGTCGTCACTTAGCCTCATTGCCTCTTTCCATCCAGCCGATCGGGCCACGGCGCCGCTCGCTCGCCGTCGCGCCGTGACGATCACGGGGGTCGGGGTGACCAACGGGCAGCGCGCCAAAGATGGTACGACTGGCCCGGGTGTCAAGCCGGCTCCTCGGAGACAGCGTCCAGCGCGGGGTGCGGCACCGCGTCCCACGTACGCCACGCCCGCCGCCCCAAAGCGACCGCCGCGCCGGCAGGGGTCGCTCCGACCCACCCCGCGCCGGCAGCCGGCGCGCGCGCGGATCCAACTGACCCGACTGTGGCAGTTTCGTTACGCACTGTGGCATTTTCGCCCGGCCTCGGATGACGCAGCGCGGCAGCCAAGCCCTCGCCGGCCAACTCCTACACTGAAAGACTAGTAGTTACGAGCGAAGACTGCCATCTGCAGGATTGGCCCACGGTGTGCAGATGGCTGGCCCACGCCCGCGACATGGCGCACTGCGCTAGGTCGGTCAGCGTGGCGGGGGCCGCCGTCGAGAGCAACTCCCGGTGGCGGCAGGGACTCGGATCGGGGATGCCCCATGAACGCGTCGACACTCCAACGCCTCATCGTCACCGCTGCCGTCACCGCCAGCCTGCTCGGCGTGCTGCTGGTCAGTCGCCCCGCGGGCGCCATCGCACCGGGCCTCGGATCCTGGGACGTGAGCCAATCGGCGCCAGCGATGGCCGGTCTCGCCACCCTCGGCGCCGTCAACCTCGGCTTTGCCATCGCCAACGGCGTCTTTGTCGCCAAGGCGGAGCGCGCTCCCACCACCGCCGTCCTCTCCTACGTCAGTGGGGGCGTTGGGCTGCTCGCGGGCGGGCTCGCCTTCGCCACCGGTTCGTCGGCGCTCCGGGCCACCGGAGCCGTCGCGGCCGGCGCGGCTGCCTTCAACATCGCCATGGCGACCTGGAATCTGGGCGCACACCACGAGCGCCCGCGCCGCTACGTGATCGCGCCGGCGGCCGTCACCGATCCGCGTGGCCGCGCCGCCGCGGTCGTGAGCGTGGCCGGCGTCTTTCCCTGAAGAGGTGTCCAGAAATCTGCTGCGCGGCCCGACCGCTGCGTTACCGCGGCGCGCGCTACGCGCCCGCCGCTCTCGCCCTACGGGCTCGTTCTTCGGCATTCAGTGGGCCGAAGTGCCGCTGCGCTCCGATGCTCACGTACCAGCCCGTACGTTCCGCTTCGGTGAACCCCTCGCCTGCGGCTCGGCGGGCGGCGCCTGGCTGACGCCAGGCTGGCAGCGCGGCGCCTTGCGCTCGGGCCTGCTCGCGACGATTTCTGAACACCTCTGTCGCAACGCCTGCTCGGCCCTTCCCTGAGCGGGTCGACGGGTCAGGCGCTCGTTACGGGCCGGTGGCCGCGAGGGCCGCGCGCAAGACCGCCTCTCGCGGCCGCCCGGAGCCACCGCCCGTTGACAGGGCCCGCGGCCGATGCGAGCGTCCGCGCGCTCACTCGCCCTGTCGGCGGGTTTCGTCCGGTCGATGACGCGCCGCATTCGTCAACACGTCAATCCGCTCAACGCCCCCTGCCTGGCGCCCCGTGAGCGGCTGCGGCAGGCGGTGCGCGCCTCCCTAGAGGTCGAGGTCGAGGTCGAGCTCGGCTGCGGCGATGGGCTTTTCGTCGTGCGGCGTGCCCTACACCAGCGCGGGGGCCAATTCATCGGCCTGGACATCCGCACCGAGGTGCTGGAGCGGGGCCGGCGGGTGGTGCGACGTCTGGGCCTGACCAACGTGATGCTCGAGGCGGGCAACTTCATGGTCGATCTGGCGCAGCTCTTCCCGCCGGACAGCGTGACCCGCTTCTGGATCAACTTTCCCGACCCCTGGTTCAAGCGACGGCACCACAACCGGCGCTGGCTCGGCGCCAGTGCCACCGACGCGCTGGCGCGCTTGCTGCGCCCGGGCGGCCTGCTGCTCTACCAATCCGATGTCTGGGAGCCGACGCTGGCGGCCCTGGGGCTATTCGAGACCCACCCGCTACTGCGCAACACGGCAGGCGAGTTCTCGTTCACGCGCCCACGCCTCGCCGAGGAGCGGACCTCGCGCGAGCTGGCCTGCGAGCGCCGCGGGCTCAAGATCTGGCGCCTGAGCTTCGAGCGCCGCGAGGTGCCCGCGTGGTAGCCAGCGCGTAGCCGTTCACAGCCCCAATGCGCTGCCGTCACAGGCGAAGCTCGGATCCCCTGCACGCGAGCGCGACCAAGCGCTCGCGCGGCGCACTACTTGTCGTGCGCCGGACTTGGGGGTGGGGCCCCGAAAAGCCGCGCCTTTTCGGGGCGGGGGGATGGATCATCCCCCCGTGAACACTTACGCCAGCGCGAGCAACGCCAACCGCGCTCGACGGCGCCGCGTCAGGCCACGGGCGGCCAAGCCTTAAGCGCGGCCAACACCGCCTCGACTTGGTCATCCGTGCCGACGGTGATCCGCAACCCGTCGTCGAGCATCCGGGCCGCGAAATAGCGCACGAGAATGCCCTGCTCGCGCAGGAAGCGGTACGCGGCGGCGGCCGCGGTCGCGCTCGCGAAGCGCGCGAAGACGAAGTTCGCCTCGCTCGGCAAGACCTCCAGCCCCAGCGCGCGCAGCCCGCTCAGCAGGCGCTGGCGCGCCCCGCGGATGCGCGCCACGTTGCTCGCCGTCCAGGCGACATCGCGCAGGCTGGCCGCTCCAGCGGCGATCGCCAGGCGATCGAGGTTGTAGCTGTCCTTGACCTTCGCCACGCCCCGCAGCAGCTCGGCGGGCCCATAGAGCAGGCCCACGCGCATGCCCGCCAGGCTGTGGCTCTTGGACAAGGTGCGCAGCACGACGAGGTTGGGCAGCTTGCCCACCAGGGCCATCGCGTCGCCGTCCGCAAAGGTCGCGTAGGCCTCGTCGACCACGACGAGCGCCGCGGGTCGACCGCGCGCCAGCCGTTCGAGCTGCGCGTTGGGGTAGCGGACGCCCGAGGGCGAATTGGGGCTGGCCACGAAGATCAGCTTGGCGTCGGTCGTGAACAGCGCGGAGGGCAGCGCGAAGTCAGGGGGCGCGTCGTAGACCGCCAACTGCGCCCCCTGCGCCCGCGCCAGGGTCTCGTAGAGCACGTAGGTCGGGTAGGGATACGCGACCGTCTCGCCCTCGCCGACGCAGGCGCGGACGACCATCGCCAACAGCTCGTCGGAGCCGTTGCCGTGCAGGACGCACTCGATCGGCAGGCCCGCCTGCTCGGCGGCCACCGCGCGCAAGGCGCTGGCGGCTGGATCGCTGTACAAGCGCAGCCGCTCGCCCGGCGAGCCCGTCGCGCCGTCGGCGGCCAGCTCGGCGGCGATCGCCTCGGCCACCCGCGGACTGGGTGGGTAGGGGTTTTCGTTGGTGTTGAGCTTGACCACCCGCGCTCCGGCGGGCGGCTGCTCCCCGGGCACGTAGGGCTGCATCGCGGCGATGTGAGGCCGGAGAAGCGCGCTCACGAGCGTGACCCGATCTACGACCCCGTGGTCGCGGTCGTCGTGGCCTCAGCGGCGCCCGCCGCGCCACGCGCCGCGGACTTGGCGCCGTCGGCCGGCGCCGCCTCGCGCACGTCGAAGACGAGGCCGTACTCGCCAAAGTAGCTCTGCCGCTCGGGCGTCAGCGTGGCGAACTTGTCCGTCAGCTCTCGAATCGAGATGAACAGCTCCTCGCGCCGCCCGTCCTCGACCTGCCGCTTGAGCACGAGCTCACCCGGCACCGGGCTGCGGCGCCCCATCTCGCGCACGAGCGGCGCCGTGACGTGAATCAAGGTCTGCGCCACCTTGGCGGGCGACTTGATCTCGGCCAGCGGCAGCCCTTCGAGCAGCGCCTGCGCCAAGCGGACCCGCTTCGTCACCAGCGGCACCAGCCGCGACTCGATCATCTGCCAGACGTCGACGATGGCCGCCGCATCCAGACCCTCGAGCACGAGCTTCTCGTCCGAGGCGGCTGCGCCCTCTTCACCGATGGGCTTGATCTCCGGCGCCGTCTTGCCGTCGGGACTGATCGTGAGCTCGTAGCCGGGTCCGAGTGGCCTCACGCCGCGCCTCAGCACGACCGACGCCCGCTGCGGCGTCACGTTGACCTCGGTGACGAAGAGGCGGTCGAGGCGCTCCTCGCGCAGGCTCGTACCGCGATCGAGCCAACCGCCCTTGTGCGGCAGCTGGATCGCGACCTCCGCCTTGATGTCGCCCAGCTTGAAGGGCCGGGCCCACAGCGGCGATTGGCTGACATCGAGCTCGAAGGTGGCCTCGAGACCGATCGGCGTGCGCGCCAGCGCCCAGGCGTTGGCCTGGGTCGGCCCCTGCGTCTGCTGCGTGGTACCGCGTCGGGTGATCCAGCTGATGCTCCACTGGGTGCCGGGAATCTCATGCGCCAGCAGGAAGCGCTCGAGCGCCTGCGGAATGCGGGCGCGCTCGGTCGCCATCTTCGAGTCGGCCTGGCGTACCGCCGCGTCGCGCCGGGCGACCACGTCCTTGGCGGCGTTGTCGACCACGCTCTGCGCCGTCTGCAGCAGGCGGCCGCAGACCCCTTGCACGTAGGCCGAGCCGATGTTGCTCGCCGCCTGCGGCTCGAGCACCTGGTTGACCGCCGCCACCAGCCGCTCGACCCCGCGAAGGTCGCGCTCGGCGGCTTGCTTCTCCTCCTCGACCGAGCGCTGGATCCCATCCAGCGCCTCGTCGGCGCGCAACAACGCGATGCAGATGTCGGTCGCATTGCGCAGCGTGTCGATGAAGTTCTCATCGAGAGGGAAGGGAGTCGAATCGCCGTAGAGAAACGCCATGAGCTCACCCCGCAGAAAAGTGGCGGTAACATACAGTAACGATCGGTCCCGGGTCAAAGACGCGCGGACGGGCCTCCCCGCTGGCCCCTACGCCGCTCGGCGCGAGGCACTCGAATCTTCCAATCGGCGCTACCCCGCGGTGATAATCACCCGGCCTGGGAGCCTGCGGCCCAGCGCAGTGATCGCCACCGACCCCCGGGGGACAGAGCCAATGCCCAGCGTCTGCCGATCGCGAACGAGAGCGCCCGCCCTGCGGCCCGAGCTGCTGCGCCTGGCGCTGGGCCTGACCGTGCTGCTGCCCAGCGCCCGCAGCCACGCCGCCGGCGCCGAGGACGGCAAGGGCTGCCTCCGCTGCCACGGAAAGCCAGGCTTCAACCAGCGGCTGGTCGACCCCGCGCGCCAGCTGGTGCTGGACCCGGCGGCCCTCGGTCGTTCGGTCCACGCCGAGCTCGCCTGCACGGACTGCCACACGCAGCTCGCCGAGGCCGAGGCGGCAGCGCCCCACGCGGCCCGGCTCGGGCCGCCGCGCTGCGAGGCCTGCCACGAGGAGCAGGCCCAGGCCTACGCCGGCAGCGTTCATGGCCAGGCCTGGGCGCGCAAGACGGGAGGCGCGGCGCGCTGCGGCGACTGCCACGGGGGTCACGATATCGTCAAGGTCAGCGACCCGCGCTCACCGGTCTTCAAGCTGCGCCTGCCCTACACCTGCGCGCGCTGCCACCAGAACGCGGCGCTGATGAAGGAGCATCGCGTCCATCAGCCGCAGGCGGCGACGTTCTACGCGGAGAGCATCCACGGGCGCGGGCTGCTGCGGGATGGGCTGATCGTCGCGCCGTCCTGCAGCGACTGCCATGGCAGCCACGCGATCTATCCGCAGCGGGATCCGCGCTCGAGCATCTCGCACGCGCGTGTGCCGAGTGCCACTTTGGCATCGGCGAGATCTACGCCAAGAGCATCCACGGCCAGTTGCTGGCCCGTGGGGATCCGCGCGGCCCGGTCTGCGTGGACTGCCACAGCTCCCACAAGATCGGCCGACCGACCAAGAACGTCTTCAAGCTGGCGAGCGATGAGCGCTGTGGCCGCTGCCACCTCGACCGGCTGGCGCGCTATCGCGAGACCTACCATGGCAAGGCGATCGCGCTCGGCCGCAGCGAGGTCGCCGCCTGCTTCGACTGCCACGGGCACCACGACGTGGTGCGGGTCAACGCCCCGACCTCGCGGCTCGCGCCCGAGCGGCGCCTGGCCGTCTGCCAGCGCTGCCACCCCAAGGCGACGGCGGGGTTCACGGGTTACCTGACCCATGCCGATCATTCGGACCGTCAGGGCTATCCCGTGCTCTATTGGACCTATGTGGCGATGACCGCGCTGCTGCTCGGGGTCTTCGGCTTCTTCGGGCTCCACACGCTCTTGTGGTTCGCGCGCTCGATCGCGCTGGTGATCCGTGACCCCAAGGCGTTCTCGGCGCACAAGCGTCGCGCGCGCGAGGTGACGAGCGGTCGGGTCTACGTGCGCTTTCGCCCGGTCGACCGCTTCTGCCACTTCCTGGTGATCATCAGCTTTCTGCTGCTGGTGTTGACCGGGATGCCGCTCAAGTTCTACGCCAGCGACTGGGCGCAATGGATCTTCCGCCTGCTCGGCGGCCCGCAGGTCGCGGCCATGCTGCACCGCCTGGGGGCCGTGCTGACGGCGGTCTATTTCACGATCCATCTCGGGGTCATCGGCTCTCGGCTCTGGCACCGTCGCGGCGACTACCGCGACGACACGGGGCGCTTCCGCTGGCGCCGGCTCTCCGGCGTGGTCTTCGGCCCCGACTCACCGATCCCCAACCTTCAGGACCTGAGGGACTTCTGGGCGCACCAGAAGTGGTTCTTCGGCCGCGGCCCGCGCCCTCAATTCGACCGCTGGACCTACTGGGAGAAGTTCGACTACCTGGGCGTGTTCTGGGGCGTCGCGGTGATCGGGCTGTCGGGGCTGGTGATGTGGTTTCCCGAGGCGGTGACCCGGGTGCTGCCGGGCTGGGTGATCAACGTCTCGCTGATCATGCACAGCGACGAGGCCCTGCTCGCGGCGGGCTTCATCTTCACCTTCCACTTCTTCAACGTGCACTTCCGCGTCGAGAAGTGGCCGATGGACTCGGTGATCTTCTCGGGCCGCATCACCGAGGAA
>Ga0268298_10003644_pt1 | contig 15566 bp, 9 predicted proteins | sample WWTPWeurt_MetaG_FD_194462 | JGI IMG/M metagenome (GOLD analysis project Ga0268298, IMG submission 194462) | Activated sludge microbial communities from WWTP in Nijmegen, Gelderland, Netherland - WWTP Weurt | ecosystem: Engineered > WWTP > Aerobic digester > Activated sludge | place: Netherlands... | reverse complement strand
GGCAACGCGCTCATCACCCCCGCCTTCCTGTCGATGTCCATGCAGTACTTTTATGGTCACCTTTACGCTTACGAAGGCAAGGACCACGCGGGCGACGCCTTCCTCCCGGAGAAACGTCAGGCCATCACCGACTTCCTCGAGGGCGGGTGCTGGCAGAACGTGGCGCACGCGGACCACGGGCCCGGCGATCTGGGGCTCACGAAGGGGAGCGACGCCTTCACCACCGACTACACGGACACCGTGGGGAAGTGCGGATTCAGCGGCACGTGCGATCTGGACCTCGCGAAGACGTGGAAAGAGCGCTGGGCCAAGGACAGGCCGGCGCCGGATCCGGACATCCCGATCGTCCTGTGGCACGGGAAGAAGGACGACTTTCTCACGCCTGGTTTCCAGATGTGCGGCATCGATCGGCTCAAGGGCCAGAGCGCGGATCTGACCGTATGCATCGACGAGGAGGGCGACCACTCCTCGCTCATCCCGGCGAGCGCGGGGTGGGTGACTGCTTATCTGGCGCAGAACATGCTGGGCGGGCCGAGCCCGGGGACGTGCAAGGGGCTGGAGGTCTTCGATCCGCCTCTCGAGTGCAGCGCGCCCATCCCGAACTCGACCGATCCGAACGAGCCCTGAGGGCTCACACAGCGGCGCCCGGGGGTGATAGGATGCCACGATGCGAAGGCGCACGCCCTGTCAGCCGATCTTCCCCGCGGGCCCGTCCCGCCCTCGTCGCCCCTCCCCACTGGCAGGGATCGCGGTCCTCTGTCTCATCTCCTCCGCCGTCGCCGTCGCCGGGTGCGCCGATCTCTTGGGCTACGACAACTACCAGATCAGCACCACCACGACAGGGGGAGCGGGCGGGGGCGCCGATAGGTGCCAGAAGGAGGAAGACTGTGAGGGCTCGCCGGACGGGCCTCGCTGCGACCCTGTGATCCACGTGTGCAGGGAGTGCGTCCCGGCGATCGCGGGTCAGTGCGGGCTGGGGCTCTATTGCGCCGAGGACGCGCGTTGCGCCATCGGATGCGCCCAGGAGGCTGACTGCGAGGCCAACGGACAGGGGCCGCTCACGTGCGACCAGGCGACCCACAAGTGCACGGGTTGCGGTGCGAATGCACCCTGTCCTCCAGGCGCCAAGTGCGACCTACAGAGCGGCGTTTGTGTCCCGGGCTGCGACGCGTCGAGCGACTGCCCGACCAGCGACTATGCCTGTTGCAACAAGCAGTGCAAGGATCTCCAGACCGACGTGATGAGCTGCGGGGCCTGCGAGGACGCCTGTGTGCCGGACGCGTCGACTGTCTGGGCGTGCGTCGACGGCGGGTGCGTGTTCCAGAGCTGCAAGTCAGGGTGGGCGGACTGCGATCTGGACATGTCCAAGGGCAACGGGTGCGAGACGAACGTGGCGACGAGCCCTCAGAATTGCGGGAGCTGCGGAGCCGAGTGCGACATCGCGCACGCCACGCCTGGGTGCTCGTCGGGGACCTGCGTGATCGCGGCGTGTGACGTAGGGTTCGCCGACTGCGACAAAGAAGCGCCGAACGGCTGCGAGGCCAACCTCGCCAGCAGCCTCTCGGACTGCGGCGCCTGCGGCAGCGCGTGCGCGCCGAACAACGCCATGGGAGCGTGCCAGTCGGGTGTGTGTATGATCGTGCAGTGCGCGGCGGGGTTCACGAACTGCAATGGCGTCTTCGCGGACGGCTGCGAGTGCGGATCCGGGTGTGTGAACGGGGTTTGTCAGTGAGGGCGGCGACGGCGACGGCGACGGCGACGGCCAGCGTGGTAGGCTGTGGACACACGCGGCGACGGCGACGGCGACGGCCACCGAGGTGAGCTGTGGACACCCGCGCGACGGCGACGGTGACGGCCACCGAGGTGAGCTGTGGACACACAGGCGACGGTGACGGCCGCCGAGGTGAGCTGTGGACACACGGGGCCGCGGCGTCGAGATCTCGCTTCCTTTCGGGCCGCCGAGTGGCGTACCATCGGCCGTCCGCATGCCCGAAGCGCCGCCGCCCACACTGCCTCAGCCGGGCGATCTCGTCGCAGGAAAATACCGCGTGGAGCGCATGCTCGGCTCGGGCGGGATGGGCTGTGTCCTCGCGGCGGAGCACACCGTCCTTCGGACGCGCGTCGCCCTGAAGCTGCTCCTCCCGCTGGCCGCCGCCATCCCCGGGGCCACCGAGCGCTTCCTTCGCGAGGCGCGCGCCGTCGGAGCCCTCCGGAGCGATCACGTGGCTCACGTCATCGACGTCGGCCACACCGAGTCGGGCGCGCCCTTCCTCGTGATGGAGCACCTCGTCGGGCAGGATCTCCGCAAGGTGGTGCGCGAGCGGGGCGCGCTGCCCGTCCGGGAGGCCGTCGACTACCTCGCCCAGATCTGCGACGCTGTCCGCGAGGCTCACGAGAAGGGCATCGTCCACCGGGATCTCAAGCCCGGCAACGTGTTCTTGACGGCCAGGCCGAACGGCGAGCCCATCGTGAAGGTGCTTGATTTCGGCCTCGCGAAGGTCCTCGATCCGCTCCGCGGGGAGGCGCCCGAGGAGAGCATCACGCAGACAGACCTCGTCCTCGGATCCCCGCACTACATGTCTCCCGAGCAGTTCCGGAGCCTCCGCAACGCCGACGCGCGGAGCGACATCTGGGCGATCGGCGTCATCGCTTATGAGCTGCTGGCCGGCCGGCGCCCCTTCTTTGGAGAGGGCATGAGCGGCGTCATGATGAGCGTCGTCACCGAGCGGCCGGACTCGCTCGCGGAGATGCGGCCGGAGCTCCCGCCGGCCCTCGTGGCGCTCATTGACAGGTGCCTGGAGAAGTCCCCTGACAAGAGGCCCCAGTCGGTGGACGAGATCGCCTTCGAGCTGACGGCGATCCGTCGGGCGTTGCCCGTGGGCGAGGCTTCGGGCTCGCTCGGGGCGGTCGCCGAGGCTTCGGGCTCGCTCGGGGCGTCCGTCGCGGCCAAGACGTCTGTCGAGCCAGCCCCGGGGATGCAGGGTGTGTTGCCCCCGGCGCCGGGGCGCTCCACCTGGCGAATGGTGGATCTCTCCAAGGAGACGCCGGCGCAGACGGTGGCGGGCGACACGCACAAGGGCGTCTCGGTGAGCCCGGAGGAGGCGTGGGCGGACGCGGCGCACGTGAGGCGGGCGAGGCAGCGAGCGACGCGGCGAAAGTGGCTGTTCGGGGGCGCCCTCGTGGCCATGGCGGCGGGCGGGGCGCTGGCGTTCTTCTTGACCCATGCGGGGCCCGAGGCCGGCGCCGGGCCCTCGAACGCGACGGCGGAGGCGCCGCTCGGGGCTCCTGGACAGGGCTCTTCGTCGGCCGGAGTCGTTGTGGCTCCCGGACAGGGTACCTCTTCGACGGGCGGAGTCGTGGTGGCTCCCGGACAGGGCACGTCATCGGGCGGAGTCGTGGTGGCTCCCGGACAGGGCGCTTCGTCGGTCGTCGTGGCCCCCGGACAGGACCCCTCGGGTGCGCCGTCCGGCACCTCGGGGGCCCTGGTGCCCGTGAAACAAGCCGCATCCTCCTCTGCCACCGCGCCTTCGCTGGCAGGATCGAGGCCCCCGGCCGGTCACACGCCGCCAGCCCCCGGCGCGAAGAAGGCGTCTCCTTCGGACCCCTTTGGCAAATACGAGTGACGTGGAGAGCACCCGTGACACGCAGCCCTGATCGCGGTCCAGCCCGGATGGCTCACGAGGCCGCCGCGCGTCGGCCAGCTTGCGTCTCCTTTGCCGGCTCGGTGCGGTTTTGTTCGGCGCTCTTGTCGGGGCTCGCCTCCACGCTTCGGCGCCCCGGGGGGCCTCGTCGGGCGGCGGTCGTCGCCCTGGGGCTCTGTCTCATCGCCGGGGCGGCCTCCGCGGACGAGCCCGCGGCGGACAAGGCCCAGCGAGCGCGGGTGGAGTTCGACGCCGGCCGCGAGGCCCTGAAGCTCAGCGATCTGCAAGGGGCCCTCGCCCATTTTCGCGCGAGCCTCGCCCTCCAGACGGCGCCTGGCACGCTGCTCAACCTGGCCAATGTGGAGGAGAAGCTCGGCCTCTTCGCGAGCGCCGTCTTCCATTACCAGGAGGCCCTCTCCGTGCTCCCCGCGAAGGACGAGCGCGTCCCCGTGGCGCGCGAGCGAATCACCAGCATCGAGCCTCGGATCCCCACCTTTCGAGTGCAGCTCCAGTCGGCGGCCCCCGAGGGGCTCACCCTGTCGCTCGACGGCAACGCGCTCCCGAAGAACGGCCTCGACTCCGACGTTCGCGCCGACCCGGGGGCGCACGTCCTCACGCTCCAGGCGCCGGGCTACAAGGAGCGGCGACACGACGTGACCCTCCACGCCGGAGATCGCCAGTCGCTCGTCCTGCCCCCGCTCACCCTGCTCACCGAGCCTCTGCCGGGGCCGAGCGCCACGAGCGCGCCTGTCGTGGCCCCGACGGCCTCGGCGCCGAAGCCTGTGGCCTCGGGCGCGAAGACAGGCTCCATCGACAGGCCGTCGGATTCGCCTTCGCCGGGCAGCGGGCTCCGGACAGGGGGCATCGTCGCGCTCGCTGTGGGCGGGGCCTCGGCGATCGCCGGAGGGGTCCTCGGCGGGATGTCGCTCGCGCGGAGGCAGGAGCTCGACGTCTGGTGCACAGGGAGCATCCCCAAGACTTGCCCTGCCTCTTTCGGCCCCATGCTCTCCGAGGGAGAGGCCTTCGCGAACGCGAGCACGGCGCTCTTCGCGGTGGCCGGGGCGGGGGTGGCGGTGGGCGTCACGCTGCTCGTGCTCGGGTCCCGGAGCGTGCCAGTCGCGCCCTCGGTGAGAGTGGCAGTCACCCCTGGGGGCCTCGTCCTCCGCGGGCGGTTTTGAACGCCTGCGTCTAATTTCTGGGGACTTTTTCACCACGGAGACGCGGAGATCACAGAGAGCCACAGAGGATTTTCGATCTCAGATCTGCTGGGATCTGGGACAAAAAATCTCCGTGCGACTCTGTGCTCTCCGTGGCTCCGTGGTGGAAAAGGCTCCTTCTTCACCCCCAGATCTACGGTGTACCGGACCACGTCGGCGCCTTGGGGCCAGAGGCCTTGCGCACGTCCACCAGAAAGCCCGTCAGGTGCGCCATCCCCGAGAAGGGGTCGATTCGAGTCGGCCCGTCGGCGGCCAGCAGATTGACGTTCACGCCGCGGGTCTTCTTCGCCACAGAGAGGCCCTCGGCGTGCTGGTGACCCCAGCCGTGCGGGAGCGCGACGGTGCCCGGCTGGAGGTCCGAGAGCAGGCGGACTGGCAGTCGGACAGTGGCCGTGTCGGTGGTCACGTCGGCCAGATCACCCGAGGTGAGGCCCGCTCGCTCGGCGTCCTCCGGGTGCATGTAGAGGTGGTTCTCGCCCCTGTCGCCAGCCACGAAGTCAGGGTGGTTGTGCGTCCAGGAGTTGTGGGTGGTGACGGCGCGCTTGGTGATGAGCTTGAGGCGCTTCGCGTTCTGGATCTCGCGCTCGAACGCGGGCTCCAGGGTCCGGCGGGCGAGGTCCAGGAGCGGCTGCGGGGCGAGGGCCACCTTGCCGTCGGGCGTGAGGACGCGGGATCCAAGGAAGTCGCCGCCCTGGTGAGGCTCGCGCAGGCGGCCGTGCTCGTGGGCGAGGAGTGACTTGAATGCACCTTGTCCTGTGAGGCGGAGAAGGAGCGAGAGGAGGGCCTCCTGGGGCAACGAGGGCTGTTCTTGATGCGCTGTGCCGATGTGGGACCCTCGCGCGACGCGCTTGGAGTGGTAGGCCTTGGCGAGCTCCAGGGCCCGCTGGGCGACGCGAGAGCCGAAGAGGGGGGCGCCCGCGGCCTTGCAGAGATCCAGGTAGATGGTGGGCTCGTCCCGGACCTCGCCCTTCGGAGCGAGGAGGCGCCGAGTCGCCTGGAGATAGGGTTTGACTTGAAGGCCCAGCATCAGGGGGAAGATGAAGGGCAGATCGGGGCGCTCGATGGGGGAGGTGGCCGGGAGGACGTAGTGGGCCAGACTGCCAGTCTCGTTCTTGAAGAGATCGACGGTGACGAGGAGCTCCAGGCGGGAGAACGCCTCTCGGAGGCGCGCCGCGTTGGGCATGGTGATGAGGGGGTTGCCGCCCGTGACGATGACGGCCCGCACTTGTCGGGGGCCCGGAGTGAGGATCTCGTCGGCGAGGACGCCGCCCGGGAAGGCGTCGTTGACGGACCGAAAGGCGCCGATCCGGGAGCGGTCGTCGCGGAGGAGAGCGCCAGTCTTCTTGCCGAAGGCAGGGAAATCGATGACGCCGCGGCCGACGAGGGTGCCGCCCTTTCGATCGAGGTTGCCGGAGACCGCGTTGATGGCCTCTTGCAGCCAGAAGGCGAGGGCGCCGCTCGATCCCATGTTGACGCCGGTCGAGCAATAGAGGGCCGCGCCGCCGGAGGAGGAGGCCAGTCGATAGGCGGTGACGATGTCGCGGAGCTTCTGCGCGGGGACGCGGGTGACGCGCTCGCAGCGCTCGGGGGTCCAGGGAGAGGCGATGTCGGCGAGGTCGTCGAACCCTGTCATGAGGGCCCGAGCCCGGGCGCGATCGACGCCGTTTTGAGCCAGGAGCTCGTGGAGGAACGCGAGGAAGAAGAAGACGTCGGTGTCGGGGCGGATGAAGACGTGCTCTCCGGCGCTCTTCGCGGACTCGGTGCGACGAGGATCGATGAAGAACACCCGGCCTCCGCGGCCAAGGATGGCCTTGAGGTGCTTCGCCGGATTGGGCACCTGGAGGAAGCTCCACTTGGAGACCACGGGGTTCGCGCCTGTCACGACGAGGCACCTCGTGCGCTCGAGATCGGGGAAGGGCTGGGTGAAGGGGAACCCGTACATCTCGCGGGCGACGGCGAACTTGTTGGCGCAGTCCTGGGTGGCCGTGGTGTACATGCTCCTGGAGCCGAGCCCCGTCATGAAGCCCTGCGCGAATACAGGGTGAAGGACGCTGAACCCCGCCGCCGTGCCGACGTACATGGCGACGGCGTCGGGGCCGTGCGCGTTGCGGATCGCCTTGATCTTGGCGCCGATCTCGCTCGTGGCCGTGTCCCAGCTCACGCGGGACCAGGCGGCGCCGTCGCGTTTCTCCGGGAAGAGGAGGCGATCGGGCGAGGCGTAGATGCGGTGTTGCTGGAGGCCTTTCGGGCAGGCGAAGCCGGAGGTGGCGACGTGGTCGGGATCGGGGCGGAGGGCCGTGACCTCCCCCGACTCGATGTCGGCCTCGAGGCCGCAGAGGACTTCGCAGATTCGACAGAAGGTGTGGATAGTCTCGGGCATGAACCGGCGACCATAGCGGAGGTTTGGGAGGCTGTGTGTTTGGGCCGACCGTCAGGTGCGGGCGCCCTGGAGGAGCTCGGAGGCCGCCTTCTGGGCCGCGGCAGTGACCTTGGCGCCCGCGAGCATCCGCGCGACCTCGCTCACGCGCTCCTTGCCTTCGACGCGACGGACAGCGCTCTTGGTGATGGTGCCGTCGCTCTCCTTGGAGACGACGAAGTGGGTGTCGGCGAAGGCCGCGATGGGCGCGAGGTGCGTGATGCACAGGACCTGGTGGTGCGCGGCGACGTCGGCGATCGCGCGGCCGATCTTGTCCGCCACGGCGCCGCCGATGCCCGCGTCGACCTCGTCGAAGACGTAGAGGCCCGCGGGCCCGTGCTCGGCGAGGACGCGCTTCAACGCGAGGAGCGAGCGCGAGAGCTCACCGCCGGAGGCGATCTTGCCGAGGGGCTTGGGGTCCATCCCCTTGTTGGGCGCGATGAGGAACTCGACGCGATCGATGCCGTCGCGAGAGAGGCGCGCGCCGTCGATCGCGAGCTCGCTCTTGTCGCCGCCGAGGGGCGCGACGTCGACGACGACGCGGGCCCCGCCCATCGCGAGATCGGCGAGCTCGGAGGAGATCGCGCGCGCGAGCTTGTCGGCGGCCTCCTTGCGCTTCGCGGAGAGCTTCTTGGCCTGCGCGGAGGCCTTCACGAGGAGCTTGTCGCGCTGCGCGGAGAGGTCGGCGATGCGGGACTGCGCGCCCTGCATGCGCGCGAGCTCCGCGGAGAGTCGCTCGCGCGCGGCGATGACGCCGTCGATCGTGGGGCCGTGGCGACGGAGGAGGCCCTGGATGCGGTAGAGGCGCTCCTCGACCTCGTTGAGGCGATCGGGATCGGCCTCGACGCGCTCGGCGTAGCGACCGAGCTCGTGCGCGACGTCGAGCAGCTCGGCGTGCACGCCCTCGAAGCGATCGGCCGTCTTCGCGAGCGCGGGATCGATGTCGGCGGCGGAGCGGACGTCGCGCGTGAGTCGGCCGACGGTGTCGCAGAGGTTGTCCTCGGCTTGATCGAGGCGGAGAGCGGCGGCGCTCACGAGCGAGGAGAGCTTCTCGGTGTGACGGAGGCGGTGGCGCTCGGCGAGGAGATCGTCGGGCTCGCCCGATTTGGGGGCGACGGCGTCGATCTCCTGGAGCTGGAACGTGACGAACGCCTCGCGCTCACCGCGGGTGCGCTCGTCCTCCATCGTGCGCTTGAGCTCGGCGACGAGGCCCTCGAGGGCGAGCACCTCGCTCGCGAGGGCGCCGCGCGCGTTGCCGAGCTTCGCGAATCGATCGAGGTAGTCGAGGTGCGTGGCGGGGTTGGTGAGGGCCACGCTCTCGTGCTGCGAGGCGATGTCGCAGAGCTCGGGGGCGATCGCGGCGAGCTCCCCGGCGGTGCACAGCTTGCCGTTCATGTACGCGCGCGATCGGCCGTTGGACTGGACGACGCGGCGGAGGACGAGCTCGCCGTCGTTGATGTGAACATCGGACGCCTCGAGGCGCGCGCGGAGGCCCTCGGCGTCGCTCACGTCGAAGAGGGCTTCGATCTCGGCTTCCGTCTCTCCGGGTCGCACGTGCTCCGCGCTCGCTCGGCCGCCGAGCACGAGGGACAGCGCGCCGACGACGATCGATTTGCCCGCGCCCGTCTCGCCGGTGAGCACGTTGAAGCCCGGGGAGAGACGCAGCTCGAGCGCGTCCATCAGGATGAAGTTGCGAACGCGCAGCAGGAGGAGCACGGCGGCGGAAGATAGTGGGTCGCGCTTCGGCTCACCAGCAGCGCTTCAGGGTCCGACGTCGGGCTCTCCAGGGTCCGACGTCGGGCTCTCCAGGGTCCGACGTCGGGCTCTCCAGGGTCCGACGTCGGGCTCTCGAGGGCCCGACGTCGGGCTCTCGTCAGCGGAGGGTGACCTTCCACACGACGGAGACAGGGCCTCCGTCGAAGGGCGGGACGCTCGCGGCGCGCATCGCGGCGGCGATGCAGCCGCCTGTCGTGGTGCCCGCGAAGGAGCCGCTCACGACGGAGGACGTCACGCGGCCCGACGGCGCGAAGGTGATGGAGACGGTGGCCACGCCCGGTTTGTCCGCGGGGCATCCGGCGGCGGCGCCCGCGGCGTTGCGGAGGGAGGCCTTCGCGGCGCTCGTGTTGAAATCGTTGCCGCCCGCAGGAGGTGTCTCGACGGTCGCCGTCTTCGTGCTGGTGCTCGTCGTCGCCGGCGCGCTCGCCGTCGTCGCCGGTGCGCTCGTCGTGCTCGTCGGAGCGCTCGCGGCGGTCGTCGTCGAGGTGGGAGGCTTCCACGCGCCCTGCGCTCCGCTCGGCTCCGATGCGCTCTTCGACTCGGTGGCGCTCTTCGTCTCGGACGTCGTGGAGGTCGTCGTCGTCGCGGGCTGCGGCGATGTCGTGTCGCCGCGAGGCTCGGTCGCGGGGACGCGCGGCGGGACGTCGTTTCCGTTCGTCACGGCGGTGGACGTCGTCGACGCGACTCGATCGGGATCCGCCGAGGGTCCACGCCAGATCATGATCGCCGCGACGCCGAGCGCCACGACGGGCAGGAGCACCCACGGGGCGTACGCGCGGAGCCTGGAGCCTCGGTCCGTCGCGCTGATCGCCGCGCGCGTCGAGGCCGCGGGCACGGCCTTCGTCGACGTCGCGAGCGCGACGGGGGCGAGCAGCGGCGCCGTCGGGGGAGGCGTCGACATCCCGCGCTTCGGGAGCGCCGAGAGATCGGGGGGCGCGAGGAGCCCGGGGCCGGTGTCGTGAAAGAGATCGCCCGCGAGGCTCAAGAGATCCGAGTCGGCGAGGCCCTTCTTGCTCGACCGCGGGCCCGTCGCCATGAGCTGGTGCAGATCGAAGCGACCGGAGTCGGAGCTCGGAGGCGCGGCTGTGTTGGGTCGAGCCGCGGCGCCTTCTTCCGGCGGATCGGGCGTCATGTCGACCTGGATCTCGTCCTCGCCGAGATCGTCGTTGAGCGGACCGACATCCCAGATCGCCTCGGGGCTCAGGGGCTTGTGAGGGACAGGGAGCGGCGGCACGCGGATGATCGGCTTCGCTTGCTGCTTTGTCTCGACCTTGGAGGCCGCGGACTTCTGCGGAGCGGGCGTCTTCTCGTGCCCCGCGTGCTTGTCGGCGATGGACGCGGCGATCGCGGGCGTGACCTTCGCGTGCTCGCCTGTCTCTGTCGCGCCCACGCGGCGAGGAGGCGGCTTGGGGAAGGGGCGAGGCTCGACGCGCGGAGGGAGATCGACCTTGGGCTTGGGCGCGCTGGTCGCTTCGACTGTCGCGGCGGCGGCCTTCGCTTCTGCGGCGGCCAGCGCGGCGCGGCTCTTCGCTTCGGCATCGGCGATCGCGGCGGCCGTGCGCGCGGAGGCGGCGGTGACAGCGGACGCCGAGAGCTTTGAATCCGAGAACCCGCGCGGCTCCTGTGAGCTCTTCGCTGGGATCTGCACCATCACCTTGGGGAGCGACTGCTCGGGAGGTCGCGAGGGCGCCGGCGTCACGGCGCCGTAGAGCTCGAGCGGATCGACGACGCTGCCTCGACCTTGCGCGTTCACCACGGGCTTCGTCGCGGAGGTGGCGTCGCGGAGCAGCTCGACAGGATCCGGCAAGCTCCCGCGCGGCCCGCCCTGCATCGTGAGCGAGTCGACGACGCGCGCGATCTCCATCGCTTCAGGGGTGATCGGCGCGGGCTCGATGTTCGCTTCGACGCGCGGCTCCTGGGCCGGCTCGGCGTCCGGCGCGTCCCACGCGTCGTCCACCGCGGAGGCGTCCGGCACCGACGGTCGCTTCGCGGGGCCGACCTTCACGGGCGGGGGCGGGACGACGACGACCGAGGGCTTCGCGGCGGGGCGCTCGTTCGGCGCGGCCGGTGATCGAAGCGTCGTCGTGCGCGTGGCGGACGTCGCGCCGCTGCTCGATCCGGATCGCCACGATCCCGCGGGCGGCGCGGACGCGGCGGGCTTCGCGCCCTTGAGCGCCGCCGTCGCCTCCGACGAGAGCACCGCGACGGTCTGCGCCTTGGCCTGCACAGCGGGCTTCGGCGGAGCCCACGGGGGCTTGCTGTCCGTCGGCTTCTTCGAGGGCACCGCTGCGATCGCGGCCATCAGCTCGAGATCCGCGGCCGACGACTCGAGCGGGCTCGGGAACGATCGCTCCGCCGTGAGCGGCGGCTCCGAGAACGTGCGCGGCGGGGCCGGCTCCATCGACGCGGGCCGCGGCGGCGCGGATCGCGTGATCGGCTTCGAGAGAGGCATCCCGCCCGCTCGGCTCTGCACGAGGCGCGCGCTCGTCGCGGGCAGTCGTGGCGGAGATTTTCCTGGTGACAGCAGCGTCTCGATCTCGCGGAGCGAAACGGACTCGGGCTCTTCGCTCGAGTGCGCGGGCTCGGGTGGCGCGGAGCTCCCGGGGCGGATCGTGATCCCCGCGCGCTCGGCGCTCACCGCTTCGCTCGAGGCCGTCGGCGGATCGATCGCGCCGTCGCTCGGCGGGCCCTCCGCGGGCCTCGGGACACCGGGCCGCGGCGCGCGCGGAGGAGCGGGCAGGGGCGGCCCCGAGGGCTCGGGGGGGAGCGCGCTCGATCGACCTTCGCTGTCGCTCGATCCGCGCGCTTCGGATGTCTCGGATCGAAGCCTGCGGCGCGCGGCCCAAAGAGGGGCTGCGGGGCGCTGCGGCCGTTTTTTCGGTGTGACGTCGCTCATGGCAAAAGGCTCAGCGGGGACGAGCCCTCCGGGGTGGGTGCGTGACCGCGCGTCGGTCGACCGCCGGGCGCACCCAATGCTTCTCCAGCCATTCTAGCGCAACCGGCGCCTCTCGGAGCGTGCGATCCAACCCGAGGGCTCGCTCCCCCGTGTCTCCGGCCGCTCCGTAGGCGCGCGAGTAGAGCACCCAGTTCGACAGCTCGTAGTGGTGGAGCAGCGGCGCGAACCTTCGATCTTCGAGCCCGTCGAGCACCTTCGCGGCCCGCTCCATGTCGGAGCATGCGTGCAGCGCGAGGGCCGCGTCGAAGAGGAGCGCGCGGAGATCCTCGAACGCCCGCTCCGGATCTCGCGAGACCGCCTCGAGCATCGCCTCGAAGTCCGCCTCGCTCATCCCGGCGCCCTCGGCGACGTCCGCCATCGCCGGGACCTGCGTTTGAAGGAAGTCCGAGTCGGGCTGGTGCCCGAGCAGGCGCCCCACGAGGTACATGTCGAACGCGCTCGCGATCGCTTCGGAGAGGAGCAGCGTCGCCGGAGCGAGCGCGCCCTTGCGCTCCGAATCGGGCGTCCCCGACGATCCCGTGATGCCGGCGAGGTGCTCGGAAGCGAGCAGGTGCCACGCGACGTGCCCCACCACGTCGGCCGCGATGTGCTCATCGACGAGCACGTCGACCGGCTCGGCCGCGTGCCAGTACGTCAGGTTGAGGAACGCGGCGCGATCCCAGCTCGCTTGCTGCACGTTCTTGCGGAGCACCATGAACTTGTGATCGCTCGCCTCCACGATCGTGCGCAGGTCGCCGTACAGGGCCACGTGCGCGAAAGAAGCCTCGTCATCGACGATCAGATCGCCGAGCCTCAGGGTGGGGAAAATTGCCACGGGACCTGCATTTTCCTTCGACTCGACGCCGACGGCAAAAAAGGGAATAAACGCGTCCTTGCAAGCGGCGACAGCTTGGGCATGATGCCCGCCGCAAACCGCCAGAAGTTTGAATTTCGTGCATTTCGTGCGGGCGGTTGGCCCGAGGAGGCATTGGTTCCATGAGCTCGCTCCGGTCTTTCGTTTCTCTTCCTTTCGCGTTGCTCGTCGCGACCACGGTCGTGGGTTGCGGCAATGACAAGCCGAAGCCTGATCCGTCCGCGACAGCGGGCACCGCCACCGAGAGCGGCAACCCCAAGGGTCGGCTCAACCTGCGCACGCCCCTCGCGCCGCAGGTGAAGGTCGATCCCACCGCGACCAAGGACTACCGAATCGACGTTTGCTACTACGGCACGCTCACGCTCCGACAGGCGCGCGACGCCTACATGGCGAGCCTCGGCGGCGCGGAGCCGAGCGAGAAGAAGGTGCCGAGCTTCGGTGGCTCCGCGCCCCCGGCTCCGGCGACAGGCGCGACGGCCACGCCGACCACCAAGCCCGCGACGCCCCCCACGACCACCACCAAGCCGGCGACCACCGCCGCGCCCGCGGCCTCCGGAAAGCCTGCCGCCGGCGCTCCCACGGGCGCTCCTGCGGCTTCGGGCAAGCCCGTCGCTTCGGGCACCGGCGCCGCCCCCATGCCCAACGCGGCCGGCAACGATCAGCCGCGCCGTCCCTTCGACATGGCGATCCGCGCGCCGCACGAGCGCAACGCCCGCGCGTGCAGCGTGGCCGCGGGGCTCAAGGACGTGCCGATGGGCGACGTCGACGGGGCGCTCCAAGCGTACGCGCCGTTCGCCGTCGAGCTCGCGAAGAACATCGCGACGGCGACCACTTACTACCAGCGCGAGGAGTTCAAGAAGGACAGCTTCGCGAAGGGCAAGGAGCTGCACAAGCAGCTCACGGACGCCTTCGGCAAGCTCGACGAGCAGCAGGAGAAGCTGGGCGCCGCGATCGACGCCTGGCGCAAGGCGCACCCGCCGGACGCGTCCAAGCAGGACGAGGCCGAGAAGCTCGCGATGAGCGCCTTCGGCGACGCGCGCGACGCGATCCTCGTCGTCGCCACGAAGAAGGCGAACGCCGCCGGGTTCAAGGAGGCGTCGGGCAAGCTCGAGAAGTCGCTCGAGGCCCTCAAGACGTTCGCGGCGTCGCACCCGACCGACCCGTGGGGCAAGATGATGGTCCCGTCGCTCGAGTCGATGCTCAAGGCGACGAAGGACGCCGACGCGAAGGTCACCGACAAGGGCGTGGACGGCGACACGCTGCTCGTCCTCACGAACTCGTTCGTGTCGGTGATCGAGGCCCGCTACCGCGCCCTGTCGCGCTCGACGACGATGAAGGCCGCTCCGCCCGCGAGCGGTGCGCCCGCGGCGCCGCCCGCCGGCACCACCACGACCGCCGAGTAAGACCCCGCATCTCCTTCGTGGATGCGCCGCGGATGCCGATGTAAAAGGCATCCATGGGCGATCAATTCTCGACCCCCGTCCGTGAATACATGAGCAAGTCGCTGGTGGCTGTCCGCCCGGACACCACCCTGCACGACGTGCTCGAGACCCTCCGATCGCGCGACGTGTCGTCGGTGGCGGTCACCGAGGAAGACGGCGCCTTGCGCGGGATCGTCTCGATGACGGATCTCCTGAAGGTCGCGGAGATCCGGCACGACTCCACGCGCGAGCTCCCTCGCATCACGCCGCCCGGGCGCGTCGCGAGCGACATCATGAAGACGAGCGTCGTGACCGTCGACGAGGCCGAGTCGGTGGCCGTCGCCGCGAGCCGCATGATCGAGAGCCGCATTCACCGTGTGATCGTCACGCGCCGAGGCCACGCCGTCGGCGTGTTCAGCACGCGCGACATGATGCGCGTCGTCCTCTTCCACCACATCGAGACGCCCCTGTCCGAGATCATGACGACGCCCGTCGAGACGGTGGAGGTCGGCGACTCCATCGACGAGGCCATCGCTCGATTGACAGAGACCAACCTGCGCGGCCTCGTCGTCGTCGACGGCGATTTCCCTGTCGGCGTCTTCACACAGACAGAGGCCCTCACCTCGCGCGTCCTCCCGGTGGCCGTCCGTCGCATGCCCGTCGAGGAGGTCATGAGCTACGAGGCGGTGAGCCTCGACGTCAAGACTCCCCTCTACCGCGTCGCGGGCCAGGCGGTCGCCACGCGCGCTCGCCGCGTCCTCGCCGTCGAGATGGGCAAGCTCAAGGGCATCGTGACGGGCTTCGATCTCGCCAGGATCGCGATGCTCCCGGACTCCAGCTCTCCCGCGACTTGACGTCTCGACAAACGAGGGCAGCGTCGGGACTGCGTCCCCCAGCGGCGGCCGCGCGCGCAGCCGACAAGCCCCCAGGCTGCTATGCTCTCCTCCGTGCGCCCGCTCGTCTTCGTCGCCGCCCTCCCGCTCCTCGTCGCCTGCTCGTCCGGTGGACAACCGCAGGCCCCCGCTCGCGCCTCGCTGCGCGTCGAAGGAGGCCAGTTCTCGGTGCTCCCGTCCCAGGGCCAGCTCCCCTTTTGCCTCGTGATCGAGGCCCGCGGCTCCGAGGTCGTCGTGCCTCTGCCCCTCTCCGAAGATGGCCAGTCCGTCCCCTGCGAGGCCGGCAAGCCCATCGGCGCAAAGACGTGGCCCTTGCCCCACAGGGACCTTGGTTTGAAGGCGTTCGTCGTGTTCTCCGACAGGCCGCTCAAGGGCGACTCCGTCGCTCAGCAG
>Ga0268298_10003643_pt1 | contig 15568 bp, 9 predicted proteins | sample WWTPWeurt_MetaG_FD_194462 | JGI IMG/M metagenome (GOLD analysis project Ga0268298, IMG submission 194462) | Activated sludge microbial communities from WWTP in Nijmegen, Gelderland, Netherland - WWTP Weurt | ecosystem: Engineered > WWTP > Aerobic digester > Activated sludge | place: Netherlands... | reverse complement strand
CAGCGTGTAGGCGCAGCGGCACTTCTCGCAGATCTGGGTGGGATCGGTGCAGGTCTTGGGGGCGTAGAGATGCGTGGGATCGGGCATGGCGGACTCCGGACCTCCAAGAATACCAAAGGCGGCCGCACAGGGCCGCCTTTGGTGGAAAAGTCGGGAGGGCTATTCCTCGACGGCCCCGGCCTTGGCGCTCTCGTGCGGGCGGGTGTTCCGCTTGTCCTGCTGCTTGTGGGCCTGCACATCCAGTTTTTCGACGGCCTGGGTGATGCTGGCGTACATGTCGTCGGTGGTGGCGGAGGCCACGAAGGCGTTGGCGCGAGTCTTCAGGGTGATCTCGGCCGTGTGGCGGTGCTTCTCCACGCTCAGGATCACGTGGACGTCGATGATGTCATCCAGGTAGGTGGCCAGCTTGTCCAGCCGCTCCTTCGTGAACTGCTTCAGGGGCTCGGTGAGCTCCATGTGGCGGCCGGTGTAGTTGACCTTCATGGGGTACTCCTGAAAGGGGCCGGTCGGCCCGGATGGATGGGGACTCCGGCGCTGCTTATCGGCGTCGGCGCTGGGAAGCTGGAGGAATTTTCAGTTCCTCCCGGTACTTGTTCACGGTCCGGCGGGCGACCTTGATGCCATCCCGCTCCAGCAGGCTCGCGATGGCCTCGTCGGACAGGGGCTTGGCAATGTCTTCAGCCTGCACGAAGGCCTTGATCCGGTGCTTCACCACCGTGGCGGACACGTCTGAATCCTTGGGCCGGGCGGAGAAGAAATAGTTCAGGTCGAAGAGCCCCTGGGGCGTGTGGATGGTCTTGGCCTTCACCACGCGGCTGATGGTGCTCTCGTGGAAGCCCGTGGCCTCGGCCACGTCGCGCAGGACCATGGGGCGCAGGCGCTCGATGCCGTGTTCGATGAACTCCTTCTGGAGTTCCACGATCTGGGCCGAGACGCGCAGCACCGTGCGGTTGCGATCCTCCACGCCGCGAATGAAGTCCCGGGCGCTGCGAAACCGCTCGCGGATGAAGTCCTTGTCGCACTTGGCCTCGCTGGAGGCCATGAACCGGGGGTATTCGCCGTTCACGCGCAGGCGCGGAAGGCCCTCGTCGTTGAGGTAGACCTTCCAGTTGCCATCCTCCCCCTTGAGCACAACCACGTCGGGCTTCACCACCCGCTCTCCGTCGGGGTCGAAGGCCCGGCCGGGTGAGGGGTTGAGGTGCTTGAGCTGCTCCATGGCCAGCCCCAACTCCTCGTCGGTGCAGCCCAGGGCGCGGCGGAGCTTGGCGCTGTCCCGCTGGGACAGGAGCTCCGTGAAGTCCTGGATGATGCGGACCGCCAGATCGTCGGGCTCGGCCCCGGCATGGCGCAACTGCAGCAGCAGACACTCCTGCACCGTGAAACAGCCCACTCCGGAGGGGTCGAACTCCTGAAGGACGTCCAGGGCCGCATGGAGGGCCTCCTCGGTCACACCCAGATCCGCCGCCAGCTTGGCGGGCGTGGCCTCCATGGAGGGCTGGTCCGGATCCATGCGCAGGAAGCCCTTGGGATCCATGCGGTCAATGAGCCGCTCCACCAGCGGGGCACGGGGATCCTCGTGCTCCAGCGTTTCGTAGAGCTGCCCCAGCAGGTGGTCCTGCAATGATTCGGAGGCGCTGAGACGGTCCTCCCAGGAGAGCCGGTCCTCTTCCGGCAGGTTGCTGGTGCGCGGCAGGTCCTGGTCCCAGCTGTTCTCGGCGCCCAGCTCGGTCTCCTGCACCTGGGCCACGCCCTCCTCGGTGAAGCGCTCCAGGTCCCCTTCGGGATTCATCTCGCCCGCCGCATCCAGGAGAGGGCCGAGATCCACCGTGTCCACCCCCTCCGGGAGTTCCACGGGATCGGCCATCTGCTCAGCCGAGCCTTCCGTCACATCGGAGTCACGCCCCTCCTCGATGGCCTCCAGGGTGGGGATTTCGTCGCTGTCATCGGTCAGCTCCAGGAGCGGATTCTCCTCCAGCTCGCGCTCGATGGTCTGAGACAGTTCCTGCAGGTTCATCTGCCATAGCTTGAGCTTCAGCTGCATGGCCGGCGTCAACGCCAGGGTCTGGCTCTGGGCCAGGCGTTGGGAGAGGAAGGGGCCGGCCGCCATCAGTCCAACCTGAACCGGTCGCCCAGATAGACCCGGCGGATGTCCGGGTCCTCTGCGATTTCGCTGGGCAGGCCGTTCTTCATGATCATCCCGTCCGCCAAGATATAAGCCCGATCGGCGATCTGCAAGGTCTCCCGGACATTGTGGTCGGTGATGAGCACGCCAATGCCTCGCGCCTTGAGGTCGCTGATGAGGCCCTGGATCTCCAGCACGGATTTCGGGTCGACTCCCGCAAAGGGCTCGTCCAGCAGCATGATGCGGGGCTCGGTCACCAGGGCCCGGGCCAGCTCGCAGCGCCGCCGCTCACCTCCGGAGAGGCTCATGCCCAGGGTGTCGCGCACCTTCTCAAGGTGGAATTCCGCCAGCAGGCGCTCGCAGCGGTCCTTCTGCTCGGCCTTGGGGATGGGCTGCAGCTCGCCCAGGGCCAGGAGGTTCTCCCAGACCGTGAGACCCCGGAACACGCTGGCCTCCTGGGCCAGGTAGCCGATGCCCAGCCGGGCCCGGCGGTGCATGGGCAGCGCGGTCACATCCTGACCCAGCCAGCGGATGGTCCCCTGGTCGGGAGCCTCCACCCCCACCACCATGTAGAAGGTGGTGGTCTTGCCGGCGCCGTTGGGTCCCAGCAGACCGACCACCTCGCCCATGCCCACACAGAGGCTCACATCGCGCACCACCGTGCGGTCGCCATAGCGTTTCTGGAGGTTCACTGCCTCGAGGCAGGGGGTGGAGTCCGTCATGGATCTATCAGAACACACGAGGGCGCCCTTTGGCCTGCGGGGGGCTGAACCACCCCGCGGGCCAAGGGGATCGCGGGCCTCAGCGCGTGGCCCGGCCGGGGGTGTGGGGCGCCTTGGCGGCCTCCAGGGCGTCCTCCAGGGCCTTCAGCCCTACCAGGACCCGGTCGAACCGCCCCTGGAAACCCTCCAGCCCCGCCTCGGCCCAGGCCAGGTTCTGCCGCTGGGAGAGCGTGGGCAGCTGGGTCGTGCCCCAGACGCTGCCCGTGACATCACCGATCCGGCCCAGGATGCCCGGGACGGTGGGCTCCTGCCGCGCGGCGACGGTGGCATCCCCCTCGAGGAGGTCCCGCAGGTCCTTGAGGTCTCCATGCAGGACCCGCGCCGCGGCCAGCTGGGTGTCCGGGGCGGCTGGCGTCTCGACCAGGGCCTTCCGGACATGCTCGAGCCGCCGCTGCGCCTCGGTCAGCCGTTCGGAGGCGCCCAGGGCCCGCCGCTGGAGCTCGCCCATGCGCACGCAGAAGGCGCTGAACTCGCCCCACTGGGCGGGGCTCAGACGAGCCGCGTCCAGGGGCTTCACCTCGAAGGCGACCGGGCCTGCCACGGGCTTCAGGATGCCGTCCGTGAGGAAGGCGAGGCTGGCCTGGTAGCGCCCCGGAACGGCCAGGGCCCCCTTGGCGCCGTAGTCCCAGGGATCCCGCTCACGCCCGGCCTTCAGCTGGATGGGGGCCGGATCCTGGAGGCGGAGGTCCCAGACCATCTGCTGGAGGCCCTTTTCCGCCTTTCCGGTGAGGCGCCGCACGACCTGCCCGTCGGCTGAACGGACCGTCAGAACCACTTCCGGCGCCAGTTCCCGGGTCTCGGCACGGAGTTCCTCCCAGGAGGGGATGGTCGGATCCTGCGCGGCTTTCGCCGCCTCCTTCTCCTTGGCCTGGCGCCGCTTCTTCAGCGTCTCTGGCGCCACCTTGACGTGGTAGGTGAAGACCGCGCCAAAGGGTGGATTGGGCGACAGGTAGAGCGAGTCTCCCTGGAAGGACTTCCCGGGTCCGCCGAGGGGCACGGCGGGGACGTAGGCCAGAGCCGGCCGCAGGCCGAAGAGGTGGGCCTCCTGTTCCAGCAGGTCGGCCCGCGCCTCCCGGAGCGGGGTGAGGTCATCCAGCACGAAGAAGCCACGGCCGAAAGTCGCCACCACCAGGTCGCCTTCCCGGGACTGGATGGCCAGGTCCTTCACCGTGATGGTGGGCAGTTGCGTGAACCGCGACCAGGACCGCCCGGCATCCAGGCTGAAGAAGAGGCCGAATTCCGTGCCGCAGTAGAGGAGGCCCTCCCGGGCGGGATCCTCGCGGAGGGTGTAGACGCTGCCCCGCTCCGGGAGTCCGGCGCCCAGGGACTCCCACGTCCGGCCACGGTCCCGGGAGCGCAGCAGATAGGGCCTGAAGTCGCCCGCCTTGTGGTTGTCGAAGGCCGCGTACACGGTGCCAGCCTGGTGCGGACTCGCGGCCAGGCAGGAGACATAGGTGAGTTCAGGAACGCCGGGGAACCGGTCCTGCTTCCGCCAGGTTTGGCCGCCATCTTCGCTGGTCTGAATGAGGCCGTCGTCGGTGCCGACATAGAGCAGGCCCTCGGCCTTCGGGCTCTCCGTGAGGGCCACGATGTTCCCGAAGAAGCTGGTGGAGGTGTTCCGGGCCACCGCGTCCACGCTCCACACCCGATCCATGATCTTCAGGCGGCTGCGGTCGATCTTGCGCGTCAAGTCAGGGCTCACGGCGCTCCAGCTGCTCCCGCGGTCGTCGCTGCGGAAGAGCTTCTGGGCGGCGAAGTAGAGCCGCTTGCCGTTGTGGGGACTGAGCATCATCGGCGCATCCCAGTTCCAGCGGAAGGGTTCCTCGCCCGGCGCCGGCTGGGGCTGGATGTCCACCCGCTCGCCAGTGCGGCGGTCGAAGCGCACTAGGCCACCGTACTGGCTCTCCGAGTACACCGTGTCCGGATCATCCGGGTCCACCTGGCTGTAGAAGCCGTCCCCACCCTGGGTGACGAACCAGTCGGAGGCCGTGGAGCCGTGCAGGTTCCGCGTGCGGCTGGGACCGCCCAGGGTGAAGTTGTCCTGCGTGCCGCCATAGATGGTGTAGAAGGGCCGTGCGTTGTCGACGGCCACGCGGTAGAACTGGATGACCGGCAGGTTGGCCTTGAACTCCCAGGTGGCCCCGCGGTCGCGGCTTTCGTACACGCCCCCGTCGCACCCGGAGATCAGGTGGGCGGTATTGGCGGGGTCGATCCACAGCGCGTGGTTGTCCACGTGCTTGTAGGTCTCGCCCACGCGGCGCCAGGTCCGGCCGCCGTCCTCAGTCACCTGCATCCAGGTGTCCATGGAGTAGACGCGCTTCGGATCCTTCGGATCACAGAACAGCTCCTGGTAGTACTGGGCGCTGCCCGAGACCTGCTCATGGCGCCGTTCCCACGTCTGGCCCCCGTCCGTGCTGCAGAAGAAGCCGCCCGCCTTGTTCGCCGCCTCGATGGTCGCGTAGACCGTGTCCGGCTCGCCCTCGGGGATGGCCAGGCCGATGCGGCCCAGGTCATCCTTGGGCAGCCCCTCTTTCAGGCGGGTCCAGGTCTGCCCGCCGTCGGTGCTCTTGTGGATGCCGCACCCCGGGCCTCCGTTCACCATCCCCCACACATGGCGGCGGCGCTGGTAGGTGGCCGCGAACAGCACATCGGGGTTGCGCGGATCCATCACCACATCCGTGACACCGGTATGAGCGTCCACGGTGAGCACCGGCTTCCAGGTCCTGCCGCCGTCCGCGGACTTGTAGAGGCCCCGGTCCCCGCCCTCTTTCCAGAGGGGTCCCTGGGCGGCCACGAAGACCACCTGGCTGTTCCGCGGATCCACCAGGATCTTGCCGATGTGCTCGCTGGCCCCGAGGCCCATGTGTTCCCAGGTCTTCCCGCCGTCCAGGCTGCGGTAGATGCCATCGCCATAGGCCACGGAGCGCTGGGAGTTGTTCTCGCCCGTTCCCACCCAGACCGTGTTGGCATTGCGCGGGTCGAGGGTGACGCAGCCGAGGGAGAACGAGGCCTCCTTGTCGAACAGGGGCGACCAGGTGGTGCCGCCATTCAGGGTCTTCCACAGGCCGCCGGAGGCCACGGCCACGTACCAGGTGTCCGGCCGGCGCGGATCGATGGCGATGTCCCCCACCCTGCCCGAAGTGACGGCCGGCCCCAGGTTCCGGAAGGGCAGCGAGCTCAGCGGCGATTCCCTGGTAGCCGCCACCTCCGCGCGGGCCTTGGGCGCTGCGGCGGCCAGCGGGCCAGCCGCGAGGAGGCAGACCAGGGGTGCTAGGGGACGGAACTGGGGCATGGTGCCTCCTAATACGAGGTTTATCCCCCGATGATGCCCCACATTCACGCGGTCGTCACCAGGCGGTCCCAGTGCCCTTCCCGCGCACCCGCCCCTGCCACTTGACGGATTGGGAATCCGGCTCGAGTTCGAGGGCCTCGCCCTGCCCCTCTCCCAGCCGGCCCCTGAGCGAGACAGAGCCCTTGGCCTGCACCAGCTTCACCGTGCGGTCGGCGCCCAGGGTCACGATCACGGTGTCCGCGGCCAGTCGCCACCCCTGTCCCTGACACTCCACCCCGCCGCTGAGGGTGACCCGCTGGGCCTCGCTCTGGCCCCGCTCGGCCCGCAGGAAGAGATCGCCATCCGCCGCCGCGAGGGCACCGCTCAGGCCCTCCGGGAAGCTCACCAGGTCGGCCTTGCGGAGGATCCGCGGGCCGGAGAGCCGCTCCCGGAGGCGGGTCCAGGCCGCCGGCCGGCCCGTCAGGGTCCACAAGGCATCCTCCCAGACCAGCTTCGCCCCGCGCAGGGTGCCGCCAGCAAAGAGGTTCACCTGCACCGGCCCCTCAATGGTCCAGGACCTGGGGTCGCCGTGCCCGGCGCCACCCGAGAAGGTGCCGTCCTCTCCCCGCCCCTGCACCGGGCCCTGCAGCGTCCACCGGCGCGTGGCGCGCTCCACCTGGATGCGGGGCGAGGCGAGGGTGCGCCGCCCCCAGGTGAGCAGGGCCTGCCCCTCCGCCACGGCATGGCCCACGGGCAGGGTTTCGGGAAGATCCTGTCCGGCGGCTTCCCGCATGAGAACTCGCGGCGCTTTGAGGGTGAGGCGCTGCCCATCCACCGGCTGCTCCCAGACCACGCTGCCCTCCAGCCTGAGCCCCGCGGGCGTCCACCTCGCCCCGTCCGTGCTGAGCTGCTCCTCACCGGCCGCCAAGGCCCGCCGGGCCCGGAAGGACCGGAACTCCACCTGCTGAAAGCTCGCCCCGGGCTGGGGCCTGGGGGCCCGGCCGCTCGAAGCCTCGCCGCGCCAGCCGTCCGCCCGCACGAAGGACAGGGGGCCCGGCCAGGTGATGGTTTCCGGGGAGAGGTCTGCCACCGAGGCCTGCAGCGAGCCCTCGCTCAGCCGGGCCTTCACGCCCTCCAGATGGCCCGTCTGGAAGCCCGGTGTGGTCCAGAGGCGCTCGGCATCCATGGCCTGGAGGGTCGGTACGACTCCGCCGGCGGGCGCCTGCCACCGAACTGGACCACGCTCCACGCGCAGCTTGCCGTCCGTCTCCCGGCGCCAGCCGGCCGGCAGGTTCCATACGCCCCGGGAAGAGCCTTCCAGGGACTCCCAGCGCAGGGGCGCCAGCCCGTTCCACTCCCCGCCGCTCCAGCGGATGGCCGGCCCTTCACTCTCGATGCGGCCTCGGCCCAGGGGGACGGCAGTCCCCGGCTGGGCCACGCCGAGGTCCATGGGGCCATGGAGGGTCCACACACCAGCCTCCCGCCGAGCCTTGGGCGAGAGCAGCCGCCAGGCTCCGGCCTGCTCGTCGAGGCGCCCCGTCACCTGCTCCAGGAGGAGGTCCTGCTCCGAGCCCGAGATGGTCTTGTAGGCCAACACCATGCGGTTCGGGCCCAGTTGCTCCGTGACGGTGCCCTTGGTGCCCCGGGTGCCTTCGCCGAAGAGCGCATCGCCACCCACCGTGCGGCCTGGCATGCCCTCGCTCCCATTGGTCAGGAAGCGGAGGGTGAAGCCCAGGGTGGCCGCCACCAGGACCCAACCCAGGCGCCGCCAGAGGGGATGGCGGGCGGGCGGGAGGTCCTGCAGGCGGGCCGAGACATTCACGGCAGGGCCTCCGCCAGGACCGAATCCACCAGCCAGGAACGGCCCCAGCGGGCACTCCCCTGGGGGGCCGCCGCCACACAGAGGCGCTCGCCTACGCGGGGCTGGCTGGGGCGTTCGTGATTGGCGAACCAGGTCAGAGGGTCTGCGAGGCCGGTCAGCCGGAGCTTCCAGTGGTCGGCGCTGAAAACGGCCGACGAGGTGACCGTACCCTCGAGGCGGCCCAACGGCGGGGCGAAGCCCTGGCCAAAGGGCTCCAGCCGGGCCAGGTCGCCGTCCCCGGGTAGGTCATCGGGCCCGCCATCCAGCAGCAGGGTCGGCCGTTCCCTCCCCTCGGCCTGGAGGGCCGCCCCCCGCTGGAGGGCCTGCTGCACGAAGGGAAAGCGGGCGGCCTCGAAGCTGAGCCCGGCGGCGACCCGGTGTCCGCCTCCCCCCAGGATGAAGGGCTGGGACAGGGCCAGCAGCTCGCCCAGGTCGTAGCCATCCGGCGCGCGCAGGCTGCAGTGGGCCACCCCGTCGACGACCGTGCAGACCCCCGCGGGACGGCCGCTGGCGCGCATGCGGTGGCCCGCCACGATGCCGATGACGCCCTTGTGGGCCACCGGGTCCAGCACCAGGTCGAAGGCAGCCTCCGAGGGCGCTGGCAGCCGCTCGGCCAGCTCCTGCTGAATGGCCCGGCGCTCAAGGTTCAGCGACTCCACCCGGGCCATCAGCCCCTCGGCCTCGCCGGGGTCCTTCGTCAGCAGCAGGCGGACGGCGTCCTCGGCCCCGCCCATGCGGCCCACGGCATTGAGCCGCGGTGCCAGGCCGAAGGCGATGTCCTGGGCGCCGAGGACGCCCTCCTTCTTGGCCGCCTTCAGCAGCGCGGCCAGGCCGGGGCCGTTCCTCCCGCTGAGGGAGTCCAGCCCCCGCCGCACGAGCAGGGCGTTCTCCCCGATCAGCGGCATCACATCCGCCACGGTGCCGATGGCCACGAGCTTGATGAGGCCATCCAGGAAGGCCGCATCAGGGCCGGTGGGATGGGGAACGGCACCCAGCAGCGCCTGGGCCAGCTTGAAGGCAACGCCCACCCCCGCGAGGTACGGATTGGCATACTCCCCAAGGTGGGGATGCACCACCGCGCAGGCGGAGGGCAGCTCGGCGCCCAGGGCGTGGTGGTCCGTGATCACCCAGTCGAGCCCCAGCTCCCTGCTGGCCGCCACCTCCGCCAGGCTGCGCACGCCGCAGTCCACGGAGATGAGCAGGCCCGGATCGCGGGTGGCCTGCAGTTCCTGGATGCAGTCCAGGTGCAGCCCATAGCCATCTGAGAAGCGGTTGGGGATGAAGAAGGAGGCCTCGGCGCCGAGCCTCTCCAGGGTGCGCATCAGCAGCGCGGTGGCGGTGACGCCATCTACGTCGTAGTCCCCGTAGATGACGATGCGCTCGCGGCTCTCAATGGCCTTGCGGATGCGCGCCACGGCGGCGTCCACGCCGGGCAGCAGGTGCGGATCGGTGCTCCGGGCCCAGGATGGCTCCAGCCGCCAAACCAGGTCCTCGCTGCGATCCACGCCCCTCAGCCAGGCGAGCCTGGCCAGCCGCGACTCCAGCCCCCAGGCCTCGGCCATGCCCTTCCAGGGCGCCAATCCTGCCGGGATCTCCCGGCGGAGGCGCCATCGGACCGGCGGCATCAGCCCACGCTGCCCATGCGGGCGAACTTCTGGTACCGCTCTTCCACCAGTTGCTCGGCGGAGAGGTCGGAAAGCTCGGAGAAGGCCTCGATGATGGCGTCTTTCAATGCCGCGGCCGCGGCGTCGAAGTCCGCGTGGGCGCCACCCAGGGGCTCCTTCACGATGCCGTCGATGACGCCCAGCTCCAGCAGGTGCGGGGCCGTGAGCTTGAGCGCCGCCGCGGCCTTGGGGGCCTGGCTGGCATCCTTCCACAGGATGGAGGCACAGCCCTCAGGAGAGATCACGGAGTAGATGGCGTTCTCCATCATGAGCACACGGTCGGCCACGCCCAGGGCCAGGGCCCCGCCGCTGCCACCCTCGCCGATGACCACGGCCACCACGGGCACTTCTAGCTTTGCCATTTCCAGCAGGTTCCGGGCGATGGCCTCCGCCTGGCCGCGCTCCTCGGCATCCACGCCCGGATAGGCGCCGGGGGTATCGATGAGGCAGAGGACGGGTCGCTGGAACTTCTCCGCCAGCTTCATGAGGCGCAAAGCCTTGCGGTAGCCCTCGGGCTTGGGCATGCCGAAGTTGCGCAAGATCTTCTGCTTGGTGTCCCGGCCCTTCTGCTGGCCGATGACCATGACGGGATTGCCCTCGATCCACCCGAAGCCCGAGACGATCGCGGCGTCATCTCCGAAGCGCCGGTCGCCATGGAGTTCATCGAAGCGCTCGCAGATCCGCTCGATGTAGTCGAGGGTGTAGGGGCGTTTCGGGTGCCGCGCCAGCTGGGCCCGCTGCCAGTCCGTCAGGTTGGTGAACAGATCGGCTTTCAGCTTGTCGAGCTTCTTTTCCAGCTTTTCCCGTTCCTTGGCCTGGGAGGGATCCATCTCCATGGCCCGGATCTGGGCCTCCAGCTCAAGCACCGGCTTTTCCAGCTGGGACAGATCCATGGTCTGTTCGGGGGACGCGTCTTTCATGTGACCTCGGGTCAGGAAGGAGGAGGCCCCAGTGTAGCCGAACACCCGCCGGTGCAGCCCCGCCCCCCGGTGCCCTGCGGCCTCAGCTAGGGCAGCACCTTGAAGGCGAGCACCTCCTCCCGGAAGTCCTTGAACTGGGTCCGGTCCTTCTTCCAGGCCTGGACTCCGGCTTCCCGCTGCTCGAACCCGAAGTCGGCGGCCTTCCAGCGATGGTCGAATTGGAAGGAGACCACCGTCTCCCCGGCCCCGGCAGCAGCCTCTGCGCGCCAGGTGTAGGCCGCGAAGGGGCTTTCGCCAGAGCGCTCCGAGACCAGGGGCCGCACCTGGCCCGGAACCCTTAGGCGGACCCGCAGGACTCGTTCCCCAAAGGCGTTCGAATGCACGGGGTACCGTCTCGGCACCCCGGGCTTCTGGATGAGACGCCTAGGCGCGGGGATTCCCCAGCCCACAAGCTCATGCTCCCCGCCGTTCCTGCGGAACCCCTGGGGGTGGTCGATCTTGACCGACACCCTGAAAGGCTTCGAGAGGTCGAGTGGATCCCCCAGGTGCTGCACCACCAAGTTCCCCGTGGGAGGCAACTCCAGGAGGTCTCTGCTGAGGCGTTCCTGGACGCCCTTGCTGCCCATCGCCTTTGCGTAGGATCGCAGGCTCCAGGCATTTCCCGTCTCGTCGATCTGCAGCGTGGCGGTCAAGGCACCGTCAAACGCCGTCTCTCCCACCAACTCCAGTTCCAGTCGGTTGGGCTGAATGGCCGCATCAGGAACAGCGGCCCACTGGGCCCCGCTGTCTAGGCAGATCAGGACATGGCGGCCTTTGTGTCCTTCATTGAGCATTCCGAGGGGCGTAAGCGGGTCGGTGGGATCGACCAGGAGGAAACGGCCACGGGGAGTCTCCACCTCGGCCGGCAGCCCCAGGGTCTCCGGCAGGCGGAGAGCTGCGATCACGTGGTTGAAGACCGGAAAGGGCGTGGAAGCAGGATCCGCCTTGGGGGCTGAGATGGCTGCCAGCACTGGGTGTCCCTGGACTCCACAAAGGGCGGCCTGGGCGATGAGGAAACAGCTCAGGTCTTTGCAGTCCCCATAGCGTTTTCGACCGACTTCGTTGGACACCTCCGGAACCCAGCCCCGCTCTGGTGTCAGGTAGATCTGCTTGTAGGTCAAGGCCCGCCCCATCCAGCTATGCAGGGTACGAAGGCCCTGCAGACCGGGCTCGGCCTTCAACTCCGGCACGGGCGCGGATGCCAGCTTCTCGCGGTAGTTCCCGGCGGCCCACTTGGCTACCGCATCCCAGTCCCCCCACATGCGGGCCGTCTCAAGCGCCGGGTCGAGAAAGCGAACCCGGACGGAGGGGAGGATGGACTGGAGATCTGGATGCCCCCCCTCATCCCGGGGGAGGGCCGGCAGGTTGGAAAGGACCAGGCGGGCCCCAGGGAGTTCCTCGACATGGGGGATCCAGTGGCTGAAGTGATGTTTCTCCATGACCACCTGGACAGATTTCAAGTCAGTGAACCAGCCCTCCTTCTTGGCCACCTCCAACTCCCAGCGTCGCACGGGAACAGATTCAAGAATGCCCTCCTGCGCCACGGGCCCCAGCGGACTCATGATGGATTCCAGGGACTCAAAGGCGATGAGGCTCCCAGGCCGGACCCGGTCCAGAGTGACCCCTGTCAGCGTTTCCGTGCTGAACTCAGCGCTTCCGGCGTCATGGATCGTCACCACATCATCCCGGTCGACCTTCACCATCTCCCCGTCAGGCCGGAGGTTCCAGCCCTTCAGGTTCTTGACCTTGTTGGCCTTCCCCCCCAAACCCCGCAGGGAGAAGGTCGCCTGGTTGCGCCCACGATCGGTGAGGATCTGGACCAGGCGGAAACGGCGCTGACGAATTTCCCCATTGCCCGTGTAGGCGATCTCCGTGCGGTCGAGAAGCACCCAGGCATCGGCGTCTGAGGGTGCAGCCTCGTTCGCCGAAGCAACGGCGACGATGCTGGCCCAGGCCGGAAGCTTTGCGCGAAAGTCGCTGGCTTGCAGGGTGAGTGAGAGGCAGAGGAGGATCAGGATTCTCGGCATTCAACCTTCCTTGGCCAGCACGACCGTACGTTGACAGGCCTCCTGGATCCACCCGAGGAATTCCCTGAAGGCAGACCAGTGGGATGCGCCAAGGTTCAGGGAGACGACATGTGCGTCCAGGCGCACCGTCACCTTCCGGGTCTGGGGATCGTAATCCGAGGCCCAGAGGACGGTCCCAAATTCATTCTGGTGAAACAGTTCTGCAGGGGGATCGAACCGGTACCCCTTGGGAACCTCGAAGCTGCTGACTGCGGCGTGAGTGAATAGATAAGGAAGCACGATCGAGGTCGTCCGCGTGGCATCCAACTGATCTGGGACCCAGAGGGGCCAGGTCATTCCCGGGAAGGGTTCCACCTCCCGGCGCCGACCTGATTCACGCTCGAGACTGCCTGAGATCACCCAGGAAACCGGCCTGAAGGGCACCGTTGCATCCTTGACCTCAGCCCGGGAGATGGTGAGGCTCTTGCGGTTCTTTTCGAACTGTTCTTTCAGTACGCGGGACTGTTCCTTGGGCTCCAGGGGAAGGTACCTGTAGCGCTCAGCGTATTCGGGGTAGCCCCCGAACTGTGCCTGCAGGTCGAAACGATCCGAGTCGTCTTCCAGATGGAGCGAGAAGGCGTATGAACGTCGGTTCGAAGTGAACGGCTTGGCGCCCAGCAACTCGAGGGAGGGCTTCCATGACTTCGAGTCCTTGGTCTGGAAGACGAGCATGCCGACCCCCTCGTAGTCGGGATGGACTACTCCCGGCGTCGCATGGCGGTTGCCGGCGTCAAACCAAATGACGCCCTTGCCCGCCTCCTCCACGCCGAGCAGATCGTGGTGGAACTGCCAGGGGTTCAGGCGGCCGTAGTTGAATAGGTCCTGGTCCCGGTCCACCACCTTCGCAATCTTTGGCTGGATCCCAGCCGTCTTCAGCAGGTGGTAGAACATCAGGCGCATGCCGCGGGAACTGGCTAGGCCGGAGGCCGCCACCTTGTCCAGCCGCTTGGATTCGTAATCGTCCCAGAATTTCTTGGGAAGCGCCGCGCGCTCCTCGGCGGTCGGGTGGGACATGTTCTTGATGCGGGCATCCAAGCGGCGGAGCAGTTCCGTGGCCCGGGCGTGGGGAGGCTCCGGCAGCCCTTCGATCAGTTCTGCTGCGACTTGCTTGAACGGACGCCCTGTGTCGACGGAGTCCTCGTAGTCGGGTAGGTAGATCCGTTTGAAGGCCTCGGTCCAGTATGCGTCCCTCCCCTCAGAGAAGGCTTGGATGAGGGGGTCCGGCTGCCAGTAGATTTCGAGGCGTGGCAAGCCGTTGGTCACCTGGAGCGAATAGGGCGGGACCTCCACGGCCGGTAGGTCCCGGTAGATGAAGACCCGGAAGCCATCGATGGTCTTGGCCTCGACCTTCCACTGGCTGTTTCCATTGATCGAGGTGGCAAGCGGCATCCTCTCTGAGATTTCTACCGCGGAAACACGGGTCGGGTAGGCGTTCCCAAGCCGCCATTGCCCGTACAGGCCGTTCGTGAAACGTCGCGGAAGGGCGTCGCGGTACCCATCGCACCGTTCGCGCCACCGCACCTCGACCACGCAGTCCGCAGTCACGCCTGGCGCCACCATGTGAACCTGGGAGCTTTCCCGACCCCCGGCCTCCACTTTCCTTTCCGCGAAGTCTTTCCGACTATCGAAGGTGATCTCCCTGCCGTCGGGATAAACGGTCCGGCCTTTGATGTCGTAGGCCGCCTTAGGAAGGTCAGGAAGGGCCGCGGCATTTCGGCCAGACTCCGAGAAGATCCTCACCCGGTAGGTCGATTCCATCTCCCGGACCTTGAATCGGATGCGTTCCTCCAGTACAACCGCGCCTTTTGGGCCATCCTTGATCGCCCAGACATCTGCAGGAATGGGGGCCCAGTCCGCCCCGGCAGACAGCCAGACAGTCATCCAGATTCCAATGAGGATTGTGCGGAGTTTCACGAGCCGCCCCTTAGGTATTTCCGGCATGCTGACAGGCGACCTCGATCCTGGACAAGAGACGCACATCACCAATATTCACCTGAGACTCCTTTATATCCCGCAGCCATGTACCTCCCCCGACCGTTCCTCCATCCCTTCCCCCTCTTGGGCCTCAGCGGCGGCATCGCTGCGGGCAAGTCCTTCGTCGCCTCCTGGATGCGGGACCGCGGGTGGGCCGTCATCGATGCGGATGCCCTGGCCCGCGAGGTGGTCGCCCCAGGCAGCGAAGGCCTTCTGGCCGTGGCCGAGGCCTTCGGCCCCTCCGCCCTCCAGCCTGATGGCAGCCTGGATCGCGCCTGGATGGCCGCCCATGTCTTCGCGGATGATGCGGCCCGCACCCAACTCAACGCGCTCCTGCACCCCCGCATAGAGGCCCTGCTGGAAGCGCGCCTGGGGGGACTTTCCCCGGACACCCGAGGAGCTGTCCTCGACGCGGCGCTCTGGGTGGAGCGGGGCCGTGCTCACCACTTCGACGCGTTCTGGGTGGTGGATGCGCCGGAAGATCTCCGTCTGGCTCGCCTGATGAAGCGGGACGGACTGTCCCGGGATGCTGCCCTGGCGCGCCTGCGAGCCCAGGCCACCGCCTCCGAGCGGGCCCTGCATGCTGACCTGGTGATCGAGAACGACGGCAGTGACCTGTGCGAGCTTCTCACCGGGGCAGAGGCAGGCCTTCTGGCAGACTGGAAGGTCCGCCGCGCGCGGACCTGGAGACCCGACATGCCTGCACCCTTCAGCGCTGAACAGCTGCGCCTGGTACTGACCGCCCTGCTCAGCCGCGGGGGCGACTATGGCGAAGTCTTCGTGGAGCGCCGCCGGGCCCACGCACTGGGCATGGATGACGGTCGCATGGAGGACGTGCTGGCCTCCGAGACCTTCGGCGCCAGCCTGCG
>Ga0268298_10003642_pt1 | contig 15570 bp, 9 predicted proteins | sample WWTPWeurt_MetaG_FD_194462 | JGI IMG/M metagenome (GOLD analysis project Ga0268298, IMG submission 194462) | Activated sludge microbial communities from WWTP in Nijmegen, Gelderland, Netherland - WWTP Weurt | ecosystem: Engineered > WWTP > Aerobic digester > Activated sludge | place: Netherlands... | reverse complement strand
TTCGCCAGAAGAGATTGTCTTTGGCAATAACATGACCACTATTACCCTTCATATCAGCCGATCACTCTCGCGTGAATGGAAGGAAGGCGATGAAATCGTCGTGACCCGACTAGATCATGATGCCAATGTGACTCCCTGGGTTTTAGCGGCTCAAGATCGCGGCGTGAAGGTGAATTGGGTGGATTTTGATGTGGAAGATGGTACTCTCAATTTAGACGACCTACAAAAGGTGCTTGATCGAAAGCCTAAACTTTTAGCGGTAGGCTACGCTTCAAATTCTTTAGGGACGATCAATCCGGTCAAGAAGATCATTGATATGGCGCATGCAGCAGGAACTTTGGTTTACATTGATGCCGTTCAATATGCTCCACATGGCACGATTGATGTTCAGAAACTGGATTGTGATTTCCTTATTTCCTCAGCGTATAAATTTTTCGGCACTCATTCCGGGATTTTGTACGGAAAGCATGATCTTCTGGAAAAACTGTTCGCTTACAAGGTTCGTCCTGCTACCAATAACCTCCCTGGAAAATTCGAGACTGGTACGCAGAATCATGAAGGCATCGCGGGCGTGCTAGGTGCAATTGAATATTTTGAATGGGTGGGCAAGGAATTCGGTGGTGAGTTTGCAGGCGGATTTAAAGAGGAAAATTATCAAGGCAGACGGTTGGAACTCAAAAAAGGCATGACCGCAATTCATGCTTATGAATACGAGTTATCACGTGGATTGTTATCCGCTCTGGAGTCTGTCCCGGGGCTGCGGCTTTACGGTTTGACGGATGTGCGCCGTCTGGATGAACGCGTTGCTACGTTCTCATTCCGGTTGAAGGACATTCATCCCCGTGTGGTGGCTGAAAAACTGGCGCAAGAAGGAATTTATGTATGGGATGGACACTACTATGCTCTCAACGTGTCCGAACGGCTAGGCGTAGAAGAACATGGTGGCATGGTGAGAGTTGGCGCTGCTCATTACAACACGCTTGATGAAGTTGCCAGGCTAAAGGATGCTTTGATCAAGATTGCAAGCCAATAGTTGTAAGTCAGCGGTAAAGAGTTTCCTTTTCCTGACTTATTCCCAATAAATATGCTGTTCAAATCGGCAATGACTTGATTTACCTTACAAGTTGTTGCCGATTTTCTTTCATAAAACGCGCTAGTTCTTTGTCTTCGACGATAAGACCCATCCCAGGTAAATCGATCCCATGTAGCTTTTCCTTTTTTACCCAGGTAGTTACAGTTCTTGCCGTTACCCCACACATCTCTGCTACCTGAGCAATTGTGTAATACTTTCCTTGTGGAATCGAGATACCATTATTTGTAGGTGTTTTTGGGTCAAGTTTTATTTCTGGGGTAATGAATGTTTCCTTCGCCTTTCTTTCCCGACGCCAGCTCAAAATAAGTGAATAAACCTTCCCTAATATTCTGCTACGTTCTTCGTTTTCTTTGGCAATGATTTCTTTCAACTTTGCATCATTTTGTTCCAAAAAAGATAGGAATTGCTTGGACTGACTTGGTGACAGCTGAATTGTGTTAGACAAACACCAGCCATCCTTCTCTGTTTTATTCTCTGTTGGTAGTTCGGAAATTTTACCTTTCGATTTCTTGTCCGTCGGCATAGTGATCCGATAAACAATTTCCCCCACAACGAGTCCTTTTTTTCTCCATGCCTTTGATTCCCGCGATTCTTCAAGAATACGCATTGCTTGGCTGCCAAACAAATGCGTAATTCGTTGTAATTCGGCATCCCATACTACAACGCCTAATTTGTTCCAGTGTTGTTGATCAAACTTCTTTGCCCATTGAGGATATGGAGGGCATGATAAAGTATAAGTAGAATCGTTCATGTGGTAACCCCATACTTGCTCAGAGATAATGGTATTCATTGGGAAATTCTCCTGAGTTATCTTTTGAATGCTTATTCAATGATATCAAAAACCCATTGAGATACGGTTGGTTCTATCAGCAGCATGTAGTAGCCCAAAATCATGCAATTCACCCTGGTTTAGCCCTGGAAAAATGAAACAGGCTAGATACGAACATTAAACGTTATTCAGCCTTCAGAATCTTATCCATGCAGATAGAGCACTTGGACGCAAAAACAGATCCAACCAATAAGCTAAAAATCCACATAAATAGTTTTAGCACTTTCATTGATGCGAATTTAATAACTTACACCTTGAAATGTACCTAATTTGTACCTGTTTGCTGTTTTCTCATTTTCAGTAAAAAGATATAATAGTTATTGTCGTTTTGTATCCGAGAGGATATTTATGGGTAGGTTACAATAAATTCAATAGCTGCACATAAAAACAGGAAAACAAATAAGATTAATCTCAAGGCTAACTATGGAAGATTTACATGTTCCCGATGCTTGGCTTTTACAAATAGGATTTAAATTAGGTAATCCTTTTTCGACTCGGGAAGCATCACGTGAACCTGAACCAGAATTGTTACAGTACTTTGTTCAACATCCAAGTTTTGATGACATTATGGGTGACGCTCTACATCCCAAAAGTTCATTCCTAGTTGCAGAACGAGGTTGTGGCAAGACTACTACAAGGCGAGCTATTGAATGGAATTGTTTTGCAGGAAGGCCAAACGGGTTGATTCTTCCTGTTTCTTACGTAGATTTCTCCATTCCTTTGGAGGCAATGAATGGAAACGATCAATTAACAACTGACTATCACGTCGCCGCCATCCTCAGGGAGGGTGTGCCTTTATTGTTGGAAAAATTAGCCCAAACACCTAGGAACATAGGTGAGTTTTCCTTAGGATTTCGAAAATTACTTTCTAGTTATTTAGTTCATTATACGAACTTGAATACTGATGTCGGATTAGATAGATGGTTAAGAAAGATTGGATACGCAAACAAAAAGATAAGTTTTGAAACTCTTCAATCAAAGAACGTTTCAACTAAGGATGCTTTTCTTCGCTTTTTAATTGATTTATTAGCGCTAGCACCTAAGCAAAAAATATTCAAAAGAGAATCAGCTTTAGATCAAATGTCAAAGTTCGTTTTTTTAGCAGAGTTATCCGGCTTTAAGTCTGTGTATATACTCGTGGATAGACTTGATGAAAAGGAACCAATGTCGTCTAGCTCACAGGAGGCAGCTAAATTAATTGAGCCTTTGGTTACAGACTTGCATTTGCTCGAACTTGAAAAGATGGCATTTAAGTTTTTTGTCACGCCTTCAATTATGGATAAGATTAATGAACACCCAGGCTTTCGCACTGACCGTTTAATGATCCGTCACATTAATTGGAGCGAGGAAAAGTTACAACAATTATTAGATAGAAGAGTGGAAGTTTTCACCCAAGGCAAGCTTCCAAGTCTAGATGTTGTTTGCGAGCCAGATGTAATCGGGTTGGTGTCAAAGCTTTCGTCTTTGGCTAACGGATCTCCTCGAAATATGATGCGCCTTGCTGAATGGCTGTTATATTGGAGGCACACGAGAACTTTATTTGGTAATGAATTCTTGATTTCAAATCAGGACCTAGAAAATTCAATTAACAGCTTTTTAAACGAAAGTAAAAATATTGCAAAGACTGACAAAAACAAATTTCAATCTGGAATATGGATTGATGAAAGTGCCTATGTTTGTCGAGAAGCAAAAAAACTTGGCAGGTTACCGGAACTTCAGTTTAAATTATTATCGCATTTAATCGTTAATAAAGGCAAAATTTGTACTTATGCTTCGCTCAGGAAATCTGTGTATGGTGAGATGGTTGACTCGGTGGAAGGAAAATTGGGAGACGATAGAATTGATCAGTTGATCAAGAGAATAAGAAAACTTGTAGAGGAAGATTCCAAGTATCCAAAATATATCGTTAAGGTAGCAGCAAAAGGATATATTCTTGAAGAATGATCGCTGGGAAAATATGAGCTTTCATAATTACGCCAAAGAACACTATTTTAAAGGTGTTGACTCTAAATCCCTAGAGCGTCTTGAAAACTGGGCGCACTCTAGGTTGGAGCTTGGCAGGCAAGAGTGGCTTGAAAGTGATTACAAGCATATGCTTGATATTAAAGATGTTAAGAATTCCAAGTCTGAAATCCAAAAATGGGTTAAGAAACAAGTGTTTATCCCAACCTTAACACCTGGGCATTATACTTTTGGGAACGTTCTTCTTCAAAATTATTTGGCTGCCCTAAAATTCAATCGAATGCATATGTATGATGAACTAATTGAAAAAAGCTCTGATGAACCTTGGGGAGAGATACTCTGCCACCTTATTTGGATCCAGGAGGATGAAAATACAGATGATATCCTGCAGGAGCTTACTAAATCTTTGCCCAAAAAAGATGGAAGTATTGATAAGGATTATTTAGTAAAAAATAAAGCTTTTTTGAAAAACAAGTATGATCTGTTGCCTGTGTATTCTCGTTCGCGCCTTGAAGATGATCTACAAAAAACAATAAACTCTATTCCCTTGCAAGGTAAACCACCAGTAAATGTGATTAGAATTCATCTCTCATGTTCCGACTTGAAGCAATTAACAATAAGAAATATGAGCAATAATTTTATTGGGACAAAGATCCCATCCACCCTTCCTTATACACCCAGTGTGCTTCGTACTCTATTATTGCTTTTAGATGAAGGGGCAATCGCAATTGAGAATAGCGAAGAAGATATGCAAAATTTGTCTAGCATTGGATTGATTAATGGAAACAGGGTCTCTGAAAACTACCTCGAAAGTATAGGGAAGCATCTCTATAATGTTATTTTTTCGAACAATGCAATTCCAGAATTCACTTTAGCACGCAGGAATGAAGAACCTGTAATATTGGAGTTATTATTTGACCCAGATGATGTAATTCTTTCTCAATTCCCCTGGGAATTAATGTTTGATGGCAACTTGCCTTATGCAGTTTTGAATAACAATGTTTATTTGATACGATCCGTAATTACTAATGAGCTGGATGGAAAAACAAACACCCAAAAAATCAATACTTATAACAACATCAATATATTATCATTGCATCCACGTCCAAAAGAGTTATCAAATTTACCTTTAAATGAGAAGAAAAGTTTTCAGACGATAACAAGTCAGAATTGGTTTAAGTGGCAAGAACTTATGCCGCCGAGTTGGGGGAATTTAAAGGATAAGTTGTTAGAAAATGAAGAAAATTATAATTTTCTTCATTTTGATGGTCATGGCGCCTATGGAAAAGTCTGCCCTAATCGCAATTGCCGAGCAATGAACAAATCCTTACTCACAAAATGCAAGAATTGCAACCAAGACATTGAAGGCGTGATGCCTACTGGATACCTCAACTTCGAGGATGAAAATGGTGGTAACGATAGAGTTAAGATTCTTGACTTGAAAGTAATTTTGGCAAACAGCAAAGTTCAAGTTGGTGTTATCTCTGCATGTCATTCTGCAGAAGTAGATGGAGTGAGTATATTCAACAGCGTTGCGCCTGGTTTATTACAAGCAGGATTTCAAGCAGTAATTGGCATGCAAGGATCACCAACAGTAGGCATGACTGCTAAATTTATGGAATCTTTTTATAAAAAACTTGTTCATGGCTATCCCATTTATCAAGCCGTAAACCTAAGTCGTTTAGAAATATTTCGTGAAATTCCACCGTCTTGGTTCATGCCAGTTCTTTACATGAAAGATGGCGCGGTTGGTCTTAATAGGCACGAATAGTCATAATATTTCTAATATATGGAGAAGAGAATGCAAAAAGAAATTACTATACAGGATTTGGTAAACAAAGTGAAGTCTGATTTGTTTTCTGTACAAAGTGGCACTGGAAATGAAGTCAAGAAAATATACCCTCTTTTTTTTGTGGATCAAGTCGAAATCGAAATAGATTTTGAACTTACCGATGATGCAGAGGCAGGCATCAAAATTTCGATTCCACAAATTGTAGAAGGTTCGGTTTCTGGCGGACAAGCATCAAAGCAGGGAAATAAAATGAAAATCATACTTTCCCCAATTCTTTCCAAGGAAGAGTTGCGGGAATTAATGAAAGAGGATGAACGGATGATCGAAGAAATCAAGAAGGCTAGTTTGATGGCTTTAAGGAAAGATGAAAGTTAAGTGACTGCAAGGTCTCTTTATCTTTGAAAAGTACTCTAAGGTGTTATACAATGAGTTTAAAATGTGCTGGACTAAATTATCTCGCTAATCAATGTCTTGGGGCATTTCCAAAGGTGGCTTCTGTGAAAGAATTACACAGAAGAAATACAACCTGGTTAGCGGGAACGGCTCTCATAAAGGAGAAGTCTAATGTCAACTTCAAATAATTCTGTTACGTTAATCCCCAAGCCGCAACATCATATTGTCCATCGTGAAGAACAATGGATGATGATTGATTCGGAAATAAGAAAAAGGCTAACTGAACCCGTCTTAACCAAAAGTGTAATTGCAATTTTTGGTACAGCCGGAATTGGTAAATCAACCTTTTTACGAGAAACTCTGATAACCCGTCTTCAAGAAAAATATTCATCCTTGCCAGTGTCTAAGATTGATTTTGACAAGGAACTTGCCGATCAAAGGTACGATGGTAAATTAAGAGGCAATATTCTTATAGATCTTATTGCAGGTTTTGAGAAGTCAAGCAATAAATCTGCGAATATTGACAGCCTTAAGCGTAAATGGGAAACAGCTATTTTAAAATCATCTGGAAAGAAAAAACTTGAACAAATCGAATTTGACTTAATCAATGCTTTTACAGAGTACATCTTACTACTTTCTTCTAAACCAGGAAATCATCCTGTTATTATCATACTAGATACAATTGAACAAGCAGATAGGGAAGTTGTCGGCTGGCTTCAAGAAAAATTGCAAGCCCAAACAACTGACAGCGGATATGTTTTGTGGTTAGTAGCTGGTCGCCAACCACTAGAATGCCAACCTTTTTTCTTGCGTCCGCGTTATCATTGGCTGCCCTTTGAACCATTTAAAACACAGCAAATTCAAAGTCAAATCCCTGAGCATCCTGAACTTGCGACTGCAGTTCAAAAATACTCCTTCGGTTTACCAGCTGCTACAACAAAATTAGTAGACGTTATTCTAAAGATTGAAAAAGAACAACAAAAAAGTGTTGAACTTCCAGATTTAGAAAAAGAACAGGTGAAGGAACAATTAATTTTATCCTTAGAGGATTTATTGAACTTAAAACATTATTTTGGACGACTTGAAGATCATTATTTAAGTCAAGCGTTAGAAATTCTATCTCCCCTTAGGCTATTTAATGTTGCGGTTGTCACAGAATTGTTACCTGCAAAACTTCCAGATGCCTATAAATTGACAGATTTAAGTTCAGATCCTTTGTATGAAATCCAAAAAATGGTTCAAACTCGTCTAGTATCATGGGACCGCTCTCGCAGAGGTTATGTGTTTGAGGAACCCTTACGACATATAGTTGCCCTAATATTAAGATACAGGAAACCTGATACATATGAAGCTATCCAGGAATGGGCTGCAGACCGTTATCTTGAGTGGGCGAAAAATGTTCCATCAAAGCGGTTAGATTATATAGTCGAAGCCTTATATCATAGATTGAATTTATTGTTGATTGAGGAAGATGCGGATCCAGTAAGCAAATTAATAAATATTCTTGAGGGAATGATCCGTAGTATGCAAGTCAAAGATGAATTGATTGAATTAAAAGAGCAACTTGAAGGGGATCGTGATTTTATCAATATTCTAAAGTCAGATGGAATGGAAAGATTGATTGCTCCATTGAAAATGTAGAAGATTTATTTTAAAAAATTATCCCTTGTCCCTTTCAACGGCACTTACCAGCTCACTAATAAAGAGGAGTTTATACAAATGACAACACAGAATAACAGCTTGCCTTTTGTGGGTCGTCTAGAGGAATTAGGAGAATTTCGCAAAATACTAGCAGTGCGAGACACTCCGTGGCTTATGTGGGTAGTTGGTCCAGCTGGGCAGGGAAAGTCAAAGTTTCTTGAAGCTTGCCTAGAGGAATGTAATAAACAAAAAATAAAACATAGTGGCATTATCGATTTTTTTAACGATGGGCTTCGAACCAGATGGGGAGTGATAGCAGAATTGGCAAAGCGATTTAATGTTGAGAGTGATGTCGAATTCTCAACGGCATTTAAACAATATCAAGATGAATTAACAAAAGGAGATCTCGCTGATCCAGCTGTAATTCAATTCTCTCTTAATCGAGCGGAAGAAGCGCTGATAACTGCCATTTGCCCAAAACGAATGAGCAAACCACGTGTAATTCTTGTGGATACAGTCGAGGAAATTGTTGAAAATTTAGGTTTGTGGTTTTTCGAGAAGTTTCTGCCCAAGCTGTATCCCTATTATCGTGTTGTCGCCTGTGGTAGAAAAGTCCCGAATGTTGGTGACGATACATCAACATGGAAAGGGGAGGCACCTTATTTTTGCAACCTAAAAGGTTTAAGCTTAGATAGTTTGCGCCAATATCTACAAGAAGATAAATTATTGACCAACGAGATGGAGAGTTATCTGCCTAAACTATACCAATTAACAGAAAAAGGCGGGCAAGCATTACTGATTGCACTTGCATGCCTCTCGTTAAAAGAAAACAGATTACTGCCAAAGGATTTTGAGACAATTAATGAAATCCAGTTTTTGAAAAAACTTGTGATTGATCCTCATAGAGAAGAGACCATTGAAAATCTTGTGATACTTGAATTGGCACACGTGTATCACGGTTACAACCCAGAAACCCTGAAATTAAGGCATTCGTTAGAACGACTTAATTCGAAGTCATATGAGGCATTTCTAGAAGGTTTGATTCGTTATCCTTATATCAAATACCACCCTGACACTGGAACTGTGCGATTACATGATTATTTTCGCGAGAGATTATCTGAGGAGCTATGGACAGTAATTGATCCAGAATTAGCTACTAGATCAAATATCAGCAAGCAATTGGCAGATTATTTTGAATATCAAATTCTGGAACATAAAAAAAATAATATAAGTGAATCCCCTGCGTTAGACACTTTGCGTCATCAATGGCTATACCACCTTCTTATATCAGATCGTGAAAGAGCTTACAGCACACTCTGGGATTTACTGGATACATCATGGCATGCGTTTAAATACGACTATATGGATTCCTTGCTTGATATGACACAGGATGTTAATAAAGCTTTGGATCAAATCGGGAAGTTCGATAAAATCCTAGATAGGCTAGAAAAATCGGCTCGTACATGGATGGGACTTGAAATTTGGGAAACTGAAAGAGCATTAAGCTTGGCAGACACAGTTATTAAGGATTCTGGTGGGGTCCGTCGCTTTGAACTAACTGCACAAGTTGCAAAGGCGACCGCCCTTGGCAGACTTGGAAGATTTGAAGAAAGCGTTAGCCTTCTTCAAAAATCATATTTGGGATACGAAAATTTACTAGAACTTGTGCAAAAAGCAGACTCGGGCGACCAAAATGCCCAGAGAGATATAAATTCTGAGCATGGAGTAGCTACTATTCGAGGAATTTTACCCGAACGTTACCTAATACTTAATACCATTGGTGTTTTAATGAGAAACAGAGGACACTACGATGATGCATTAAGTCAATTTGAAAGGAGCTATAACTTAAGCCGTCTTGAAGGGGATAAAACTTGGCAAGCATCAGCTATAACACAAATCGGTACTGTACTTCGTTATAAAGGTGACTTTGCCCAGGCGCATGATCGTATTTATCAGGGACTTGCGCTTAGGAAGAAAAATGGACAAAGAGGGCGCGAGGCATTCAGTATAAATGCATTAGGAATGTTGCAAAGAGATGAAGGTCACTTGGATAAGGCAAGAGTATCATTCAATGAAGCTTACAATATTTGGAAAACTTTGCGAGCTGAAGTTGATATGGCATCTGTGTCTAGAAATTTAGGGTGGATAGATTACTTGGAAGGAAAGTTTGACACTGCCGAGGATAATTACGCTCAAGCTGAGAGCATATTTAATAAAAAAGGTTTGGTTCGTGAGCTTCCCAATCTTCGCCAAAAACAAGGTGCTCTATGGATGGGAAGAGCAAAAATGGCAAAAACTGAAATTGAAAGTATAGGATGTTTTGGAAAAGCGGTAGCTTTGTTGAAAGAAGGGATAGATTTGGCTGATGAACATAATCAGCCATTGTATGCCGCATTGTGTATAACTGATCTATGCAAAATCGCCGAAATGCGCAATGAGTTTGAGAAAATTCCAGATTTGGAAAAACGATTAAGAAAGTTTGAAAAGGATGGTTACAACTTTGAACCTGCATATGCTGACCTTGAAGAAATATTAGGGAAAATAGCTGAACGCAATGCAATGAAGAATGAATTTCGAGTAAATAATGATCTATTTGATGAAGCAACAGATCATTATTGTCAAATGTTTGTATACCTTGCTCGATTTTCATCAATTAGATATCGCGAACGCAGAGAGTTCTTAAGAAAATGGCTTCCTTCATTGCCAGATGAATTACGTCATCGCGCCTGTAAACGCCTAGTCGAACGTTGGCAAAGCATGGAAGATTTAGCCAAAGTACATCCCGGGTTTATAATAACAGTTCAAACAATGGATGATTTATGAGGAAAAAACGGAAAACATAGCTGTGGAAAACTAAAATTAGAAAAAAACAACTTATTTGTGTAGATAAGTTTACTGCAACCGCCAAACTATTTCAATAGTTTGGCGGTTGTAGTAAACTTGTAGAAGTTTTTTGGTATAAGTGAGTACAGAAAGGGAAAGGGACTTATGGAAAAAGCAACTTACTTTGACTGGTGTCAAGATGTCCAAATAATATATGGAGCTCGTTGTGCGGCAATTTATGATTTTCGTACAGAGGATGTTTACAGCTTAAATGCGGCTGCAACACAACTAGCTTATTATATTGATCAAAGGCTGCCTGTTGAGGAAATTGACGAAAAGCACAAGTCCTTTTTTGAGTGGTTACAAAACCTCGATCTGATCAAATTATCTGACGCTTTGGTTGTTCACTACAAAGACTACGTGGTTCAAGAGCAACATTCCTTGGATTTTTTGTGGTTAGAAGTGGGAGGGAATTGTAATCTTGGTTGTAATCATTGTTATGCAGATGCGCAAAACCCTGTTTTGTACAACCGTAAAGCTTTACCTTTGCCATCCTATACGATGTCTTTGCAAGATTGGGAGCGTGTAATTCAACAAGCCTCTGAATTGGGGTGCCGTGAAGTACAGTTTACAGGAGGGGAAAGTTTGCTTTATCACGACTTGCTAAAACTTATTGACTTTGCGATTGGAAAAGACTTCAATTTTATTGAAGTCTTTTCCAATGGTATGTTACTTACAGAAGGTAAAGTGAAGGAGCTTTCTGAAAGGAATGTCCATCTGGCAGTTTCATTACATGGTACACAAGCTGAAATTCATGATGCAGTAACTGGTCTGAGAGGGAGCTTTGAACATACACTTAAAGGCTTGAAAAGGGCTAAAGAACATGCAATTCCTGTGCGAATAGCAGGTGTTGCAGTTGGGGCAAATCAATATGACATTATTAATTTACCAGTATTTGCTAATAGCCTGGGATTTTCTGAAGTTCGAATTGATGTAATCCGTAATGTGGGGTCAGGTGCAGACCCTGCACTTATGCCAAGTAACCCTGAAGTTTTGTCAAAAAAATGGTTGACAACCCCTGTTTTTGAAGCTAGTCGCATAGATTACGAGCATAATCGATTTTGGAATCCATGTTGGGCTGGTAAGTTGTCCATTTCTAGTACTGGAGAAGTCTTACCTTGCATTATGGGACGAAATGAAGTAATTGGAAATGTAAAAGACCAATCTCTTCAGGAAATAATAGTTAGTCCAAATTTGATGTCACGATGGAGAATTACAAAAGACCAGATTGAAATATGTAAAGACTGTGAATACAGATATGTCTGCGGCGATTGCCGCCCATTGGCAATTGCAAAAGGCAATCTTCACGGTTCAATGCCACGTTGCACATATAATCCATACAAGGGCAAGTGGGCATTACTTGATGGGCTTGAACCAGAATTATCGAATGACGATTTGGAACCAACAATTGAGCTTGTTGAAAAGCCCTCTCTCAATAACGATTTGAAGTTTGAAAACATTGAAGCAGTTGATAAGAAGGAAATAAAGCGGATTGAAAAGCTGCCTGAAAAATCAAATCGCCCCAACCCAAATACTGATAAAAAAAGGAAAAACCGTTTCAAGAAAGAAGTAATCCAACCGATAGAAATAAAGAAAAAAAGATCTAATTCAATAAAGTTTGACTGTGATCCTGATAGATAATTCTTTACCCCACATAAACGAGAACACATTATTGTGTATCTATCAATAATGTGTTCATTAGTAATTTCGGCGGTGGCCTAGCGGAATATTGAATTGGTTTTTGTATGTAAAAAGATGTTATTGTTTTCATATCATAATACTTCCTTGTTGCTCTTATCTTACAACGCAATTATCGAAAAAGGAGTACACATGAGGGACATATTGTTGACAAAACAGGTACATGTATAAACTGTGTAATAGACTTCCTTAAACATAGAACCCTGCATATTTTCTAAATATGACTAACTGCTTGTTAATTCGCTAAGGGCTGTCCGAAATTCAGGACAGCCCTTAGCGTTATTCACTCATACCTATCTTGAGATGTATTTGCATTTTTATTGACCATTATCATCCAATCTGTGCTTTTGCCTTCTATTTTCTCTACTTCGGTTCTCCTAAAAGAAAAGTTTTGGCTATTTAAACATGACTAAGTGTAACCTTTATCGAAATAAGGACCATTCGTAAATCCAAAGTTGATTGGATGATTCAAGGTTTTGCTGCGTTATATCCTTCCAGGCTATCGCTAATTCTAAGTCAAATAAATGGCCTCCATTCAAGATAGACAATTCATGGATATTCACATTCTTGGGAAGAAGTAGCAGAGGATTATGCTCGCCAAATTGAGACAACCGGTTCTGTTTACCATTCTTAATTCGGCGAAGGTTCGCAGGTGAAAGTGGTGAAAAGATAACTTTTACACTACCATCGCCAGACACACAGATTAATGATTGTGGTTCATCAAACATTTCGAGAACCTGCAATTTCAGATCAGAGCCATACACCTTTGATGCTGTCAGATTTAGCCAACCTAATGGATCAGTAACTTGCACTGTCTGTGCCAGTTGCTCACGCTTGATCTTCAAATCCTGGACAGCCCAAAGCACGACCTGTTCCCTCAATCCATCAATTGCCTTTCGTTGACGTTCATTCCCCATGCTGATCAATGCCCCGAAGAAGATCACGGCAGATGCCACAACTATTGCAAGAAGTATTTCCATGTTTTATTTCTCCTGTATTTCTTTGTTTTCGATAGAGTCGTCTTTTGTCCGTGTGGACATTGACTTGAACGTTTCGCCCAACCGTTCCAACGCTTTGGGACGGGGGTCGATGACACTAACCGATGCAATCACCATGAATAGACCAAGCAGTCCAATGACCTGCCAAAATGGCATAGAGAGTTGAGCCGGCTTAGGTCTTTCTTCTGGTATTGGTGTGTTCAGTACCAAAGTCGGCGTCGGCGGTATTCGTGTTGCCACTGGCGTTACCGAAGGCATCAAAGTGCTGGTCACGGTTGGAGATGGAGTCAGCGTAGCGGTCGAAGTCGCCATCTCCGGGATCACGATCCTGCCGGCATCTTGTCCGCATAACCCATTCACATCACAAGCTACTGCGAGAACCGGGTATTCCCCTGATGGCGCCACTGTTCCATCTCCAAAACGCCGATCCCATTTCACGAGATAGGAATTCCTGCCGGGATCAATATCCAATGTCACTTCCTTCCAACGTTTTTGTGAATCCTGGATCGTGACCTGAATGCTGGCTATCGGAAAATGATTGGTGTATACCTTCAATGTTCCAGCTTCCCAAATCCACCACCGTTCGGTGATGGACACAGCCGGCGGGGCATTATCCACGGTCAATGGAATGGTGGAAACGTCACTATCATTGCCGGCACGATCCATCCCGCGCATCTGGATGATGTACTCTCCGTTTGGCACTTCACCGGATATCCAAATGAATGACCAGTGACCTGCCAAAAGCAAAACAGGTTGCCAGGTTGTGCCACCATCGACGGAAACCTCACCTCCTTCCGGACCAGAGGTCATGTCCTCCAAACTCCCAGATAACAGCACGTCGCCTTGAACTACAGCCCCATTCGTGTGAGAAGTAATTTGGATATCCGGTGAAACTGTATCCACGCGAATCCTTCTGGATACTGTAGCCTCGTTTCCAGCCACGTCCCTGGCATGGATCAATGCCTGATGATCCCCATCCGTAAAGTGGATCGGAAAGGAGATCCACGTCGCGCCGTCATCGATGCTGCCATTCAGGTTGGAGAGTCCGGAAGTCACATCGGTGGCAGAGGCAGACAGGTTTACCTCCGATACATACCAACCATTCCTGCCATCCATAGGAGGGAGACTTATTGCCACATTCGGCGGCGTTCCATCTCTTCGCCATGTAGACACTCCACTGGCAGTGCGACCACTGGAGGAGGTCACGGTGTAATTGGCTGTACCTGTTCCCTCCGGCAAAGACAACTCACAGGAACTTCCACAAGTAAATGGGACACCATTCAAATCACCGGTGATCGTCACATCAAAGCCCTGTGGATCGTTGGCAGTCAATTCGAGAGTCTCATCGCCTCTACACCAGCCGGCATCTCCCCACAGATCACAGACCACCACTCCAATGATCTGGGGAGGCAAAGGTGTTGGTGTAGGTGAAGGCGTATTGGTAAACGTCGCCGTTGGAGTAAAGGTCATGGTCGGAGTAAACGTCAATGTTGGAGTTAGGCTTGGCGTGAATGTCGCGGTCGGGGTCCGTGTAATCGTAGGAGTAAAAGTCGGCGTCCTGGAAGCAGTGGGCGTCGCTGTGTTGGGTGGACCACTGTATTCCACATCAATGGAACGAAAATCCACAAAACCGCCTGAAGCAGAAAGAGACCAGGAGCGGCACCCGCTTGGCACGGCAAGGATCATGCTCACATATCCCGGTGTATTTCCCGCGCCGTTATACAGATACCAGGACATGGAGGCTGAACAAGCCTGCAGAGTGGCAGTGCCCACACCACCCTCACGTGTGAATTCCACCAACGCTTCGAAGTAGGATACATCCCGATCAAAGGAACCGCTGGCGATACCACCATTTCCCAGGCGTGTCACCCATTCAGAGCATCCTGAACCACAAAAGGTTCCACCTTCCTCGGGTGGGAGTGAAGTTCCATCCCGATGAGTAATGTACACATATTGGGCTGAACCACTCCAGTCGATGTAGCCTATGTTATGTGCCTGATCATAGGTACGACCTTCCTGTAATGCAATGGCAGCGAGTGGAGCTGCATTTGTAGGAACCGTCGCCCATAGGAGGAGGACAGGAAGTAGCAATGAAATGAAAACAATTCGTACACGTCGCATACCAAACTCCTGCATGATTAATATTCCTAAAAATCACGCAATCCAAGATGAAACAAAAAGAACAACACAACTGCAAGTGCGAAGAGCGCCAAACAGGCGATCATAAAGAACTCGACCGGGATCACCAGCCCCAGCAAATAGCCTACAAACAAACCCGCAC
>Ga0268298_10003641_pt1 | contig 15573 bp, 12 predicted proteins | sample WWTPWeurt_MetaG_FD_194462 | JGI IMG/M metagenome (GOLD analysis project Ga0268298, IMG submission 194462) | Activated sludge microbial communities from WWTP in Nijmegen, Gelderland, Netherland - WWTP Weurt | ecosystem: Engineered > WWTP > Aerobic digester > Activated sludge | place... | reverse complement strand
CGCGAAGAGGGAGGAGCGCTTTTTCATGGCTGTCCTTGTGGAAAGGTGGAGCGACGGTGAATGGGAACGGGACCAGGGTCGGCGGGGGCTAAGGCGGGCCTGGGAGGCTGGGCGGGGCCAGGGCGGGGTGTCCTCCCCGGTTCAGCTCCGCGGGCGTGAAGGTGTCCTCCGCTGCGACGATTCGGAATTCCGTGGACGTGGCCAGCACCTGCAGGGCCCCCAGGAGGATCCGGAACACCTCGGCAGCCATGAAGGCCTCCAGGCTGGCGCGGTCCTTCCAGATCAGGTGTAGGTGGAACCGGGGCTCCCCCGCGAGGTCTTGGCCCGCTAGGCACTCCAGGCAGCCGGGCTGTCCCTGGATGCCCCCAAGCAGGGAGAACAGGGTCTGATGGAGCTCCCCCCGCTTCTCCGGCTTGGCGGTGAGCAGGGCGGTCAGGACCATCTGGCCCCTTGGGGAGGGTTCTTTCATGGGGTGCGACTTTCAAGGAGGTTCACCCCACCATCGCAAACCCGATACCAAGTTGATCGAGTTCCAACGCGATATTTCAAATACATATTAATAAACAAATTACATGAACACCTTGGCCCGCTGCCGCCCTGGACACCTTCGCTTCAGCCCACCACATATGGTGGGTCACCACATATGGTGGAAAATTCTGGTGGCGGGCCCAGCCCTAGGCGGGCTCGGTCCCCCGCTCGATCTCCAGCTTGGCCATGCGGTGCCGGAGCGTGCTCGGCTTCATGCCCAGGAGTTCCGCCGCCCCTTGGGGCCCTTCCAGCTTCCATCGGGTGGAGACCAGGACCTGGAGGATGTGCTGCCGCTCCATGTCCATCAAGGTCTTGGCCGAAGCCGGGGCGGGGGTGATGGCCTTCCCGCTGGTCAGGGGGTCGGCCAGCCGCAGGGTCGAGCGCTCGGAGACGAGGACGGCCCGCTCCATGATGTTCTGGAGCTCCCGCACGTTGCCGGGCCAGTCATAGGCCTGCAGGGACTGGAGGACCGACTTGGGGAGGCCTAGGCTGGCCCTGCCCTGGTGCTGGCAGAAGCGATCCACGAAGGCCTGGGCCAGGATCGGGATGTCCTCCTTCCGCTCCCGCAGCGGCGGCACCGTGATGGGGAAGACGTTGAGCCGGTACCAGAGGTCCTCCCGGAAGCGGCCCGCGGCGACCTCCTTGGCCAGGTCCCGGTTGGTGGCGGCGATGACCCGCACATCGACCTTGAGGGTGCGGTCCCCGCCCACGCGCTGGAACTCGCCGTCCTGCAGCACCCGGAGCAGCTTGGCCTGCACTTCCGGCGACAGCTCGCCCACCTCGTCGAGGAAGAGGGTCGCCTGGTCGGCCACCTCGAAGCGCCCCTTGCGCTGGGTCTGGGCGCCGGTGAAGGCGCCCTTCTCATGGCCGAAGAGCTCGCTCTCGGCCAGGCCCGGAGGCAGGGCCGCGCAGTTGACCTTGACCAGGGGACGATCCTGCCGCGAGCCCAGCCGGTGGATGGCCTCCGCCACCAGCTCCTTGCCCGTGCCTGTCTCACCCTGGATGAGCACCGTGGTGCCCGAGGGTGCCACCTGGCGGATGCGGTAGAGCAGGTACTTCAGCGGATCGGTGGCCCCCAGCAGCTCGTTGGAGCCCTCCTCAGCCTGGATCTTTTCCCGGTAGTAGGTGTTCTCGGCTTCGAGCTGGTCCTTGAGGGCGGCGATCTCGCCATAGGCCTGCTTGAGCTCCAGCTCCCCCTGCTTGCGGGCAGTGATGTCCCGGATGCTCCCGCGGGTGCCGTCCAGGCCATGGCCCTCCACGTGGACCGGGTTGTTGGACTGCTCCACCCAGCGCACCTGGCCATCCCGGGCCCGGATGCGGAACTCGATCGAGGAGATGACCTTGCCGGCCAGCGAATCCCGCTGGTGCGCCTGCCAGGCGGGAAGGTCGCCCTCCAGGACGATGCGGCCCAGCAGCTCCGGGGTCTCCTCGAAGGCCTCCGGCGCATACCCGCAGACCCGGGCACAGGCCGGGGAGATGTACTCGAAGGTGCCGTCCGGGCGCTGCCAGTACTCCCAGTCGTAGGTGAAGTCCGCCACGGTGCGGTAGCGGACTTCCGCCTCGGCCAGCTCCCGCTCGATCTCCTTGCGGGTGGTGATGTCCCGGATGCTGCCCCGGGTGCCGGCAAAGCGGGCGCCATCGACCTGCACCGGGTTGTTGGTCTGCTCCACCCAGCGCACCTCGCCGCCCTTGGTCAGGATCCTGAACTCGATGGGGGTGAGGAACTGGCCATCCAGGACGCTGCGCTGGTGGTGGCTCCAGGCGGTTCGGTCCGCCTCCACCACCACCTGCTGCAGCAACTGCGGCGCCGCCATGAACTCGGCTGGGGAGTAACCGCTGATCTGCTCGCAAGAGGGTGAGATGTATTCGAAGCTCTCGTCGGGCCGCTGCCAGAACTCCCAGTCGTGGGTGAAGTCGGCCACGGTGCGGTAGCGGACTTCGGCCTTCACCAGCTCCCGCTCTGTGCGGCGCCGGCTGCGGAGCTGGATGACGAGGCCCGCCACCAGGAGGCTCTCGAGAACGAAGAGGCCGATTGCGAGGCTGAACTCCTTCCAGTGCGCATCCCACAGGCTGGCTTCGCGGTTGTTGACGATGCTCCCGGCGGGGAGCCAGCTCTCACGGAGGCCCCACCGTTTGAGCTGGGGCCAGTCGAACATGGGCACGGCCCCGGTGTTCAGGAGGAGGGGCAGGTCCGAGGCCTTCCGCCCCGCCAGGACCTGCAGGCCCACTTCCGCGGAGGCCTTGGCGGAGAGGCTCTGGCTGATGAGGACGCCCCCAAGGATCCCCTGCCCCAGGTCCACGGTGTTCCCCCCGAAGATGGGGCGGCGCGTGCTCTTCGCGAGGCGGTTCAGGGGCTCGTAGTTCCGGCTGAAGTCGCGGCCCGAAGCATCCGTGGCCAGCATGGCGTAGTAGACCAGGTCCTCGTCGGGGAGCGCCTTCAGCCGGGCTTCCATCTGATCAAGGGTCAGGTCGTTCATGTAGTCGAACTCGACACGCCCCGCGTAGGGGGCGAACAGGACGCGCGCCCGCTCCGCCTGGGAGCGCTCATAGGGGCTGGCCCCCAGGACCAGGTGGATGCGGCGGGTCTTCGGAAAGAGCGAAAGCATCAGGTCGATGGTCATCGGGCCGTTCTGGGGGTGCACGGCGCCCGTGATCTCCGGGCGCTTCTCCCTGGCAGCGTCCACGAAGCGCCTGGGGATGTAGCAGGTGACCACGGGGACGCCCGGGAGGAAGTTCTTCTTCACCACAAAGTCCAGGGCACTGGGGCTGACCACGAGGATCAGGTCCACCTTCCACCGACCGTACTTCTCGTTGTAAAGCCGGAGCAGGTTGGCCTCGAAGGCCTCGCCCGAGAAGCGGTCCAGCCCGGTGTATTCGTCGTAGATATCGATCGGAGCCTTGGCCCCGGCTTTGAGGGCGCTGTGGATGGCCTCCTGGAAGCCGGTGACATCCAGGGGCACCGAGGACAGCACCAGCACGGTCTGGCGGGGCGCCTCGTCTGCCGCGGAAACGGCCGGGGCTCCGGCCACCAGGAGGAGCAGGGTCCAGAGGAGGGCCCGCCAGGGGCGCATGGGCTGGTTACGGGGCATGCCAGGTCGGTTCCGGGACAGCGGGAGGGGGCCGGTCCATCCGGTGGCGTGGGGAGCTCGGCCACGGGTCGGGTTGGGTTCTTGCTTCGGACTTTACCCGAAATCGGATCAGTCCCCACGCCCTTCCAGGAGCTTGGGCCAGGCTGGGCCAGCCTCAGCCGAGGGCTGGCAGGGTCAGCGACACGGCCGCGAAATGGCACACCGCGGCGACCACCACCAGCAGGTGGAAGACCTCGTGGTAGCCGAAGGTGCGGGGAAAGGGGTCGGGCCGGCGAAGTGCGTAGATGAGGGCGCCCACGGTGTAGGCCAAGGCCCCGGCCACGATCAGGCCGATCACTACCACGCCCGCTGCGTGGAACAGCGAGGGGACCAGGAGCGCGAAGGACCAACCGAAGGCCACGTAGATCCCAGCCATCACCGGCTTGGGGGCCGTCGGCCACAGCAGGGACAGCGCCACGCCGCCGAGCGCGCCACCCCAGACGAGGCCCAGCAGGAGGTGGCCGGTCCCCGCCCCCAGCAGCAGGCCGAACGGCGTGTAGGTTCCAGCGATAAGCAGGAAGATGGCCGACTGATCCAGGCGACCCAGCAGGTCTCTGGCCCGCAGGCCCCAGGTGGGCCGGTGGTACACGGCAGAAGTGGCCAGGAGCAGGACCAGGCTCAAGCCGTAGATGGCGGCACCCCAGCGGGCCGCCCAGGAGGTTGCCCCGAACCACAGGAAGACGGCCGCCGGGGTGGCGATGCAGGCCGCCAGCAGGTGGGACATCCCCCGAAAGCGCGGTTTGACCCGGGGCTCAGGGTTCGGTTCCGACCCAGGGTCCGCGGGCTTGCCACCGGGCGCAGCCCAGCTCATGGCGGCCGAACTCGGCTCCGCACATCCGGGAAATCGCTCGCAGGTCATGGCAGGTGTCCTCACACAGCAAGGACGAAGGTGCACATTCTGTTCCGCGCTTCTTTTACTGATTCTGAAGCTGCTTGAGCCAGATAGCCCCGATTCTGCCGGCCCGAGGTCACACCAGATTGACGCGGCCCTCCATCAGAACGAAGGCTCACCCAGGCCGGGGAACCTGGGCCGTCACCCCAGGGATCCGCAGGGACCTTGGGGTTCAGTCCGGATCCACCACCCGCCCGATGTAGGCCGAGTAGTCCGTCAGGGCGGGCTCGTACCGGCGGGTCATGAGCGGGGAGGAGATCATGAAGTCCGCGGAGCTGCGCGAGCAGGCCATGGGGATGTTGTAGACCACGGCAATGCGCAGCAGGGCCTTCACGTCCACATCGTGGGGCTGGGGCTGCATGGGGTCCCACAGGAAGATCACCAGGTCGATCTTCCCTTCGGCAATGAGCGCGCCCAGCTGCAGGTCACCGCCCAGGGGGCCCGACTTGAGCTTCTGGATGGGGGGCACGGGGAAGGTGCCCTCCGCCTCGGCCGCCTTCCGGGCCAGGGCCTCCTCCACCAGCCGCCCAGTGGTGCCCGTGCAGACCAGGCGGTGCTCCGCCAGGAGCGCGTGGTTCCAGGAGACCCACTCGATGAGGTCCTTCTTGCGGTGGTCGTGGGCGACCAGGGCGATGACCTTCTGGTGCTGCATGGCGCGCCTCCTGCTCCATCCTTCCAGAAAGCGGCTGGTCCCGCGTCAATGGGGCGTGACGATGTGGCGTCGTCTCAGGTAGAGGGCCGACTAGGGCCTGGGCCGGGCGCAGCGCTGGAGCATCTCGCCCAGGGCCTTCAGGGTGTAGGGCTTCTGCAGGAACCCGGCGAGGCCGCGGCCGATGAAGTCCTGGATCGACTCCTGCTCGTTGTAGCCGCTGGTCAGCACCACGGGCACGCCGGGACAAAGCCTGCGGATCTGCTGGAAGGCCTCCCGGCCGTCCATGCGGGGCATGGTCAGGTCCATGAAAACCAGGTCCAGCGAGAGCCCCTGCTGGGTGACGCGGTCCACGGCCTCCTGCCCATCTGCGGCGAGAACGACCTCGACCCCCAGGGACTGCAGGGCCTCGGCGGTGGCCTCCCGGAGGATCTCCTCGTCGTCCACCAGGAGCACGCGAAGGCCTGCCAGGGACACAGCGGACACCGCCCCGGGCCGCTCCTCGGCCGTGACCCCGTCGGCGAGGGGGAAGAGGACCTTGAAGGTGCTTCCCCGGCCTGGCTCGCTGTAGATCCGGAGGCCGGCGTGGTGGCCCCGGAGGATGCCAAGCGTGGCCGAGAGGCCCAGGCCATGGCCCGAGGGCTTGGTGGTGAAGAAGGGATCGAAGATGCGGGACAGGACCTCGGGGTTCATGCCGCAGCCCGTGTCCTGCACCTCCATGACGGCGTAGGTCCCGGGTTGCAGGTCCTGACCCTGGAACACCTGGTCGAGGTAGCCCCGGTCCAGGGTGGCCATCGCCGTGGTGATGCGGATGGTGCCCTCCTGGTCGCCGATGGCATCCGCCGCGTTGGTCACCAGATTCATGAGCACTTGCTGGATCTGGGCGGCGTCCGCGGTGATGGGCACCGGCGTGGCCACAAGGCTTAGCCGAAGGGCGACCTTCTTGGAGATGGACACCTCTAGCAGGTGGAGCATCTCCCGGATGACCTGGTTCAGGTCCCGGTTCTGCACCAGGAAGCGTCCCTTCCCGGAGTAGGCGAGCATCTGCCGGGTGAGCTCCGAGGTGCGGTGGATGATCTGCTCCAGGTTGCCCAGCGAGGGATGGGCCGGCGACTCGGGGCTGAGCCTCGACTGGGCAAGGTTCAGGTGGCCCAGCATGGCGGTCAGCAGGTTGTTGAAGTCGTGGGCGATGCCCCCGGCCAGCAGGCCGAGGCTCTCCAGCTTCTGCACGTGCTGCATCTGCTGCTCCATGAGCTGGCGCTCCCCCTCCGCCGCCCGTCGTTCCAGCTCTGCCGTGGCGCGACTCGAGAAGATGCGCAGCAGGGAGGACGTCTCCTCGGGGTGGGCCTCCGGCTGCCGCTTCATCACGGCAAGCATGCCCCGGGTCCGCCCGGACTCGTCCAGGAGCGGGCAGCCCACATAGGCGTTGATCCCCAGCTTCCGGAGCAGATCGAACTCCGGAAAGCGTTCCTGGACGCCTTCGGTGTAGGTGCAGGGCTCACCGCGGTAGACCTTGGCGCAAGGCGTCCCCGCAAGGGGGTACTCAAAGCCAGGGACTACCTTGCCATCCAGGAACACCGCTAGGCTGCGAACCCACTCCACACCGTCCCGCAGAAAGCCCTCGCCAATCACCGCGGCGTCCGCCTGGGCCGCCTGCGCCAGGTAGCGGGTCAGCTCCTGGAAGAAGGTGTCGCCGGTCATGGCGGACACGCCGCTGGCCACGTTCAGGATCACGTCCTCTCGCCGGCGCCGCTCCACCAGCTCCTTCTCCAGTTCCTGGTTCAGGGCGCGCACCTCGGCCGTGGCCCGGCGAACCCGGTGCCGGAACAGCAACATGAGGCCAGAGCTGAGGGCCAGCAGCAGCAGCAGGGCCAGGGCCGCCCGCGGCAGCCATAGGGGGAGCCCGCGGGCCTCCCCACCCGGCTGCATCCATCGGCCGATGGCCTTCGTGTACCCCGAGTCCGGCTTGCCCCGACTAGCCGCGATGTAGGCGTCGAGGGCCCGAAGCAGATCGGCGTTACGCCCTTTGGTGGTGGCGAAATAGGTGGGGAACGGATTGAAGACCACCGGCGTCCGCACGACGCGGAAGTCGCCTTCCCGCGAGTAGCCGAAGATGCTGGTGGTCACGCCGGCGTCGGCACCCCCCGCCTCGACTGTCTTCAGCACGTCCTCGAAGGAGGGAACCACCAGAAAGTCCGCCTGGACCTCGAACTTCCGGCAGAGGTCGATGAAGTGCTGCCCGTTCACATCGGACTTCATCACAGCCACCCGGCGGTCCCGCACGTCAAAGACGCTCTGGATGGGCACCTTCGGATTCGCGTAGAGAATGCTCCAGACGGTGATGGTGACTTCCTTGCCGTAGTCGAGGTAATTGGTTCGATCCTCAGTAAAGGCTACGCTCGTGGCCAGGTCCACCTGGCCCTGCCGGGCTCGCTCCAGGCTCTCGGCGAAGGTGCCCGGCACGTAGCGGATGTCCCACCCCTGGGCCCGGCCGACCTCTTCGATCATGTCGATGTAGAAGCCCCGGACCTGGCCGCCGGCTTCCTGGAAGGTGGCTGGCTTGTGCGGGAACACCGCCACCCGGACCAGCCTGGGCGCAGCGCCCAGCAGGCAGGGGATTACCATCAGGAGGAGGGCGAGGAGCCGTCGGATCCTGGCTGGACGGTTACCGCTGTGCATGGATGAGTCCTTCCTCCGAAACAGGTCGAATGCCTTCCGAAGCTTCTTCTGCTGGATAACTGTTGCAGGACCACCCTCGGTCGCAGATCACGAATGCCGGAACCAGACTGCCCCATCCTCTACTTCACATTCATCGCACGTCAAACATTCATGGTGGTTACCAAGAGTCACTCGAACCGGGCAGCCCCCGTCAAACCTTGGACCAAGCTGGCTTGATCGGCCCGGAACCAAGGTTGCCAAAGTTATGAAGTCGGTTTCGCCACGGTAATTGGTCACCTGCCTTGGCAACCCTCCTATTATCAAGAAAGGGGCGCCCGCTCAGGGACCTCGACGCCGGGAGGACCCATGCCGAACATTGCATCTGTTTTGAAGGAAGAGGTCGTCCGCCTCGCACGCAAGGAACTGAAGGCGGCCACCGAGGGCCTCAAGAAGGCGGTCGCGGCCCACCGCTCCGAAATCGCGGCCCTGAAGCGCCAAGTTGTGTCCCTGGAGAAGCAGATGGCCCGGGGCGAGAAGAAGCGCGCCGCGGCTCCCAGGCCTGAGGCCGGCGAGGACTCGGTCACGATCCGCTTCAGCGCCAAGCGCCTGGCCCGGCAGCGGGAGAAGCTGGGGATCTCCGCCGCGGACATGGGGCTGCTCCTGGGCGTCTCGCCCCAGACGGTCTACAACTGGGAGGCCGAGAAAGCCCGGCCGCGCCGGTCGCAGCTGGCCGCCATCGCCGCCCTGAGGGGCATCGGCAAGCGCCAGGTCAAGGCCCAGCTCGAGGCGCTGAGCGCCCAGTAGCCCCAAGCCCATCCCGGCGGTTTCCGCCGCTGCACGCCCCCCGGTGGAAAATTCTTCCGGGGGGCTAAACCTACTACGAAGATTTTCGTTGACGACTACGAAACCTGTCGTATCTTAACGGCATCCCCCTGTTGGAGACCCACCCCATGCAGCCTGCCACCCGTCCCACCGATGCCGAGCTCGCCATCCTGCGGGTGCTCTGGGAGCGGGGCCCCAGCACGGTACGGCAGGTCTTCGAAGTGCTCGCCGCGGAGAAGGACCTGGGCTACACCACCGTGCTGAAGATGCTCCAGATCATGAACGAGAAGGGCCTGGTGCAGCGGGACATCACGGACCGGGTGCACACGTTCTCCACCACCTGGACCCAATCGCAGACCCAGCAGAGCCTGCTGGACGATCTGCTGGACAAGGCCTTCGGCGGCTCCTCCACCAGCCTCGTCATGCAGGCCCTGGCCACTCGGAAGGCCAGCCACGAAGAGCTCGCCGAGATCCGAAAGCTGCTCGACCTGGCAGAAGGGGGGAAGCGATGACCACGCTCCTGTCGCTCGTGAGCCAACCCTGGGCCCAGACCCTGGGCTGGACCCTGCTCCACTTCCTATGGCAGGGCGCGGCCCTGGGCCTGGCGGCTTGGCTGGGCCTCGTCCTGCTCCGCGGCGCCAGCGCCAAGGCCCGCTACGGCCTGGCCTGCGCCTTCCTGCTGCTCATGGTGGCGGCCCCCACCGCCACGGCCCTGCTGCTCCAGCGCCAGGTCCCAACCCCGCTCCTCGGCCAGCTGAACCTGGCTGTGGAAGCTGTCAGGCCAGTCACCACCCAGGTGGCGGTCCCTCTGGCCCAGCGGGTGAAGGCTACGCTGGATCCGGCCCTGCCCTGGCTGCTGGCCGGCTGGGCCGCCGGAGTGCTGCTCCTGTCCACCCGCTTCCTGGGGAGCTGGGTCCGGGTGCAGCGACTGCGCCGTCGCAGCGCCAGCCCGGTGGCCGCCGAGTGGCACCTGGTGCTCTCCAGGCTCTGCCGGGAGCTGAAGCTCTCCCGCACTGTGCGCCTGTTGCAGTCTGCTGCAGTGGAGGTGCCCACGGCACTGGGCTGGCTGCGCCCCGTGATCCTGCTGCCCGCCTGCGCCCTGGCCGGCCTGTCACCCCTCCAGCTGGAGGCTATCCTCGCCCATGAGCTGGCCCACATCCGCCGGGGCGACTTCCTGGTGAACCTGCTCCAGTCCCTGGTGGAAGTGCTGCTCTTCTACCACCCCGCCGTCTGGTGGCTGTCCGCCCGCATCCGCGCCGAGCGCGAGCTCTGCTGCGACGATGTGGCCGCCAACCTCTGCGGCGATCCCCTGGTCCTGGCCCGCGCCCTCACCGATCTGGAGGCCCTGCGCGAGCCCCTCGTTCCGACCCCCACCCACCTGGCCCTGGCCGCCAATGGAGGCTCCCTCATGCAACGCGTCCGCCACCTGCTCTACCCCGCCCTGCCCATCACCACCGGTGCCCGGGCCACGGCCCTGGCCGTGCTGGCCGCCTCCCTGCTGGGCGCCGCCGGTGTCGCCCTCCAGGACAAGGCGCCTGAGGGCCCGTCGAAAGCCGACAAGACCACCCGCATCAAGACCGTGGACGACAAGCGGCAGCTGGACGTGCGCATGAAGGGCGACGTCAAGCTCAACGGCGAAGCCCCCGAACCGGTCACCGTGGCCGGCGAGGGCAGCTTCCGGGTGGAGGAGAAGAAGGAGGGCAAGACCCGCAGCTATGCCGCCACCAAGGACAAGGCCACCTACACCGTGGATGGCAAGGAGGTTCCCCTCGACAAGGAGGGCCGCGACTGGCTGCGGGGCATCGCCACGGAGGCCCAGAAGGCCCAAGCTGGCCGCAGCCAGGCCCGGCGCATGAAGGTGCAGGTCGAGCTGGACCGCTCCGAGGGCGAGAAGGAGCGGGTCCGCGCTGAGGGCCGCCGGGAACACGTGGTGGAGATCGAGACCAGGCACAGCCTGGACATGGAGAAGCACCACAAGGACATGGCGAAGCACCAGAAGGAGATGGAGCGGCACCAACTGGACATGGAGGTGCATGCCATTGAGCTCGAAGAGCACGCCAAGACCTTGAGCCCGGAGGAGCGGGCCCGTGTCCAGGCAGAGTTGGACCGCGCCCGGGTCGAGCTGGCCAAGGCCAAAGAGGAATTGAAGAAGGAGATCCGGGTCGAGGTGCGCCGCCACAAGAGTGAGGGCGGGGACCACGAGCCGCGCGTCGAGGTGCTCACCGAGGAAGCAGGCCCCGGCACGATCGTGATCCGCAAGAAGGTGGACGGCAAGGATGTCGTCGAGACTCGCCGGAAGGTCGTCCGCAAGGGCGGCGACGGCGAAACCATCGTGATCCCCGGGCCCGATGGCGACCAGATCGAGAAGCACCTGAAGGTCATCCGCAAGGGTGGCCCCAAGGAGGGCCAGACCTGGACCTTCATCGGACCGGAGGGCGAGGACCTCATCGAGAAGGACATCCACATCCCGCCCATCCATATCCCCGAGTTCCACTTCAAGACCCGCGGCGCGAAGGGCGAGCTGGACACCCAGGCGGAGATCCAAGCCCTGCAGTCGGCCATGAAGTCCCTGCAGACACGGCTCGACCAGCTGCAGAAGCAGGTGAGCACGCCACCGAAGCCCCCTAAGACGCCCCGGACCCCGGCCACGCCCAGGTCTGTGCATCCGGCGGTGCCTCCCCCGCCACCGCCTCCCCCGCCGCCAGCCCCGGAAGCGCCGCCTCCACCACCGGCTGCTCCTCCGGCGCCACCAGCACCCCCAGCGCCACCCGCCCGCTGATCCCGCGCTACCAAAGGGCCCGCCATGCGGGCCCTTGTCGCGATCACAGGCTGGTTAGAAAGGCTTCAACCCGCTCCCAGTCCCGCGTCAGGGGGAAGGGTGGTAGAGCCGCGCGCACCTGGGCGGCGTAGCGCTTCCCGAACCGATCCTCGCTGGGCAGCATGAGCCGCGGGTCCATGATCGCCACCACGCCACGGTCGGAGCGGGTGCGGATGAGACGGCCGATGCCCTGCTTGAGCTTCAGCGTCATCTGGGGCACCTGGATGCCGATGAACCCCAGACCCTCGCGCTGCGCGTCCGCCTCGCGGATGCGGGCCTGGAGCACGGGATCGTCCGGCGGTGCGAAAGGCAGCGCGGAGACGATGACGAGGCTGAGCGCATCGCCCGGCAAGTCCACGCCCTGCCAGAAGCTGGCGAGGCCCAGCAGGGCCGCCGAGGGGGTGGCGCGGAAGCGGTCCAGTAACTGCGTGCGCGAGAGGCCGTCCCCCTGAACGAAGAAGGTCAGCTCCGGCAGCGCGGCTTCCAGGCGGGGCCGGAAGGCCGCCAGCATCTTGCGGCTGGTGAAGAGCACCAAGGCCCGGCCCCGGCTGGCCCGCAGCATACGCTCCATGGCGTCGAGCGAGGCTTCCACCCAGGCAGGATCGCCCACGCCGCCGCCGGCGCCGGGCCGGCGCTCCGGCAGGTCCGGCGGCACGAAGAGCAGGCCCTGGGCCTCGAAGTCGAAGGGGCTCTCCACGTTCTCCGCAGCCTCCACCTCGGGCCTCGTGAAGCCCAGGCGCAGGCCCAGGCCGTTGAAGCCGCGCCCGTCGCGCAGGGTGGCGCTGGTGAGCACCACCGACTCGAAGCCACGCCGCACGTGCTGGTGGAAGAAGGGCCGAACGTCCACGGGGTTCGACTTGAAATGCACGAGGTTCGCGCCTTCGCGGTTCACCGTGGAGACCCAACCCTCGGGCTGCGCGAAGATCTGCTCCATGCGGGAGAAGGCCGTGCCCACCCGCTCGGCCAGCCGCAGCCACACGGGATTCTCGGGATCGGCGGCGGCCAGGCGACGCGCCTCCACCCAGAGGGGATGACCCGCCTCCACCCAGGCGCCCACGGCGTCGGCCAGGGCCCGCATCTCGGGACCAGGGCTCAGCAGGGGCAGCACGCCGCCCTCCAGGGGCACCCAGGCCAGCACGTCGGTCCAGGCCCGCTCCCAAGCCTCCAGCAGGCCCGCCAGGGCTGCGCCCTGGGCCTTGGTCGCGTCCCGTAGGTCCGTGAAGAGCAGGTTCATGGCACGGCTGGACCAGGCCTCCGCGCAGCTCTCCGTGAGCTGCTCCTCCAGGTCGTGGGCCTCGTCAAGGATCAGCACCGGCGCGTCCGGCAGTACCTGGCCGAAGGCGGACTCGCGCAGGACCCGGTCGGCCAGCAGCAGGGCGTGGTTGACGATGATGAGGTCGGCCTCGGCCACCTCGGCCCGCAGCTTGGTGAGGTAGCAGTCCTCGTAGCGCGGGCACTGGCGACCCGTGCAGCGCTCGGCCCGGGCATTGAGCTTGTCCCAGAGGGGCGACTCGCCCTCGCCGAAGCGGCCCAGGCCCTCGCGGTCGCCGTCCTGGGTCTCCAGGGTCCAGCGCTGGAGGGCCAGCCAGAGTTGCTGGTCGGCACGGCTGAATTCCAGGTTGGGGTCGGTGCCCGCCGCCTCCCAGGCGGTGCGGCACAGGTAGTTGGCCCGGCCCTTGGCCAGCACGGCCTTGATGGGCCGCCCCAGGATGCCCGCGGCCCGGGGCACGTCCTCCTCCAGCAGCTGCCGCTGCAGCTGCTTGGTGCGGGTGGCCACGAGGATTGGATGGCGTTCGGCCGCCAGCGCCGGCACCAGGTAGCCCAGGCTCTTGCCCGTGCCCGTCCCGGCCTCCACCGCCTGGATCACGGCCTCGGGCTTCGCCTCCGGCTCGCTCCCCTGGTCCCGCCAGCGCTGGGCCTGGGCCGCACCCTCCAGCACGGTGTTGTGCACCAGCTCCGCCATGCGCCGCTGGCCGGGCCGATCCTCCGCCCCCGGGAAGCAGGCGAAGATCCTTCCCTCGGGCGGGGCGAAGTAGCGGTCCATGGGGTGCGCCATCCATCCAGTGTCGCGGATGGGCGGAAAAAGAGCGAATTACTTGTGATACTCCTTACCCCGAAGGATGGTGAAGGCCCGGTACAGCTGCTCCAGGAACATCACCCGGCTGAGCTCATGGGGGAAGGTCATGGGCGACAAGCTCATCTGCTCCGGGACCTCGGTCTTCAGCCCGGGATCGAACCCATGGCTGCTGCCCAAGGCGAAGGCGAGGCTCTCGCCACGGTTCATGCGCTCCACCAGCCACCGGGCCAGGCCCTCGCTGTCCCGCGCCTTGCCCTCCGGCGTCAGGAGCACGGGGCACTTCACCGCCGCCAGCTTCGGCCGCAGCCGCTCGGCCTCCTCCCGCAGCTGCCGGGCGGGATCCCCCTTGCCCTCGGCCAGCTCCACCACCTCCATCCGGGCGTAGGTCCTGAGCATGCCGAGGTAATGCTCCTGCAGCTTCTGGCAGGGTTCGAGGCGGAGCTTGCCAAAGGCGAGGATCGTAATGGGATACATGATCCTATTGTGATGAATTTCCCTTGGCAGCACAGCGGGAAGGCTCCAACATCCTTACAAACAGGCCCTTCCGGAGGTTTCCCCATGCGCCGATCCCTGATGCTCTCCCTCGCCAGCCTCCTGCTCGTGCCCGCCTTCATTAGCTGCGGCGGCGATGAAATCCCCACCACCGCGCCCGAAGCCGCCAAGGAGCCCGCGGACATCCTCTACCACCTGCAGTACGTGGCCGTGCGCAAGGACTACAAGCACGTGGCCCTCATCGCCCCCATCACCCCGGATGTGGTCTATCCCTCGGCCCGCCAGCTCCACCTGGATGCCAAGGCCCTGGGCCTCACCCTGACCCCCGAGGAGCTCAAGGGCCTCGGCATCGAGCACCTGGCCGGCAAGCTCGACACCCTGACCGGCGGCCCCACCGATGACTACCCGGTGAAGGATGCCCGCCTCGCCTTCAACTCCGGCATCTACCGCATGACCAAGGCCCTCACGGCCAAGACCTGGGGCAGGATGCGCCACATGGGCATCTCCGACAACTCTGCCGGTCGGCAGTACGGCTCCCAGGCCGTCATCAAGGACATGGCCCTGGGCTTCGACGGCAAGAAGGTCATGACCGTAAGCTGCCTCAAGAAGCCCGATGGCACCTTCGGCGTCACCCTGATCCGCTGGGAGATCAACCCCAAGAGCCTGAAGCAGGACTGACACCCAGACGGCCCGGAGCGCAGCGCTCCGCGTGGAAAAGGGCCCGCGACGCGGGCCCTTTTCGTGAAATGCTTTTCCTTCACTCGGGCCGCGCACGCGGCCCGAGCCCCGCAGGATCTCCCATGCACATCACCGCCCACTACGCCCTGACCCCCGACGAGGCCCTGCGCGGCACCCGGGCCTTCAAGCGCCTTTGGTACGGCCTCTCGGTGGGCTCGGGTGCCCTGATGATCCTCATGGGCTACACCGCCCTCCAGGCCGCGCCGGACAACCGTGGCCTGCCCCTGATCATGCTCATCAACGGCCTGCTCTTCCTCGTGCTGCCCGAGGCAGTCCTCCGCTGGGCCCGCCTGCGCCGCGGCAGCCAGGCCTATCCGCCCATGGAAGTGACTCTGGACGACGAGGGCCTGACGCTCCGCACCGAGGCCAGCGAAGGCAGCCTGCCCTGGGACTCCTTCGCGGAAATCCAGCGTCACAGCGGCTTCTGGATCTTCCGCGTCAGCCGCTCTCAGGCCGTGCTGGTGCCGGAGCGGGCCCTGGACGAGGCCGCCGTTCCCGAATTGGTGGCGTTCCTGCGCGAGCGGAAGCTGTTCCGGGGATGAAGCTCGGGGGCCCCGTCGATGCCGCCGCACGCGCCCTGCTGGGACAGTTGCTGGTGCACGGGGAGGTCACGCTGCGCATCACGGAGGTCGAGGCCTATGGCGGCCCCGAGGACAGCGCCAGCCACGCCCGGCACGGCCGCACCCCCCGCAACGCCCCCATGTGGGGGCCACCCGGTCACGCCTACCTCTACCTCTGCTACGGCATGCACTGGATGTTGAACGTGGTGAC
>Ga0268298_10003640_pt1 | contig 15574 bp, 15 predicted proteins | sample WWTPWeurt_MetaG_FD_194462 | JGI IMG/M metagenome (GOLD analysis project Ga0268298, IMG submission 194462) | Activated sludge microbial communities from WWTP in Nijmegen, Gelderland, Netherland - WWTP Weurt | ecosystem: Engineered > WWTP > Aerobic digester > Activated sludge | place... | reverse complement strand
TATCCTTCCAGCAGATGGTGCAGGTGCGCAACAAGCTGGTGACGGCCTACAACGACATCATGAACATGCAGGTCTAGCACCTGCCGTTTGTCATGCCATGCCCGCGTCGCGGGCTTGGCGTTCCCGCTCCGCCTTGATGATGTAACGCTGCACCAGCGTCACCATCGGCCCGGGCAGCCGGACGAACTGGCAGCCGATGCGGGTCGCCTTGCCGCCCGAGCGCAGCGTCACGTCGAACACGCCGCGGATTTGCAGCGTCGCCACCAGGGTGCCGACTTCGGGCAACTCGATACGGCAGTTGGCGAAACGCATGTCCGGGGCAAAGACGAAACCGTTGGCCGGCTGCATGAAGGCCATGCCGCCGCCGCTGATGTCGGCGACATGAACTTCGATATCGGTCGTCGCGCCGCCGTCATCGGTGACCGGGATCAGGCATTTGAGCGGCCGGGCGATGGGCGTCGATAGCCGGTAGTACTCGCGCCGTTGCAGCCGCAACAGATCGTCGGGCAGGCCGGTGCGGAAGGCAGGACGCCCCTGGTGGTCCACCCGTCGCAGTCCGTGCAGTGTGAACTGCACGCGCACTTTTTCGTGACGGGCGACGCAAAACACCTTGTCGGCGGTCAGCGCGCGCTGGTTCATCTCCTCGTCGGCGCCAAGGTCGAGCGTGACGGAATCTTCGTCGACGGCGATGATGGCGGTCAGCAGGAAATCCCGGCCTTCGTTGAAATGGACAGTGACACGATCGACCGCCGTTTGCAGACCGCGTAGCACCGGCAGGATATCGCCCCGGTCACGCAGCAGGAACGCTGCGTGGTCGGTCGGCTCGAGCAGGGGCTCGGGCTCCGGGGAGTCTGCGGCGACGCGTGCAGCGCGCGGATCAATGGCGTTCATGGTCGCCGATTCTAGAAGGGATGAGGCGACGCGGGCGGGGTTGGTACCCTGATGTACGTTAAAGATTGTTAATTGCTGCTTTTTGCTCAGTGCGGTAGAGCCAGGCGAGCAACTCGGCGACGGCGACATACAGGTGCGGCGGAATGCGGTCGTCGAGATCGACCTGCATCAGCAGGGAAACCATCTCGGCCGATTCATGTACGTAGATTTCGTGGTCGCGAGCGCGGGCGATGATCGCCTCGGCGATCAGTCCGCGGCCCTTGGCGACCACGCGCGGCGCCGCGTCGCCCGGCGCATAGGCCAGCGCCACGGCCAGCGAGCGCCCGTCGTCGGCGATGGGTGCGTCGTCGGACAGCGCGTCAGGGTTCACGATAAATATCCAGCGCGGCGACCGTCAGACCGGCGTCGGCCAGCACCCGGGTCAGTTCGGCGGCCTGGCCGCGCAAGGCTTCCAACGCGCGGCCGTCGGGGGCGGCAATGCGCAGCCGCAGGTTCGAACCCGTCAGTTGCAACTGGGCATCGATGGCCCCCAGCCTTGGCATGGTCAGGCGCAGGGTCGTTGTCCAGCGCGGCGCCTCTGCGTCGGCCTGGCCGGACGGATGCTCGTCGGTCGTGTCGCGCTCGATTTTCCAGTCGATGCCCTGACCCGGCCAGGCTTCGCCATGCCAGGCCAAGCGCTGGCTGGTGGCGGCGTCGAGTTGCTGCTGGACCAGCGGCCGCACTTCATCGGGAATTCCGGTCGCGGCGATGTCGACGCGCGCGGCAGTGGCCGCGGCCGGCGCCGCGCGCGATTCCGGCGCGGCTTCGACAGTCGGCGTTGCCACCGAGCTTACGCCCTCCGTCACCGGGCGAGGCGGCACCGGCAACTGGCCTTGCGGTTCGGCGCGCAGTGAGACCAGCGGGCGACGTCCGGCCAGCCACTGGGCCTGGTGTGATTCATAGAACAACCCGCTTTGGCTCACGGCCTTGGCCAAGTTCGGCACCAACTCGGCGGCGCTGGCGGGGGGGTGGGCCAATAGCGGCTGTCCCCGATTGAGCGCGGCCGGTTGCGGCGTTTCGCCTTCGCGGAGCAGCAACTGGCCGATCATGCGGCCGGCAGTCGATATCTTCGAATAGGCATAGGGCTGGTTGGCGGCATCGGCCGCCAAAGGCGACTCGGCACGCCGGGCGATGAGCATCTTCGGCGTGCGATCGATCAGCACCAGTTCCAGGGTATCGCCCGTTTCGGCGCCTTCCGGCAGTTGCAGCGTCAGTTGCCGGCCGGCCACCAGCGCCTTGTAGGTGTTTTCCGGCAGCGATTCGATGACACGGGCGGTGAACGCCTGCCCGGGCCGCAGGTCGGGCAAGTCGCTCGAGATCGGCCGGACCGGCTGGAGTTGCTCGACCAGGCTGGCCTCGGCCTGCATCCGCATGCGCACGCCGGCATCGGGCGGGATCACGGCCATGGGGGCAGGAACCTAGGGTGAGGCTTGCTGCCGGCGCGCGCCGCCGAGGAAGCGGCGCAGCCTGTCCATCCAGGGTTCGGTATGGCGGCGAATTTCCGCGTCGTCATCGAGGATGCGCTGGATCAGCGCATGCTTGATCTCGGCCTCCGCCGTGGTCAGCGCGGTATTGTCTTCGTCGGCCGGCAGGGTTTGGCGCAGCGCCGCGACTGACTTTTCCAGATGGATGAGCCTGTCCCAGTCATTGGCCTGCGCGGCCTCGACCATGCGGGCCGACAGCGCGCTCATTTCTTCGAATAACTCGATCTGGGAAGGCATCGCCGGCATGGTAAAGCCCTGGCCGGAGGGGTATTGGGCGAAAGAACAGCGGGTTCTTTGGCCATTTCCGGCCGGGCGCCGGCTGGCGCGGCGGCTAGGTCCCATATTCCTTGAGCAAGCGAATCTGCCGCAGGCCGCTTTGCATTTCGGCCTGGAACTGCTCCATCCAGGTTTGCGTCGCCGCGCGAATTTCAGTGTCCCGGGCCAGGATGTCGGTGATCAATTGGTTTTTCCGCCGGCGCTCGCTGTCGTCCAGTTTCGTCGTGGCGTCGAGCGGCTTGATCGTCGCGATCAATCGGCCACGCTCCTGTTCGATGTCGACCAGCGCATCCCAGTCGCCGCGCAAGGCCGTTTCGTGCATGCGACCGGTCAGTGCCGCCAGCGCTTCGTAGTGCGCGATGATCTCGGCCGCGCCCACGCGATGCCTAGGCCCGCGCGTAGCCGGGCCGCTGGCCCGCGGCCGGGACCGCCTGGGTCACCTGCGGGCGGATGCTGTCCCAGGCATCCTTGAGTTCGGTCAACAGGCGCGCCACTTCGTCCAGCGCGGCGTCGTCGTTCTTGATGTTGGCATGCACCAGCCGCTTGACCATGTAGTCGTACAAGGCCGAAAGATTGCGCGCCAATTCGCCGCCGACATCCTTGTCCAGGCTAGCGTGCAGGCCCTCGCCGATGATGGCGATGGCTTTCGAGATGAACTGGCCCTTGGTCGCCGGCTCGTTGCGCGCCAGCGCGTGCCTGGCCCTGGCGATGGCCAACAGCGCGCCTTCGAACAGCATCGAGGTTAGTTTGTGCGGGTCGGCCGACATGATGTCGGTGCCGAGGCCGACGTTGGCGTAGGCGTTGATGGCGGCGCGGGAATTCATCGTGGCTCGACCATTCAGCCGAATTGCGACGACAGGTAGCTGCTGGTGTCGTTCATCCGGCTCAGCATCATGTTGAGGTTGGAATAGGTGATCGTGTATTGCTTCTGCAAGGCCGTCATGCGTTTTTCCAGCCTGGTGATCTGTTCGTTGTAGCCCTTGATCGAGGAGTTCAGCCCATCGGTGCGCTGGGAAATCAGACCGCCCGTGCCGGTCGCCGTCGCCGCCCAATCCGCCAGGCGGGTGGCGAAGCCGGTCGCCGAGTTGAAGACCTGGTCGACACCAGCGAAATCGCTGGTCAGCGCCGAGCTAAACTTGCTGCTATCGATCTTCAGTGTGCCGCCGACCTGGGTTGAAATGCCGATTTCCGCCAGATAGCCGTAAGTTCCGCCCGAGGCCGGCGTTGTGAGGATGCCGCGCAACTGGTCCATCATCTGGCGCACCGTCGCGTCGCCCGCTAGCGAACCGCCCGGGTTGCCCGAGGTGCCGTAGGCCGAGCGGGACTTCAGCTGAGTGGCCAGCGCGTTGTAGCTTTCGACGAACTTCGCCACCGCCGACTCGATGGCGGCGGTATCGCGCGCCACGGTTAGGGTGGCGGGCGTGTTCGTCTGCGCCTTGAGTGTCAGCGTCACGCCCTGGATGGCGTCGCTGACGGTGTTGGTGGCGCTGGTGATGGCGATGCCGTTGACGGTCAGGCTGGCATCCTGAGCGGCCGCCGACTGGGTCATGGTCACTGCCGCCGGCGGGTTCGCGGTCGGGTTGAAGGCGAGCAGGTCGTTCAATGCGGCGTCGCCGCCGGGCTGAACGGTGATGCTGCTGACGCCATTGGCCAAGCCTGTCTTGTTGGCCGTCAGCACCAGTCGGTAGGGCGTGCCGCTGCCATCGTTGATGATGGAGGCCGTGACGCCCAGATTGGCGCCGTTGATGGTATCGCGGATGTTCTGCAAGCTCGCGCCGGCCGCGATGGTGACATCCATCGGGTTGCCGCCGATGGTGAAGGTGACGGTCGAGGCGACGCTGGGAATCGAAACCGTTTGCGATATCTGGCCGGCCGCGACGAGGTTCTGCGCCTGCGCCAGCTTGCTGATGTTGATGGTGTAGCTGCCAGCGGCGGCGCTGGTCGACGCGGTGGCGGAAAAGAGGTTGGCGTCGGACGGCGTGGCGCCGTAGCCTTGCAGCGCCGTCTTCAGGCTGCTCAGCGATGTTTGCAGCGTCGACACCATGCCGCTCAGGGTGCCAAAAGACGAAATCCGTGCCTGGATGTCCGTGACCTTGGCGTTGAGCTTGTCGATCGGCTTGCGCTCGATCGACATCAACTGGGACACCAGCGATGGAACGTCGAGGATCGAGGAAGTGGTTGCCATGAACAGTCTCCTGCGCTACCGCAATGAGTATTTAACGGCGTGCGACGAGAGAACTTTACTACGCTTCCTGACCGAGCAGCAGACCCTTCTGGAAGTTGCCGATGGACTCGGCGATGGCCAGCGCGGCCTCGGACGGAAACTGCCGGATGAGTTCACCGGATTCGGTATCGACCAACCTGACCACGGTGGTTCGGCCGCCGGGGTCGACCGTGAATTGCAGCGCCGTATTGTTCGAGGTATGCAAGGCCAGGTTGATGTTGTCCACGGCCTGTTGCACCTGCTGGGGCGTTGGCTCGGGTATTGGTCGAATGCCGGCGGAAAGCGACAAACCGCGTGCGGCGTCCGCCGTACGCAGTTCCGGTTGCGCATTGGTTTGACCGAGACTGATTACACTTTGGATGTTCATGTTCGCATCCTTCAGTCGCCGACGCCCGGCCGGTCACCCGGCCGGGCGTCGTTGAGGCTCTTCGACCTTAGCGGAGCAGGCTCAGCACCATGCTGGGGTTCTGGTTCGCCTGCGCCAGGGAGGCGATACCCGCCTGCTGCAGAATCTGGTTGCGGGTCATGGCCGTGGTTTCCGCGGCGTAATCGGTATCCATCACGCGACTGTAGGCGGCGGACAAGTTTACCGATTCAGTTTGCAGCGTGTTGGCGGCGGATTGCAGCACCGCCATGTCGGCGCCAAACTCAGCGCGAGCCGTGACAATGTTGTCAATCTCAGTCGTGAATGCGGCAAGGTTCGCAAAGGCACCTGCGGCCGTGAAAGTTCCGCCATACGCCGCTGTCTGATTACCCGAGCCGTCCACCGTGACAGCCGCGCTCGCGACGACCAAGCCATCGATACGGGCGTTTTCGGCCAGAAGACCAACGGCTTCTTCGTTAGCGACGGCGCCGGTCTGAACAAAGATTTCCTTCAGGCGTACGGTGTTTTCCAGGATCTGGGACAGGTAGCCGTCAGCCGTCTGCGCCAGAGAAAGCGCGTCATTGACATTGCGCAGGTTCATGTTGGCGCCACGGATATTGCTGTCCAGCTTGGCGGCGGTGGCCATGCCGGTGGCGTCGTCCTTGGCGCTGTTGATGCGCAGGCCCGAGGACAGGCGCTGCTGGGCGGTTTGCAGGGCGTTGGCGGAGCGGTTGAGGGCGGCGCCAGCGAACAGGGAAGCAACGTTGGTGTTGATGACTTGTGCCATTTTGTGACTCCTTTCAGGGGGTTAGCCTTACTGGCTTTTCGGTATTCCCTAGCGCCAGCTTGGGGGTTTCGGTGCGGTGTTTGCCGCGCACAGTCCCTTTATCGGGCCCCCGAAAGGAAACTTTAGGAAGTTCTGTTGTTGGTTCCTTGTGGTGGCAAAAATGATATCATTAAGCCATGCGCATCGTTGTCGATACCAATGTCTTCGTGAGCGCCTGCCTGGGCGAAGGCGCATCGAACGCGATGATCGCCGCGGGGCTGCAGCGGCGCTATGTGCCGTTGATGGGCGCTGCGCTGCTGGTGGAATACGAGGACGTGATGGGGCGCGCCGACCTGTTTCGGATCAGTCGGCTGGCGCAGCGGGAGCGCGATGAATTGCTCGACATCTTTCTCGCTAATTGCGAATGGACGCGCGTGTATTACCTGTGGCGACCGAATGTCCGCGACGAGGCGGACAACCATCTGGTCGAACTGGCGATCGCTGGCGGGGCGGAATGTCTGGTAACCAACAACTTGCGGGATCTGCGTTCGATGGAATTGCGCTTCCCGAGCCTAAGGGTACTGGCGCCTGGCGCCTTCATGAAGGAGATCTAGCATGACTGCCCTGACTGTCCGCCTGCCCGACGAAAAGCACCGCCGGCTGAAAGCCCTGGCGAAGAGCCGGGGCACGCCGCTGAACCGGCTGATCGACGAGATGACGACGCTGATGCTCGCCGAATTTGATGCCGAGACCCGCTTCGCGGTGCGCGCGGCGCGCGGTGCCAATCAGGCGCGCCGAGGCCTCGATCTGCTCGAAAAGGCGACGCGGAAGGCCTGAGCCAAGGCCTGAGCCGCCAGCTTGCCGAAGCGCCTCAGGCCGCCACCACGCGGTTCTTGCCGGCGCGCTTGGCCAGGTACATGGCCTGGTCGGCGCGCTTGACGCCATCGGCGGGGGATTCAGCCGGTCCGAGTTCGGCGACGCCGCAGCTGAAGGTGATCAGCATCTTCTCGTTTCTATGCAGGAAGAACTTGCGCGTCAGTTCGCGCTGGACGCGCACCATCGCCTGCACGCCGTCGTCGAGGCGGGTGTCGGCCAGCACGATGACGAATTCCTCGCCGCCGTAGCGGGCCAGGGTGTCGGTCGGGCGCAGGGTTTCGCGCACCACCTGGGCCAGATGCACCAGCGCTTGGTCGCCGGCCTCGTGGCCATGGGTGTCGTTGAGCTTCTTGAAGTTGTCGATGTCGAGCAGCGCCACCGACAGCGGCGAATTCTTGCGGCGGGCGCGCGCGACTTCGCGCTCGATCGCTTCGTCCATGCCCTTGCGATTGAGCGCGCCGGTCAGGGCGTCGGTGCGCACCATCTCGCTGGCATGGGCCAGCTCTTCCTGCAGACGGACGACTTCGCGTTCCGCCTGGCGCACGCGGTCGCGCATCTCGATCAGCTCGTCGCGCGAGCGCTGCGCTGCGAACTGCACGGCGCGGGTTTCCTGCATGACCACCTGCAACACGTCGGAAAGCTGGCCGATGTCGCTGGCGTTGCTGATCCTCTCGGCGCAGGCGCCGATGCGGTCGTGGTAATCGCCGGTGGTGGCGGCGAAACCGGCCAGCCGGTCCACGAAGGTCGCCAGCATGTCCTTGAGCTGCGCCTGAGCGTCGGTGAGGCTCTTCTTCAGCGCGCTCTGCTTGTAGATCAGGTCCTTGAGGCGGCGCTCGACATCGTCGAGCCGGCGCAGGTCGAGCGGCTGGCCGAGCAGGTCGCGCACCAGCGACACCTGTCCTTGCAGCCACTGGTCGTCCACCACCAGTTCGCCGATGTTCTCGACGATCAGTTGCAGCAGGTGAACCAGCGCGCCGCGCAGTTCGGTCTTGTCCTCGGCGACGAACTGCAAGCGGTAGCCGAGCTTCTTCAGCCGGCCGGCGCAGGCGCCGATCTGTTCGGTGGAGGCGGCGGCGCGGATGTCGGCGGCCAGGCCGCCGGCCTCGCCGGCCAGGTCGGGCGCGTCGGCGAGCATGACCCCGAGGGTATTGTCGAGCAGGCTGGCGACCAGTTCCTGCAATTCGGCGTTGGGCTGGCGTGCCGCCACGACTGACTTTGCGTCGGCGGCTTCTTCTCCCCGGGCTGCACCTTCCGCCGCCGTGGCGTCCGCCGGGGTGCCCTGCGACCAGTTCCGCACCAGCGACTGCAAGCGGCCGAACAGGACCTCCGGTGTGCCCGAGGCCGCCAGGACATGGTCGAGCGCTTCGCGTTTCTTGGCGGTGGTGATGCCGGCGTGGCGCGCCTCGTGCTGGCTGACCAGGTCGCGGATCAATCCGCTCCAGTTCGGTGGCGCCGCCGCGCCCCTCGCCAGCAGATCGGTCAGCGCGGCCTTCAGGCTGTCCCAGCTGCCTTCGCTGGCGGCCGCCTCGAACTGCCGGCCGAAGCGCAGCTGCTCGGGCGTGGTTTTCGGCAGGCCGGCGGCGAGGTTTTTGAGCGCGCGTTCGGGAAATGCCTCGATAGCGGCGGTGCCGGCGATCTCGTGGTACAGCGCGCGGTAATTGTCCGGCGTCGGTGGCTCCCGGCGCATCGCCAGCTGGCGCAGGGTTTCGCGGGCGAGTTCGGAGGGATGTTTGGCGTCGGTCATGGTGGTCGTTTCAAACGAGGCCGCGCTCCAGACCGTAGCGGATCAGCTCGGCGGTGCTGGACAGCCCGAGCTTGGTGAGGATGCGGGCGCGGAAAGTACTGATGGTGGCGACAGCGAGATTCAGTTCCTCGGCGATCTGGGTCAGCGTCTTGCCGGCGGCGATCAGCTTGAGTACTTCGTACTCGCGGTCCGAGAGCAGCTCGTGCGGCGGCTGCTCGGTGTCGTTGGCGATGGCGTCGGCCAGTTGCATGGCTACTGTCGGGCTGACGTATTTCTTGCCGGAGGCGACCTGGCGGATCGCCGTCACCAGCTGTTCGGGCGCGCTCTGCTTGGTCAGGTAGCCCGAGGCGCCGGCCTTGAGCGCGCGGATGGCGTACTGCTCCTCGGGATGCATGGAGAGGATCAGCACCGGCAGCCTGGGAAATTCCTTCTTCAATTGCTTGAGCGTGTCGATGCCGTTGCGGTTGGGCATCGAGACATCGAGCAGGACGACGTCCCAGGGCTGCTGGCGGGCCAGATGCAGGGCCTCGACGCCGTCGTCGGCCTCGCCGGCGACCACCAGGTCCTCCGTCTCCGAAAGTATCTGCTTGAGCCCCTGACGCACGATGGCGTGGTCGTCGGCGATGAGTACGTGAATCCTGTCTGTCATGGTCAAAACAATTTGCGCTGCATTTCTTCCGCCTCGTCCACCGTCGTTGGCTCCACGCCTCGGCGTTCCGGCACCCGCAGGCGCACATGCGTGCCGCCATGTTCCCCGGAGGCAATGGCAAACTCGCCCGCCAGGCTATGCACGCGTTCACGGATGCCGCGCAGGCCGAAGGACTTCGGCTTGGCCATGTCCGTCTCGGAAATGCCGCGGCCATTGTCGCGCAGTTCGAGCGCAATGCTACCTTTTTCGCGCGTCAGCCGCACCACCACCAGCGAGGCGTGGGCATGCTTGGCGACGTTGGTGAGCGTCTCCTGGACGATGCGGAACAGGGCTAGCGAGGTGTCGGCATCCGGCTCGAGGTCGTCGTCGCACTGCACGCGACAGGTGATGCCGAAGTGCTGGGAAAAATCCTCGGTCAACGATTCGATGGCTGCCGGCAGGCCGAATTCCTTGAGGATGCCGGGCCGCAATTCGCGCGCCACGCGGCTGGCGGCACCCATCGCCTGGTCGAGCAGCGCCTCGATGGAGCGGGCCTTCTCGCGCAGGGTCGGCGGTTCCGCCGGCAGCTTGCCGGCCATCAGGGTTGCCTCGATTTTCAGTCTGACCAGCAGGCTGCCCAGTTCGTCGTGGATGTCGCGGGCGATGCGCTCGCGCTCTTGCTCGCGCGCGGCCTCGAGATGGAAGGAGAGTTCCGATAACTGCTCGCGTGAAGCGCGCAGTGCCGCCTCGGTTTCCTTGATCGTCGTGATGTTGGTGGCGATGCCCTGCCAGCTGACGATGCCGTTGCCACCCTCCTCGCTGCGTTGCGGTGTCGAGCGCAGATCGATCCACTTGCCGCGGCCGCGGCCGCGCAGGCGGCCGGCCCAGTCCAGCGGAGCGCCCGAGTCGGCCGAAACGGCCAGTGCCGTTTCGAGTTGGCGGCGGTCGTCCGCCTCGAAGGCGTCGAAGAGCTTGCGCGGTGAAGCCAGCAGTTCATGCTGCTTGAGGCCGAACAATGCCTGGCAGCCTTCGCTGACATAGAGGAAGCGATAGTCGCTGGCGGACAGCCGCTGGAGATGGAAAGCCATGCCGGGCAGGCTGGAGGCCAGGCCACGAAAACGCGCGTCGCCATCGTGGGCCATCGCCAGCGCGGCGCGATGGTCGGCGCGCTGGCGGGCTTCGCGCACTTCGCGGTCGATGGCGGGCAGCAGCCGGTCGGGCCGGTCGCGGAACACCACGTCATGGGCGCCGGCGCGCATGGCGCGCAGCGCGGCTTTCTCGTCGGCTGGGTCGGCGACGATGACGAAGGGCAGGTCCAGTCCCTGCGCGTCGAGGATCTTCATGGCGGCGAGCGCGGTCAGCGCCGGCCGACCATGGAGGTAGAGCAGCACATCCCACGGGCCATCGCGCAGGGCGGCGCGCAGGCCGGCGGCGTCGCCGGCGGCGCGAAACCGCGGTCGCACCGCCCCTTCGGCCAGGCAGGCGGCCATCGCCTCCGCTTCCGCCGGGTCGGCGGCCAGGATGAGGACGTGCAGCGAAGCAAGTGTGGTTCTCGCGGGGTGGGCCATGGTGGTCGACGCAATGCCGACGGGATGTCAGGCGGCGATTCTAACGCCGTGCCGGTGTCAGATTGTCCCGATCATCGCCGCCGTGTGGCGGGCGATGATCCATTCCTCGTTGGTCGGCAGCACCAGCACCTCGACCCGGGAGTCAGCCGTGGCGACACGCCGGGCGTGCGCGGCGTTGGCGGCCTGGTCGAGCACGATGCCCAGCCAGCCGAGCGCGGCGCAGACTTGCCGGCGCACCGGCGCGGCGTGTTCGCCGATGCCGCCGGTGAACACGAGCGCATCGAGGCCGCCGATGGCGGCGGCGAGCGAACCGATCTCGCGGACGATGCGATAGCAGAACAGGTCGACCGCCTCGCGCGCCGCCGGCTGTGCCGAGGCCAGCAACTCGCGCATGTCCTGGCTGATGCCGGAGACGCCGAGCAGGCCCGACTCTTTGTAGAGCAGGCGTTCGAGCGCCCTGGCGTCCATGTTTCGATAATCCATCAGGTAGAGCAGCACCCCGGGATCGACGGCGCCGCTGCGGGTGCCCATCATCAGGCCGTCGAGTGCCGTGAAGCCCATGGTGGTGGCCATGCTTCGCCGGCCGGCCATGGCGCACATCGAGGCGCCGTTGCCGAGATGGGCGACGATGACGCGGCCCTCGGCGCGGCCGTCGGCAAGATGGCGCGGCAGGGTCGCGGCGATGAATTCGTAGGACAGGCCGTGGAAGCCGTAGCGCCGCACGCCTTGTTCGGTGATCCGGCGCGGCAGGGCGAAGCGCTGGGCGAGCTCCGGCTGGTCGCGATGAAAGGCCGTGTCGAAACAGGCGACCTGCGGCACGCCGGGCAGGGCGGCGGCCATGGCCTCGATGCCGGCCAGGTTGTGCGGCTGGTGCAGCGGCGCCAGCGGCACCAGGTCGCGCAGCAGGTCGATCGACACCGGGTCGAGCCGGATCGGTCGCGCAAACTTTTCGCCGCCGTGCACGACGCGATGGCCGACGCCGCCGATGCGCCGCCCGCCGGCGTGCTGGTCGAGCCAGTCGAGCAGGAACGACAAGGCCTCGCGATGCGGCGCGGCGCCGGCCAGCGGCGGGTCGACATCCGCCACGGCGCGGCCCGACGCCTCGCGCGCCGAAAGGTGCGGACGCGCGCCCAGCCCGTCGATCTGGCCCAGCAGCCTGGGTTGTTCGGGAATTTCGCCGACGCCGCGATCGAACAGCGCGAACTTGATGGAACTGGAGCCGGCGTTGAGGGTGAGGATGGCGTCGGCCATGGTCAGGCCTGGCCGACGCGGGCGTGCACCATGGCGGCGGCGATGGCGGCCGAGGCGACACGCGCTTCCGCCGGGTCGGCGCGCGACGTGAGGACGATCGGCACGCGGGCGCCGAGCACGATGCCGGCAGCCAGCGCGCCGGCCAGGTATTCCAGCTGCTTGGCCAGCATGTTGCCGGATTCGATGTCCGGCACCAGCAGGATGTCGGCCTGGCCGGCCACTGCCGAGCAGATGCCCTTGGTCGCGGCGGCGACGGCGGAAACGGCATTGTCGAAGGCCAGCGGGCCATCGAGGATGCCGCCACTGATCTGGCCGCGTTCCGCCATCTTGCACAGCGCGGCGGCATCGAGCGTCGCCGGCATCTTCGGCGTCACCGTCTCGACGGCGGCGAGGATGGCGACTTTCGGCTCGGCGATGCGCAGCACGCGCGCCAGGTCGATGGCGTTCTGCACAATGTCGACCTTGTCTTCCAGCGTCGGCTGGACATTCACCGCGGCGTCGGTGATCAGCAGCGGTCGCGGATAAGTCGGCACGTCCATCAGGAAGACATGGCTGATGCGCCGCGCCGTGCGCAGGCCGGTGGCCTTGTCGACCACTTCCGCCATCAACTCGTCGGTATGCAGCGAGCCTTTCATCAGCGCGGCGACTTCGCCTTCGCGCGCCAGCGCGACGGCGGCGCCGGCGGCGGCATGGCTGTGGGGCACGTCGAGCAGCCGGCAGCCGGCCAGGTCGAGCGTCAGTTGCTCGGCGAGGGCGCGGATGCGCGCTTCGGGGCCGACCAGCGTCGGCAGCGCCAGCCCGGCATCGCGGGCCATCAGTGCGCCGCGCAGCGATTCGGTGTCGCAGGGGTGCACCATGGCCATGGCGATCGGTGACAGGCCGCGGGTGATCGACAACAGCGGCTGGTAGCGCGAGCCTCGTGTCGCGTCGGGCGCTAGGGGCGGCAGGGCGGCGCGCGGGCGACGGATCTTCACCGCCGGCGCCGCCACTTCGACCTGGCCGTCGATGATCCGGGTTCCATCCTGATTGACGCAGACGCAGTCGAACACGAGGCGTTGCCCATCGTCCAGCTTGCGTCGGCAGACGACGGTGGCGGTGATGGTGTCGCCGATGCGCACCTCGCCGGCGAAGCGCAGGTGCTGGCTGACCAGAACCGTGCCGGGGCCGGGAAACTGGGTGCCGAGCAGGTTGGCGATCATGGCGCTGCCCCACATCCCGTGGCCGGCGATTTCGCGAAATTGCGCCGAACGCGCGTATTCGGGGTCGATATGGGCCGGATTCACTTCGCCGGCCATGGTGGCGAACACGCGGATGTCCTCGGGGCGCAGCGTGCGCGTCAGCACGGCGCTGTCGCCGATGGCGATCTCGTCGTGGGTGCGGTTCTCGACGCTGTCGATATCGCCGACGATGTCCTGCATCATGACTGTCTCCTCGTGGCCGCCATCGGGGCGCAAAAGTCAGCCGTGGCGGGACGCCGCGCGCGGCAGGCGAACGCGGAAGGTGGAGCCCGCGCCGGGCGCGCTTTCGACCGACACGCCGCCACCGTGACGATCGACGATGGTCTTGACGATCACCAGGCCGAGACCGATGCCCGGCTGGTCGGGCTGGCCCGGGCGGGAAACCCGCGCGTGCCGGGTGAACAACCTGTCCATCTGGTCGGCCGAAATGCCGTAGCCTTCGTCGACGACGTCGATCTCGCACCACTTGCCGTCCTCGGCAAGCACCAGCCGCACGGTCGTGTCCGGCGGGCTGTACTTGACGGCATTGCCGAGCAGATTGGTCAATACCCGCCGCAGCAGCGACGGGTCGCCCAGCACCAGGGCGTCCTGGCCGCCGGCGTCGTCGATGGCGATGGCGATGCGCTTGGCCTCGGCCTGCGGCCACACTTCGTCGGCGGCCTCCTGCGCCAGCGTGGCGAGATCGACTTCGCGGAACGTCCGCGGATCGACCGTTTCGGCCTTTTTTAGCCGGGAAAAGTCGTCGGCCAGGTCCAGGGCGTGCTGGGCGTAGCGGCCGATGCGCTGAAGACCGCGATCCTTGTCGTTGCGGCCGGCGGCACCCTCGATGAGGGTGATGATCGATACCAGCACCGAGCGGATGTCGTGCGAGATGAAGCGCACCATGTCCTCGCGCGCCTTCTGCGTCAGACGTTGCCGTTCGGCGGCGGCGCGAATGATGGCGATGCGGTGATCGAGCGGATCGAGGCCGGCCTCGGCGGCCTCGGCGGCGGTGGGGGCCGGGTCGGCGTCGCGCAGCAGGCGCAGTTCATCGTCCATGAAGCGCTGGGTCGCTTCGAGCCGCCGCCAGCTCCACAGCGGATAAGCCAGCGCGGCGCCGAGCAGGATGGCGCCTGGCGGCAGCCAGGACTGACCCCAGCGCAATTGGAGCATGCCGACGGCGACGGCGGCGAGGCCGACGCCGGCCGACCAGGCAAGGCCGGTGCGCGGTGACAGGTAGAGCAGGCCGATCAGCAGCAGCAGAACCGTGCATGCCGAAATCGCCGCAGTGGTGGCGCGGTCGAGCCAGACGATGGTTTCGCCGGCGCGCAGGGCATTCAGCGCGTTGGCGTTGATCTCGGCCCCGGCCATCGGCTGACCGGAGGCCGACATGGGCGTGGCGTGGAGATCGCCGAGTCCGGCGGCGGTGGCGCCGACAATGACCAGCGCGCCACGCAGCTGGTGGACGCCGACCGCGCCGGTGAGCATGTCCACGTAGGAAACGGTTCGATAGCTGCCCGGCGGCCCGGCGAAACGCAGATAGCGCCAGCCGTCGCGCCGCCATTGGCGAGGCCCCGGGACGCCGCCCGCGGTGAGGGTGGGCGGGTAGCGGGCGGCGCGTTCGGGGTCGGCGAGCGACAGCATCGCCAGCGCCAGTTGCGGATGCATCGTCGCGCCATCGCCGGACCGTAGAAACAGACCGCGAATGATGCCGTCGGCGTCGATGGGCATTTCGATGTGCCCCAGCGCCGCCGCGGCGCCGGCGAAGGCGGCCAGCGGCCGCCCCGCGCCGACCTGGGCGGCGCCGGTTGGCGACGGGATCACCGGCAGCACGACGCGGCCATGGCGGGCGATGGCCGCCGCCAGCAAGACTTCGCCATCGGGGTCGTCGGTGTCAGGCTCGTTGAGGATGATGTCGAAGCCGACGACCGCCACCTCGGCCTGGGCCAGCTTGTGCAGCAGGGTGGCGTGCACCGCTCGTCGCCATGGCCAGCGGCCGATGCGCGCCAGGCTGGCCTCGTCGATGGCGACGATGACGATGTCGGCCGGTGCCGGCCGGGACAGCAGTGGTAGTCCAGCGTCATACAGCAGGTGGTCGACCCGCCACAGCCAGCCCTGCCAGGCCGACAGGCCAGCCAGTCCGACCAGCAGGAGGCAAAGCAGCGACCACTCGGTCAGCGTGCGGCCGCGCAGCGTCATCGCCCGGGTCAGATCAGCGCCGGCAGCAGCAAAAGCAGCGGCCACCA
>Ga0268298_10003637_pt1 | contig 15577 bp, 11 predicted proteins | sample WWTPWeurt_MetaG_FD_194462 | JGI IMG/M metagenome (GOLD analysis project Ga0268298, IMG submission 194462) | Activated sludge microbial communities from WWTP in Nijmegen, Gelderland, Netherland - WWTP Weurt | ecosystem: Engineered > WWTP > Aerobic digester > Activated sludge | place... | reverse complement strand
TCGCAGAAGTTGAAGCGAAAGCGCGCCAGCAGCCACTGGCCCAGCGCCACCTGCTCGCCGATCCAGGGCAGCGGCAGCACCGAGACGTATTCGTCGTCGGGCGTGCGCGGATCCACCTGCAGCATCGCCGCCGCGTGGCCCAGGAAGGCCTGCGCGGTGAGCATCGCCGGCTTGGGGTGCGAGGTGGTGCCCGAGGTGGTGCACAGGATGCACACCGCGGCCGGGTCGAGCGCGGCGAGCAGCTCGTTCCAGGCCTCGGGGTGGTCGCGCAGCTGGTGCTCGCCCATCTCCAGCACCCGCTCCAGCGACACCAGCCGCGGGTCGCCATCGTCGCCCAGGTGCTTCCACAGCCCGCGCGGGTCGGCGTAGACGATGTGCTGCACGCAGGCGGTGCGCTCGCCCAGCTCGAGCAGCTTGTCGACCTGCTCCTCGTCCTCGACCAGCACCACGCGCGCCGAGCAGAACTCGATCAGGAAGCCCACCTCCTCGGCCAGCGAATCGCGGTACACGCCCAGGCTCATTGCGCCGCAGGCGTGCGCGGCGATCTGGCCGAAGACCCAGTGCGGCCGGTTCTGGCCCAGCAGCGCCACCACGTCGCCGGGGCCGATGCCCAGCACCCGCAGGCCCAGCGCCAGTGCGCGCGTGTCGCGCAGGCACTGCGCCCAGGTGAAGGTGCGCCACAGGCCCAGGCTCTTCTCGCGCGCGGCCACCGCATCGGGCCAGCGCTCGGCGTTGTCGGCCAGCCGGTGCGGCAGCGTCTGCATCATCGCGCCACCTCGTCACCCAGGTAGGCGGCGCGCACCTGCGGATGGGCAGTGACCTCGGCCGGCAGGCCCTCGGCGATCTTCTCGCCGAAGTTGAGCACCATCACGTGGTCGGACATGTCCATCACCACGCCCATGTCGTGCTCGATCATCACGATGGTCATGCCCCACTCGCGCGAGAGGTCGTGGATGTAGCGGGCCATGTCCTCCTTCTCCTCGAGGTTCATGCCGGCCATCGGCTCGTCCAGCAGCAGCAGGCGCGGGCGTGCCGCCACCGCGCGCGCCAACTCCACCCGCTTGCGCAGCCCGTACGAGAGCGTGCCGGCCTGGGCGTTGCGGATGGCCTGGATCTCGAGGAAGTCGATCACCTCCTCGACCGCCGCGTGGTGCGCCAGCTCTTCCTCGCGCGCGCCGGTCAGCCAGTACAGCCCGCCGGCGAGGAAGCCCTTCTTCATCAGGTGGTGGCGGCCGACCTTGATGTTGTCGATCACCGACATGTGGGCGAACAGCGCCAGGTTCTGGAAGGTGCGGGCGATGCCCAGGTGGGCGCGGATCGCCGGGCTGCGGCCCGAGATGCGCTGGCCGTCGAAATCGATCGTGCCGTGGGTGGGCTGGTAGCGGCCCGAGACGCAGTTCAGCAGCGAGGTCTTGCCCGCGCCGTTGGGGCCGATGATCGAGAACAACTCGCCCGGCCGCACCGCGAAGCTCACGCCGCGCAGCGCGCGCACGCCCTTGAACTCGAGCACCACGCCCTCGGCCGCGAGCAGCGGGGCGGCGGGTTCGGCGGCGGGCTTCATGGTGGGGCTGCGTTGACGTTCGGGGTGACGCTGGAAGCGAGGGCGGCGGGCCGGAGGACTGCGCGGGGCGGGCGGCGGTGGGTCGAGCGGGCCGTGCGGCGCTCAGGCCGGCACCGCGCCGCGGCCGGCACGGCTGCGGGCGATGATGGTCTTCATGATCTGCGCGGTGCCGTCGCCGATCTGGAAGCCCAGCACGTCGCGCAGGCGCTGCTCCATCGGCCCGCGGTCGTAGCCGCCGTGGCCGTGCATCAGCAGGCACTGGTGGATGGCGTCGTAGGCCAGCTTGGGCGCCCACCACTTGCACATCGCCGCTTCGGCGCTGTGCGGCGCACCGCGGTCCTTCAGCCACAGCGCCTGCAGGCACAGAAGGCGCGCGGCCTCGACCTGGGTGTCGAAGTCGGCCAGCGGGTGCGAGACACCCTGGAAGGCCGACAGCGGCTTGCCGAAGGCCTCGCGCTGCGCGACGTAGCCCCAGGTTTCCTCCAACGCCACGCGGGCCACCGCCAGCACCTGCAGGCCGATCAGCGCGCGCGAGAAGTCGAAGCCCTGCATCACCTGCACGAAGCCCTTGTTCTCGTCGCCCAGCCGGTGATCGAGCGGCACGCGCACGTTCTCGAAGAACAGCGAGCCGCGGCCGATGGCGCGCTGGCCGTGGCAATCGAAGCGGTTGCGGGTGAGGCCGGGCACATTGGTGGGCACCAGCAGCGCGGTGACGCCGTGGGCGCCCGACTCGACCGCGCCGGTGCGGCCGAACACCACCACCGCGTCGGCCTGGTCGGCCGCCGAGATCGAGGTCTTCTCGCCGTTGATCACGTAGTGGTCGCCGATGCGCTCGACGCGCAGCCGCAGGTTGGCCGCGTCCGAGCCGCCGCGCGGCTCGGTCAGCGCGATGGCGATCAGCGCCTCGCCCGCGGTGAGCCGCGCCAGCCAGGGCGCCACCACCTCGGGCCGGCCATGTTCCGACAGGATCTGCCCGTTCAACGAGGCCAGCAGGTTCAGGTAGCTCAGGCTCAGGTCGGCGCGGGCGATCTCCTCGTGGATCACGCCGGCGGCGAGGCAGCCCAGGCCGAGGCCGCCAACCGCCTCGGGCAGCTCGGGGGCGATGAAGCCCAGGCCGCCCATGGCCTTCATCAGGCCGCGGTCGAGCACCCGGGTGCGGTCGCGTTCGAGGAAGCCCGGCGCCACCTGTTCGGTGGCGAAGCGCCGGGCCTGCCCGGCCAGGGCCATCAGCGTGTCGTCGAGGTAGGGGTTCATCGCGGGGCGGTCGGACGGATGGGCGATCGGATGGGCGATCGGGCAGGCCGTGGCAGGTCGCCTGGCACGCTCACTTCACGTATTTCTTGAACTCGGGCTTGCGCTTGTCCTTCAGCGCATTGACGCCCTCGCGCGATTCGTCGGTGTCGTAGTACATCTTCAGCGCCAGCATGCCCAGGCCGGCGATGCCGCCCTGGTGCGCGGTGTCCATGTTGAAGCTGCGCTTGGCGATGGCGATGGCGGTGGGGCTGCGCTCGCACAGCTCCTCGCCCCAGGCCTGCACCTCGGCGTCGAGCTGGTCGTGCGGCACGCACTTGTTGGCCAGGCCCATGGCCACCGCCTCGGCGCCGCTGTAGCGGCGGCACAGGTACCAGATCTCGCGCGCCTTCTTCTCGCCCACCACGCGGGCCAGGAAGGCGGTGCCGTAGCCGGGATCGACCGAGCCCATCTTGGGGCCGACCTGGCCGAACACCGCCTTGTCGGAGCAGATGGTCAGGTCGCAGATGGTGGCCAGCACGTTGCCGCCGCCGATGGCGAAGCCCTGCACACGGGCGATCACCGGCTTGGGCACGTCGCGGATGGCGGTGTGCAGCTCTTCCATCGGCAGCCCGATGGTGCCGCGGCCGTCGTAGTTGCCGTCGTGCGCCGACTGGTCGCCGCCGGTGCAGAAGGCGCGCTCGCCGGCGCCGGCCAGCACGATGGCGCCCACCGACTTGTCGTAGCCGGCGCGGTACAGCGCCTTGATCAGCTCGTCGCAGGTGGTGCCGCGGAAGGCGTTCATCTTGTCCGGGCGGTTGATGGTGATCCAGGCCACGCCGTTGCGGATCTCGTAGAGCAGGTCTTCGTAGGTGGTTTGCATGTGGGCCTCGCGGGGAGCGGTGTCGATGGGGCGCGGGCGTCAGCCGGCCATGGTCAGGCCGCCGGAGATGCTCAGCACCTGGCCGGTGACATAACGCGCATCGTCGCTGGCAAAGTACAGGATCGCGCCGGGCAGGTCGTCGGGCTGGCCGATGCGGCCCAGCGGGATCGAACGGGTGAAGGCCTCGAGCAGCTTCTCGGGGTTGCCGGCGCCCTGCTTGTAGCCGTCGAAGAGGGCCGTGTCGGTGGGACCGGGGCAGACCACGTTGACATTGATGCCGTGGCGGGCGTGCTCGCGGGCGATGGTCTTGGAAAACGCCACCAGTCCGCCCTTGCAGGCCGCGTACACCGCCTCGCCCGACGAGCCCACGCGCGCGGCATCCGAGGCGATGTTGACGATGCGGCCGGCGCGGCGCGCGATCATGCCCGGCAGCACCGCGTGGTGCATGTGCAGCGCGCCGGTGAGGTTGATCGCGATGAGCTTGGACCACTCGTCGGGCACGGTCTTGGTGAAGGGCTTGAAGACGTCCCAGCCGGCGTTGTTGACCAGCACGTCGATCGGCCCGAAGGCCTCGATCGCGGCGGCCACCGCGGCATCGACCGTGGCGCGGTCGGCGATGTCGCAGGCGAAGGCGCGGGCCTGGCCGTTCTCCGCGCGGATGGCGGCGGCCACGCTCTCGGCCGCATCGAGGTTCAGGTCGAACACCGCCACCTTCGCGCCCTCGGCCGCGAAGCGCCGGCAGGTGGCGCCACCGATGCCGCCGCCCCCGCCGGTGACGATCACGCATCGATCGATGAATCGGGTCATCGGGGATCCTTTCCTTCTACAGTCTCGTGTCGGAGGGGCTTGAACGGCGCCTCGATATACGTCAATATCTTGCCTAATATTAGTGACCGGAGGCGGTGGCCGCAAGTGCACCAACCCTCGTCGGTTGCTAGAGAAAACCCTATGCCAGACGCCAAGCAGACCAAGCTCGAGATGGCCAATCGCCTCTTCTTCAGGCTGTATCAATGCGCAAACATGTTGCATAAAACCGGCACGCGCGCGGTGGAGGACGAGGGCCTGACGACGCAGCAGTGGGCGGTGCTGGGCGCCTTGTCGCGCGACAAGGCGCAGGGCGGCATCAGCATCGGCGAGCTGGCCCGCTACCTGATGGTCAGCCGGCAGAACCTCTCCGGCCTGATCGGCCGCATGGAGCGCGATGGCCACGTGGTGGTGGTGCCCGACGAGAGCGACCGCCGCTCGCGTGTGGTCACCATGACCCCCTCGGGCCGCCATGTCTGGAGCGAGCTGGCGCAGCCCAAGATCCGCGCCTACTACGAGCGCGTGCTGGTCGACTTCTCGATCAACGACGTGACGCACACGCTGCACTACCTGCTGAAGATGATCGAGCAGATGCAGCAGCTCGACGCCGAGCGTGGCGGCGCAGACGAAGGCGAGGCGCCCGAGGTGCCGTCGACACCGGCGCCCGCGCCGCGGGGCGGCGGCCGGCGAACCCCCCGCTCGCGTGACCGGGGCGCGTAGGCGGCAGGGCCGGGTGCGGCCCGCTGTTCAGGCCTTGATGCGTTCGCCCTTCGGGTCGTACCACGCGCCCAACTGCGCCTGGGCCGGCACGCGCCGGTCGCCCACGCCGATCTCGAAGCGGGTGGCGGCGATCCAGTCGGGCGTGATCGGGTGCGGCCGCTTCACATAGCCCATGCCCAGCGAGGCGCCGACGCGGTGGCCGAACATGCCTGAGGTGGTGACGCCCACCGGCTGCCCGTCGGCGAAGATCGGCTCCTCGTGCACCAGCAGCTCGGCCGGGTCGGCGAGCCTGAACTGCAGCAGCCGCTTGCTCGGTGTGCCGCGTTCTTTCTGCGTCAGCACCGCCTCGCGGCCGATGAAGCCGCCGGGCTTGTCGAAGGCACAGGTGAAGCCCAGGCCGGCCTCGAGGGGCGTGTCCTCGATGCCGATGTCGTGGCCCCAGTGCCGGTAGCCCTTCTCGGTGCGGCAGGCATTGATCGCGTGGAAGCCCGCGAGCTTCAAGCCGTGCCGCGGCCCGGCGGCCATCAGGCGCTCATACACATGCAGCGCCTGGTCGGCCGGGATGTACAGCTCCCAGCCCAGCTCGCCGACGTAGGTGATGCGGGCCGCGCGCACGATGGCATAGCCGATCTCGATCTCGCGCGTGGTGCCGAACGGGAATGCGGCGTTGGAGAAGTCTTCGCCGCTGGCGTCCTGCAGCAGCGCCCGCGAGGCCGGCCCCATCAGGCCCAGCAGCGCCATGCCGGCGGTGGCGTCGTGCACAGTGCAGTATTCGTCCGCGCCGATGTGGTGCTGCAGCCAGGCCAGGTCGCGCCGGTGCGAGCCGACCGACGAGACGACCATGAACTCGCGCTCGGCCAGGCGCGCCACGGTGAGATCGGCTTCGATGCCGCCCCGGTCGTTGAGCCACTGGGTGTAGACCAACTGGCCGGGCGGCACGTCGACGTCGGCGGTGCCCAGGCGGTTCAGCACCGCGAGCGCATCGCGCCCCTGCACGATGAACTTGGGCATCGACGACTGGTCGAACAGCGCCACGCGCCGCTGCACCGCCTGGCATTCGGCGGCGGTGTGCGCATGCCAGTTCTGGTGGCCCCAGGCGTAGGCGTAGCGCGGCTGCGTGCCGGGTTCGGCAAACCAGTTGGCGCGCTCCCAGCCGTGCAGCTCGCCCATGCAGGCGCCCTGGGACAGCAGCCGGTCGTGCAGCGGCGTGCGCCGCGCGCCGCGGGCCGTCTCGGGCTGGCGGAACGGCCAGTGCATCTGGTACAGCAGGCCCAGCGATTCGGTGGTGCGGTCGGCCAGGTAGGCCCGCGTGCCCTGGCAGGGGTGCATGCGGCGCACGTCCATGCCGGGCAGGTCGATCGGCGCGGCGCGGTCGCGGATCCACTCGGCCAGCACCTTGCCGGCGCCGCCCGAGCTCTGGATGCCGATCGAGTTGAAGCCGCAGGCGACGAAAAGGTCGCGTACTTCGGCCGCTTCTCCCATCAGGTAGCGGTCGTCGGGCGTGAAACTCTCGGGGCCGTTGAACCAGGTGGCGATGCCGGTGGTCTGCAGCACCGGCAGCCGCTCCAGCGCCTTGGCCAGCACCGGCTCGAAGTGCTCGAGGTCGTCGGGCAGCGCATCGAAGCAGAAGTCCTTCGGGATGCCCTGCAGCGCCCAGGGCTTGGCCACCGGCTCGAAGGCACCGAGCAGCAGCTTGCCGGCATCCTCCTTCACATAGGCCCACTCGTCGGGCACGCGCAGCACCGGCAGGTCGCGCGGCAGGGCGGGAATGGCCTCGGTGACGATGTAGAAGTGCTCGGCCGCCTGCAGCGCCAGCCTCAAGCCCAGCTTGCGGCCGATCTCGGCGCTCCATAGGCCGGTGGCCAGCACCACGGTTCCGGCGCGCAGTTCGTGGTCGTCCACTTGCGGCGAATCCGGCGGCGAATCCGGCGGCGAATCCGGCTGCGAATCCGGCGCGGCAAAGCCGCCACCTCGGGCGGGCGCCGGGCGCACCCGCACCCCCACGGCCCGGCCCTGCTCGACCACGATGTCGCTCACCTCGGCCTGCTCGACGATGCGCACGCCGCGCATCCGCGCCCCCTTGGCGTAGGCCAGCGTGGTGTCGACCGGGTTGGTCTGGCCGTCGTTGGGCGTCCACAGGCCGCCGACCACGCCGCGGCCGTCGAGCAGCGGGTAACGCGCCAGCACCTCGGCCGGCGAGAGCTCGAGCGCCTCGACGCCGAAGGCCCGGCCCATCGCCGCGGTGCGCTTGAACTCCTCGAAGCGGGCCTCGGACAGCGCCACGCCGATGGAACCGTTCTGCCGGAACCCGGTGGCCTGGCCGGTCTCGGCCTCCAACGACCCGAGCAACTCGGAGGTGTACTTCGCCAGCTCGGTCAGCGTGCGGGTGGCGCGCAGCTGCGGCACCAGGCCGGCGGCATGCCAGGTGGTGCCGCAGGTGAGCTGGCGGCGCTCGAGCAGCACCACGTCGGTGATGCCGAGCTTGGCCAGGTGGTAGGCGATCGAGCAGCCGATGATGCCGCCGCCGACGATGACGACGTCGGTGCGCGAGGGCAGCATCACTTCTTCGCCGCCCGCGTCATCGTGTCCCACGGCGCCATCGGCGCCCAGATCGACTCGGGCACGCCGACGATGTCCTTGCGCGCGGCGTTGCCCATGTTCCACACATGCGTGTAGACCTGCGGCGCGTCGGCCACCACGAGGCGCTGGAACTCCTGGTACAGCTTCTTGCGCTTCTCGACGTCCTTCTCCACCGTGGCCTGGGCCAGCAGCTCGTCGACCTTGGCGTTGCTGTAATTCTGCGTGTTCGACCAGATCACGCCGGGCTTGATGTTGCTGCTGAGGTAGGTGCGGTGCACGCCGATCACCGGATCGCCGTAGTTGAAGGCGCCGTCCACGGTGGCGTCGAAGTCGTAGGTCGAGACGCGCCGGGCCCAGGTCGGGAAGTCGGGCGAATTGCGGATCGTGACCTCGATGCCCACCTTCCTGAGCTGCGGCCTGAGCACCTCGGCGATGGTCTGCGCGTTGTCGGGCGTGCCGGGCAGGTAGTCCAGCGTCAGCGACAGGCGCTTGCCTGCGGCGTCAGGCTTGAAGCCGGCGGCGTCGAGCAGTGCGGCGGACTTCTTCAGGTCGAGCCGGTAATGTTCGACCTTGTCGGTGTAGAAGGGCGAGCCCGGCGCGATCGGGCCGGTGGCTGCCTTGGTGGTGCCGCGATGCAGTTCCTTGAGGATGAAGTCCTTGTCGATGGCGTAGGCGATGGCCTGGCGCACGCGCACGTCGTCGAAGGGCTTGCGCTTGAGGTTGAAGGCCAGCCAGCCGAGCGGGCCGATGGCCTCGCCGCCCTTGTTCGAGACGACGATGTCCTTGTTCTTGGCCAGCTGCATGGTCTGCGACAGCGCGCCGAGCTGTGGCAGGAAGTCGACCTCGCCCTTCTCCAGCGCCAGCGCCACCGAGGAAGCGTCGGCCATGATGCGCACGATGATGCGGTCGAACTTGGGCCGGTCCTTGAAGAAGTAGCCCGGGTGGCGCTCGAGCACGATGGCCTCACGCGGGTTGAACGACACCACCTTGTACGGGCCCGAGCCCACCGGCAGCGTGTTCTTCGGGTGCACCTTCACGTCGGTGCCGTCGCCGAAGATGTGCTTGGGGATGATCGGGCAGAAGGGCGGCGCCATCGCCAGCAGGATCGCCGGGTGGGGCGCCTTCATGCGGATCACCGCGATCTGCGGGCTGGGCGTGTCGACCCGCTCCACCGGCTCGAACATGGCCTGGAGCGGGTGGTTGGCCTTGATCGTCATGATCGAGAAGGCCACGTCCTCGCTGGTGATGGGCTTGCCGTCGTGGAAGGTGGCTCCGGCGCGGATCTTCAGCAGCAGGCTCTTGCCGTCGTCCTGGAAGCTCCAGGTCTCGGCCAGGTAGGGCTCGGGGTTCCAGTCTTTGTCGAAGCGCAGCGGGCTGGCGAAGATCTGCGCCGCCGGGATGCCGGTGACGGTGCCCGACTGCACGGCAGAGTTCAGGTGCCGCGGCACGCTGTTGAAACCCACCACCAGCGTGCCGGCGCCGCCGGCCTGGGCCAGCGCCGGCAGGGGCAGGGCGGCCGGTGCCAGCGCCGAGGCGACGGCCAGGGCCAGTCGGGCGGTCGCGCGGGTGAGGGGCGAGGCGGCGGAGCGGGAGGTCATCGGCAGGCCTTTCGGGTTTGGAGGGTCAGCGAACGGAAGGGGTGAGCGAGGCGCCGATCCAGGCGGCCCATTGCCGCACCACGTCGCAGCGGTCGGCGAAACCACAGCAGGCCGCGTTGATCAGGCGATAGGCGCTGCGACGCGGCGCGAGCCCGGCGGTGTCGCCCGGCTCTTCGTCGAGCCCATGGCGGGATGTGGGCATCTGTGCGCCGGCCGCGGGCATCGGAGCCTTGGCTGCGGGCATTGGAGCCTTGGCTGCGCCGTGGGCGATCGACAGGCTCGAACCCACCGGCCGCGGCAGCAGGTGCGGCGTGCCTTCGAACACCGTGCCGGCGATGCGCACCTCGTTCAGCCGTTCGACGCCCAGCTCGAACGGGTCGTCTTCCAGCACGCAGAAGTCGGCGCGCTTGCCGGCGGCGATCGAGCCGATCTCGTGCTCCAGACGCAGCGTCCAGGCGGCATCGATGGTGATGCCGCGCAGCGCCTGCTGCAGCGTCAGCCGCTCTTCGGGGCTGACGGTGCGGCCCGACCGGGTGACGCGGTTGGCGGCGCACCAGGCCAGCGTCAGCGGCTCGGGTGGCGCCATCATGAAGTCGGAATGGAAGCTCACCCGCAGCCCCTCTCGGCGCAGGCTGGCGCAGCGGGTGATCTGCGCCGCGCGCTCGGGGCCCAGGCCGAACATCGAGTAGTCGTCGGCCAGCGCGTGGATGTAGTAGGGGTTGACGCTGGCGTGCGCGCCCAGTGCGGCCAGCCGCGCCGTCTGTGCCTGGGCGTGGAAGCCCAGGTGGTGGGCGTGGAAGCGGTGGTCGAAGCGCGGCTTGTCGTCCTGCGCCGCCTCCAGCGCCTCGAGCACCGCATCCATGCCGGCGTCGCCGTTCACATGCACATGGATGGTGTAGCCGGCCAGCCAGAAGGTGCGCACGCCGGCCTTCAGCACCGGCGGGGCCATCAGCCACTCGCCGTGATGACCGTCGAGATAACCCGGCTCGCGCATCTGCATCAGTTGCGAGAACATGGCTCCGTCGGCGAACAGCTTGATGGCCTTGGCGAACCACACCTGCGCGCTGCCCTTGTCTCGCCACGGCTCGATGGCCGCCAGCCCGGCGGCGAAGTCGATCGGCTGCCCAGGCGGCCCCAGCAGCGTGCCGCTGGCGCGGTTGGAGAAACCCCGCGCATCGAACACGTTGACCACCCGCATCGGCGCGCGGCCCTGCTCGAGCACCGCCTGCAGCGCGGCCACCTCGTACTCGGGGCTGATGCCGCCGAACAGCATGTCGCCGGCGGTGGTGATGCCGCCCATGTGCATCAGCGCAGTGGTGCGCCGCAGGCCTTCGTGGTACCACTCGGGCCGCATGAAATAGGGCAGCAGGCGCAGCATCACCAGCTTGTTGCCGGTCTCGAAGAAATGGCCACCGGCCCAGTCCACCTGCGGGTGGCCGGCCACGTCGGCCTCCTTCAGGCCGAGCTTGGCCAGCGCCGCGGAATTCACATAGGTCTCGTGGAACGAGCGCTGCCACAGGATCACCGGGCGATCGGGGAACAGCTCGTCCAGCAGGGTCCGGTCATAACGCCCATGCAACGCAGGCTGGTAGCCGAAGCTGATGAACCAGTCGCTCTTGTCGGGGCGCGCCGCGATGCGCTCCATCAGCCGGGCGCGGTACTCGGCCGGCGTGCGCGCGGCCGGGGCGAGGCTGCCATCGGGCTGGCGCCAGGCCTCGGGCGCGATCAGCTCCATCGGCATCAGGATGGCGCCGAGGAAGGGGTGGATGTGGTTGTCGATCAGGCCTGGCAACAGCACCTGGCCGGCGAAGCGCTTGTCGACGATGACCTCGCCGCCGCGCGCCGCCCAGGCCGCCCGCCAGGGGGCCATCGAGGCCAGGTCGCCCACCGCAACGATGCGGCCCCCGCTGACCGCCACCGCGTCGGCCGCCGGCAGCGACTCGTCCATCGTGTGGATGCGCCGCGCGGGGTAGATCGTCAACGGCGGGCAGGGTGCCGAAGCGGCGGGCGGGTGGGCAGCGGCAGGCATCGGGCGTCTCCTGGAGCGACCACACCGCAGGGGGTGGCGATTTGCTGGCGTGAAAAAGTCTGCCTTGAATTTCACGACAGGCCGGCCCGGCGGCCCATGCGAGGAAACCCGGCCATGGCCGCGACGGCCACGGGCCGTGTGACCGCCTGGCGACTGTCGGAGGGCGCCGCGCTCAGCGCGGTGCCGACTGCACCTCGCGCTCCCAGCGGCCGATCAGGTGGGTGCGCGTCTCCTTGGAGCCGAACTTCTTCAGGTCGTAATCCACGAACTTCATCTCGCCCACCGGCGGCATCAGGGGGTGCAGCGGCGTGTCGGGGTTGGAGGGCACGGTGTACGAGCCCGAGGCCGCCGCCAGCGCCTGCGCGGCCGGCGTGAGCGACCACTCGTAGAAGCGCCTGGCGTTGTCGAGGTTGCGCGCGCCCTTGACGATGCTCATCGCGCCGATCTCGTAGCCGGTGCCTTCGCAGGGCACCAGCGTCTTCACCGGCAGGCCCTGCTTCGCTTCGCCGGCGGCCAGCGCCAGGAAGCCGATGGCGACGCCGTTCTCGCCGCGGCCGGTGTTCTTCACCGGCCCGGCCCCTGAGCGGGTGTACTCGGAGATGTTGCGGTGCAGGGCCTTCATGAAGTCGAAGGCGGCCTCTTCGCCGAACAGCTGCACCCAGGTGGCGATGGCAGTGTAGGCGGTGCCCGAGCTGTTGGGGTTGGAGTTCTGCACCTCGCCGCGGTACTCGGGGCGGGTCAGGTCCTTCCAGCAGCGGGGCACCGGCAGCTTCTTGCGCGCCAGCACCTCGGGGTTGTAGGCCAGCCCCAGCGGGCCCAGGTACACCGCCACCGACTTGTAGGCGGCGGCCTGCGCCATCTTCTGCGCCCAGGGGTGCAGCTTGGGCAGCAGCGGCGAGCGGTGCACCAGGGTCAGGTCCTGCTCGTCGGCCTGCAGGTGCGGATCGCCGGTGCCGCCGAACCACAGGTCGGTCTTGGGATTGGCCCGCTCGGCATTGAGCTGGGCCAGCACCTCGCCGGTGCTCTTGCGCACCATGGCCACCTTGATGCCGGTGTCCTTCTCGAAGCCCTGTGCCATCAGCGCACACCACTCGAGCTCGGTGCTGCACAGCAGGTTGAGCTGGCCCTTGTCCTGGGCGGTTGCGGCGGCGGCCATCGTCAGCGTGACGCCGACCAGGGTGAGCCGTGTCACGTGAGGCCGACCATGTGATCTCGTGGACTTGTTCATGGGCGAAGTCTATGGCCGGGACGACGCTTCCCGCGCGGTGCTCGTTCGAGCGATGATGTGCTGGCCGTGCGAGCCCCAATGCGACGATGAACCCACGCCCCACCCGCCTCCACCCCCCGGCGTGCACCCGGCCCCTGGGCACCAGGCCGGCGGCGTGGCAACCCGCGGTGCGGCTGCGATGAGCAGCGCCGACAGGGTCCTTCAGGTGGCGCAGTCGCTCGAGCGGCTGAGCACCGACATGTCGCGCCACGAGATCGTGCAGGCGGGCGTGGACATCGCACAGCACTGCACCGGCAGCGCCATCGCGTACCTGCACTTTCTCAACGCCGACCAGAACTCGATCGAGCTGGGGGTCTGGTCGCACGACACGCTGGCCGGCTGCACCGCGGTGTACGACCGCCACTACCCGGTCGAGGCGGCCGGCATCTGGGCCGATTCGGCCCGGCTGCGCATGGCCTGCGTGCACAACGACTACGAGCGCGAGGCCGGGCGCCGAGGGCTGCCGGCCGGTCACTCGCAGCTGATCCGGCACCTGGGTCTGCCGGTGATCGACGATGGCCGGGTGCGCATGCTGATCGGCGTGGGCAACAAGCCGGCCGACTACGACGCCGATGATGTCCGCCTGCTCGAGATGGTGGCGCGGCGCGTGTGGTCGGTGACGCGGCAGCGCGAGGTGCTGGAGCACTATCTCGACCTGGCCCAGCGCCTGCGTCATCTGCAGGAGATCGCGGCGGTGTGCGGACTGGAGTACGACGTCGATGAAGACCTGCTCGCCGTGGATGCGATGTTCGCACCGCTGTTTCGGTCGGATCGGTTCGGGGCTTCGCCGGCCTGCCTGGACGACCTGCTGGCCTTGATCGACGAGGCCGATCACGAGCCGCTGCGCCGCGCCCTGCGCCACAGCCAGGGCGAGCGACAGGTGCTGCGGCTGAAGTGCCGGCGCGGCAGCGGCGAACTGTTCGCGGCCGAGCTCAAGCTCGAGTTCCGGCCGCGCGAGATCGGCCAGGGGCTGATCGGCATGGGCACGCTTCAGGACTTGTCCGAGTCGTTGGCCGTCGACGACCTTCGCCGACGGGCCGATGCCGATCCGCTGACCGGTCTGGCCAACCGGCGCCGGCTGCACCAGCTGCTCGGCGGCGAGGCCGAGCGGCGCGGCGCCTCGACCCGGTTTGCCTTCCACTACCTCGATCTGGACGATTTCAAGCCGGTCAATGACACCCTGGGCCACGCCGCCGGCGACGAGGTGCTGCGCATCGTGGCGCAGCGGCTGTTGGGCCTGGTGCGGCAGGACGACCTGGTGGTGCGCATGGGCGGCGACGAGTTCGCCATCGTGCAGTCCGGCGTGCACGACAGCAGTTCGGCCCTGGCGCTGGCCTACAAGGTGACCGCGGCGCTGGCCGAGCCGATGGTGGTGAACGGGCACGAGGTGCGCATCGGCTCGAGCATCGGGGTGGCGCTGGGCGATCGCAGCACCCGGCTGGGCGAGGTCTGCCTGGCGGCCGACCGGGCGCTGTATCGGGCCAAGGCCCAGGGCGGGCGCTGCGTGATGGTGGCCCAGGATGATCGTGGGTGACGCCCTGGGCGCGCCGTCGGGTGCTTGACTGCCGGGTCGCGACGTCACGGGGGCCAAGGCTCTGAGCCTGCCCTCGCACCCGCCCCGTGGGCTGGCCTGGTCTGCAGACGATCGGCCAGCCTTTCAGTCCACTCAAATACCAGTTGATGTCGTCCAGCATTGGTATTAGAGTGGTATTTTCCATGCGCCAACCATGATCGACCGGCCGCGGCCTGCAATCCTGCCGAGAATCACCTCGCAATGCATTCGTTGGTGGGTCGGATTCGACGGCGGAGGCACGCACACCCGCGCCAGGCTGGCCACGCCCGATGGCCAGTGGGTGGGGCAAGGGCAGGCAGGCCCTTCGGCCCTGGGCCAGGGCGTGCCCCAGGCCTGGCGGCACCTTGGCGAGGCCCTCGTCGCAGCGGCGGCCGACGCCGGCGTGCCCACGCCGGAATGGCGCGACTGCGCCGTGGGCGCCGGACTGTCGGGGGCCCGGTTGCCCACGCAGGCCCGGGCCTTCATGGACGCCGATCCTGGCTGCGGCGCGCTGCAACTCGACACCGATGGCTATGCCGGCGTGCTGGGTGCGCATGGCGGCGCACCCGGCATGCTGTTGGTGGGCGGCACCGGCTCGGTGTGTGAGGCGCTGCGCGCCGACGGCAGCCGCGCCTGCGCCGGCGGCTGGGGCTGGCGCCTGGGCGACGAGGGCAGCGGTGCCTGGATCGGCCAGCAGGCCGTGCGCCATGCGCAGCGGGCCCTCGATGGCCGCGACGCCGCGGGGCCTCTGGCCGAGGCCCTGTGGCAGGCCGTCGGCGGCGATGCGGTCTCGATGCTGACCTGGTGTGCCGGTGCCGACCAGCGCGCGTTCGCGGCGCTGGCGCCGATGGTCTTTGCCCACGACGAACAGGATCCGCGGGCCCGGGCCCTGCTGCAGCGGGCCGCCGACGAACTGGCCTCGCTGGCGCTGGCGCTGGATCCGCTGCAGCAGTTGCCGCTGGCGGTGGCCGGTGGAGTGGCCGAGCGACTCGTGGCGCGTTGGCCCGAAGGCCTGCGCTCGCGCTGCGTCGCGCCGCAGGCCGATGCGGCCAGTGGCGCCTTGATGATGATCCGGCGAGCAGTCGTGCCTTGACCAACCCGGACACCGCCGGACAAGAAGCCATGGCCCGATTGCCCTTCGAATTCAAGCCCGATGCCGCGGCATCGTCGCCGCTGTACCTGCAACTGGCGCAGACGCTGTCGCGCGCCATCACCGACGGCCTGTACCAGGCCGACCAGGCGCTGCCTTCCGAGCGCGTGCTGGCCGATGCGCTGGGCGTGTCGCGCGTCACCGCCCGCAACGCCATCGAGCGGCTGGTGGAACAGGGCCTGATCGTGCGCAAGCGCGGCTCA